>Ga0163163_10001246_pt1 | contig 21443 bp, 14 predicted proteins | sample S65metaG_FD_119766 | JGI IMG/M metagenome (GOLD analysis project Ga0163163, IMG submission 119766) | Switchgrass rhizosphere microbial communities from Kellogg Biological Station, Michigan, USA - S6-5 metaG | ecosystem: Host-associated > Plants > Roots > Rhizosphere > Soil | place: USA...
GCGTCCTCTGGCTGAGCTTTCTTGAGGGCAGCCGCGGGACGACATACTGCGTCGCTTAGTTCTGGAGTTCTGGATGGCTTCTTATTGAGGAGCAATCGAGCCATTGATCTTGGGAGCGTCATGGCGAATTGGGCCGCGCTGTCGAGCATTCGGATAGGAGCGCTACGGAGGGCACCTATCAACTGCTCATCCGAAATCTCGACCTCTGCATCACGGCGCAAATGCCAGATATGGCGGAAGCCGACGACGGAATGCGTGACATCCAGTCCGGCGCCGACCACGGTCATGGGTAGGATCGAAGAATTTTCGACCACTGTGCCGCAGTCGACCACGGTGTGATGTTCAACGACGCTACCGCGGGTGAGTACGGCCGAGGCCCTGATCTTGGTGTTGGCGCCGACGAAACACGGTGCCAGTAGTCGCGCTCTCTTGTGTACCCGGGCATGTTCGCCGACCCAGATTCCGGGCTTTATCTGTGTTCCGCAAGGAGGAATACTCGCGATCCCAGCGAACCCGTCGAGGGCCAAAGTGCGGAGATTCCGTGCGTGCTCGAGGCGATTTACATATCCGGCAAACTGGTAGTCATCGCAGGGGACCCGCATCTCCCGAAGTTCATGCCGGAAGAGATAGGCGGCATCATTGCGACGTGAAGCACTGATGGCAAAAGTATCAAGCGGAATTCCCCTGAAGTCAGAGACTCTGGTTACGCGGCAGCCGGCATCGAGGTGGAATTGCACTAGTTCTTCATAATCGATTTCGGTATATGCACCGAGACGGATAACCAGCACCAACTCCGCACCTGCTTGAGCGAGGTCATTGAATGAGTTCTCTGCGGCGCGCCAGAAATTAGCGCCCTCTCCCTCGGCCCAACGCATTCCAGGCCAAACACTTCCGCTAGTTAAAGGAACCTTCGAAGGGGGTACTTCGGTGACAATTCCAGCACCGCTGATCCCAAATTTCTCGAGGCGATCGAGGACCCGTTGGAGCACCGGTTTGCCGAGAACATCCAGCAATCCGATCGGAATTCCACCGAGTACTTCTTCGCCCTCTGCACGAGAGCCGCCCACCAGAATGAGCGCCCTTACATCCATGGGGACCACCTTGGTGCGGCTGCACGGAAGATTGCCGATCGCGACGGAACCCAACCGGGAATACGCCGGAATCGTGAAATTGGTTCGAGCGCCTTTGCGCGTTTGTGCAAGTCAAACGAGCGAAGGTACTGGCGAATGATCTGGGGCATCGTCATTCTCAGGGCCGATGAGAAATTCTGTTCGGACATTTCCCGCTGCAACTCGGAATTTTGCAGCAACTCAATAAGACGCGAAGAGAGGCTCTGTGGATCGCCGGTCCCGTAAAAGAGAATTGCTAATCCTTCGTCTTCGGCCATTTCGCGGAAGTCATCGATGTCGGCAGAGAGAATAGGTACGCCATACTCACAGGCCAGGTGAGCTACTCCGCTCGATCCCGTTGCGGACGAATAGGGCATTACCATGACGCTGGCGTTCCGGAATAGAGCGGGAATCTGCTCTTCTGCAACGTACCCTGTAAATTCGACATTGGGGCAGTCTTTGAGCTGCGCAGCCACTGACTCGACGTAACCTGGAGTCATTGGGTGATTTGACCCAGCAATGACGAGCCGAGCGTTCGGCATCTTCTTGGCTACTTTGAAAAAGGCTTCGATCAACAACTCGAGCCGCTTGTAAGTCCCCCATTTCCCAAAGGCGAGGATGCGGTGTTCTGGATTGCCCCTCAACTCATAGCGAGGCGGCTCCGGACGTGCGGAGAGAATTCCGTGAGCGCGAAAATGGACATTGCCGCCGCGATATCGCTCCATAAGAGTTCGCCGGTATGCAGGCAAGAGAACGCTGATGGAATTCGCCATGAGTAACATTTGTGTTGCGGTATACCCGGCCATTCTGTAAAGGCGGGGAAAGCGAATACCGGCGTCCTTCAGGTTGATGTTGTCCATGAGATGGTGAAGCGTCACGTGGGTGTAGTGACCTGTCAAACGCGACAGCACCGGAGAGGTCAGACCAGCAAAAGCAGGTATTGGCCGGTCGCCAAATGTGGAAAACAGTAGATTGAACCAGACGACATCCGGTCGGATGTCGCGAATCGTTTTCAACAGGCGGACTGGATTGCCCAACTGGTTGAAAGACCAGCAGCGAACGACATCGAAGTCTTCCAGTTCTGGCTCAGCGGATGGCAATTCGTCTGCCAAAACCGTCAAACTCAGCAGTGGATCGCGCTGGAGTTCTCTTGCGATGTGGTACCCGTATTCGTTCAGCCCCCGCCGACTCGGCGGAAATGCCGTTACTAAACAGATCTTCATTTGGGTCCCATTACCCCGGATACGCCGCCGGCATTAAAAGAGCGTCAGACGAAAAACTGGACGAAGGATGTTCGTCGATCCGCTGCCGGTGAAATTAAAGTAGTTCGCTGTCTGAAGCCCGAAAGAGAATCGCAGAGGATACTCGACGGGAATCGGAGCCCCACCATCGTCCATTCTTCGGTGGAGTGGTCTCTGGTAATTGATGAGAAAACTGTTCTGGACGTTGTCATAGTCGTGGAAACCCATGCCTCGGGAGAAGGCAAAATTGCCCTCGACACTCCAGCGATCATTGACGTCGTATTCAAACTGCCCGGCAGGCCGCATTGCCTGCGCGAGGAAATAGTTGAAGTCTTGAGCGCGCCAGGAGCGGATGTATTCGCCGAGCGCGGCCACCTTGAGATTCTTGCCGAACTGGTGTTGCAGTCCCACGGAAGTGGTCGTCGAGAAGAATTCGCGAACGATCGGATTAAATTTGAGATCGCGAACGTCATAACCAGCTAACAACTGGGTGTGTCCCCAAGGGCGCCCGACCACGAATTCCAACCGTCCACCGTAATCACTAGAAGTGAATGGCTTATTCAGGAACGGGCCGGATTCGTGGAATGCGGCGCCTCGAATTGTGATCCAGTCGAGGATCGTGTTAGAGGACATGTAAACGAACTGACGGAACAGGTTCTGGTCAATGTCGATTGGATCTGCGCGGTCACGCCGCCATGTGTATTGCAAGCCGGTGTTGAACTGAAGATCGATGCCGCCCAAACGAACGTGCGGGTTGAGGGCTCCATTGACCGAATAGTCGTAGGTGTCCCGATCGACGATGAGCGCTTCGCTCGGAATAGAAATTGGGCCTCGAGCATTGCGCACCTGCACGAACCCACTAATCAGGGGCCATCCGGCCTGGTGGACGCGGAAATCGCTCATTAATCGCGATTGATACGAAGAACGAGGAGGAGGAAGCAGCGCAGCGCTGGTGACTCCAAACAGCTGGCGGTCCAAGTTATAAATGGTGGCGTCTTCAAAGATGCCGTTGAGTTCGAATTCGGTACCGACGCTAACCTTGTCGGTGACGCGAAGACCTTCTCTTCCGGCGACATCCACAAGCTGACGTTCGGCGACTGTATCGCTCCCGGCCACCATATTGGCGCGAGCGAAGGCGCTCATCGAACGTAAATTGTCGTGCTGCTGGCGATAGAGCGATCCCATCGCGAGGTTGTAGTCGTAGTTTTGCTGGAAGTCGGTGGGGTTGCCGAGACTCGCTAACTGCGTCTGAGCTTCGTCCGATCGACCCTGCACCAGGTACGTATTCGCCAACCCAATGGCAACGACATCGTCGGCAGCGCCGGCCGCCTTGGCACGCTCGAAATAACGCTGTGCGAGGTCGAAGTCATTCATCGACAGGAAAATGTTGGCGGCTTCGATCAGGTTGTCGGCTGTGACCGGCGAGGCCTCGCCCACCCGGGATTCGGCGAAACCGAGTGCTACTTGCTGGCGAGCGTCGTCGAAGTGCCCTTCATGCGAGAACAAGCGGGCGATCAACAGACGAGCTGAAACTTTGTCCGCGTCGGGAGCCTGCAAGGCGCGTGAGAAGCGTTCCATTGCACCCTGGCGGTCGCCCAGAGCCATGAGTGCGTCGCCGGTGTTCAGGAAGATCGCGGAACGATCGCCACCGGCACGTTCGGCCTCCTGCACGTACTGCAAGGTCTCCGCGCGGTGCCCCATCTGCGCGTGAGCGTGCGCCATCTGCGCGTAGATGAGCGGATCGTCTGGCGAGAGTCGAAGAGCCTCGTTCAGAGTCTGAATCGATTCCGGATAGTGCCGGCCGTAGTACTGCGCGTCGGCCAGCGCCATATGAAGCTTCAGATCTTCGGGGGCGTACTTAAGCGCGACGGTGTATTCGCCGACTGCCTTGTCCAGCAATCGCATTTGGCGATAGGCCGTAGCGCGAGCGAGATGGGTTGCGCCGGACTCACCGAGAATCTTTTCGGCGGTGTCAACCTGGTCGAGCGCGGCTTTGCCCTTGCGAAGCTGAAGGTTCGCGAATGCTAGGCCCAGATGAGCGGTTCCGTTGTTCGGGGAAAGTTGTAGCGCGGTCTGGAAGTCCTTGGTCGATTCTTCAGGGCTTTGCAGATCGTTGCGGACGTACCCACGGTTGACGTAAGGCTCAACCATCTTCGGGTCGCGCGCGATGGCACGACCGTAATCGTTTACGGCCTCGTCGAGGAGGTTCACCTGCTTGTGAACGTGTCCGAGGAGGAGCGGGAAGTTGGGCTCGCGCGGCAGCAGGTTTTCGTACTTGTGCGCGATGGTGAGCAGGTCGTCATAGCGGCCAAGGTTGTAAAGACCGTATGCCAGGTAAACGGAGGCGTTGCGATCTTTCGGCAACTGGTTGAGAACCTTGTACCCGAGCTGCACGGATTCGACGAAGCGCCCCTTGTGGAACAGGAACCGTTCGGTCTCGCGCATCACGCGCGGATCGTCCTTGGCTTTCCCTTGAGCGCGATCGACCCATTGGCCGGCAAGATCAATCTGCCTGGCTTCGATGGCGGCGTTGGCTGCATTGGCGATGATGACGGCGTTGTCAGGCGAAAGCTTGTTGCCTTGTTCGTAACTTGAATTAGCGCGAGGAAAATCGCGGATCGCGGTATACAAGTCGCCGAGAGCCAGATACGGAACGTAATCCTTCGGATAAGCCTTGGCGAAACGGAGGAAATAAGACTCTGCACCTTTGATGTCGCCATCTTCGCGAGCCATGTAACCGAGAGCTTCGATGGCGTAACGGTTGTTCTGATCCTTAGCAAGGATGCCGTTGTACAGCTTGCGCGAGTCGGCCTTGCGGTTCGTTTTCCAAAGGAGATTGGCGTACTGCAAAGTGATGTTGGTGTTGTTCGGATCGAGGCTCTGCGCTTCTCGGAGATCTTTTTCGGCGGCGGCATAGTTCTGCTCGGCCGTGAAGATGCTGGCTCGTACACGGAGGAACTCCGCTCGTGGCGCGCCCTGCAAGTTCAACTTGGTCACCAGTTGTTCGGCGGCGGCGATCTGCTGACGAGAATTGGCGTCGTCATTCTGCTGGCGGTAAAGCTCAGCGAGATTCAGTCGCAACATGATCGGATAAAGATCGCCCTCGGGTACTCCGCCCTGGGGCAAGCGATTCACGGCTTCCACGTATTCGCGAATGGCATCGGCGGGGCGGTTTTCCGTGCGAGCCAGGAAGCCCTTAATTGCGTGCAGGCGGTAGCTGTTTGCGTCAATGCCCTCCGCCCGTGCGATATATTGGCGAGACTGCTGCAGCTGGCCGCTGGCGATGAGGGCCTGCGCTGCGCTCAACTGATAACCGAGCTGCTTCGGCGCGGCGTTGGCGGCACGAATGTAGCTGTCGGCCGCTTCTTTCTTGTCACCATTCAGTTCGTAGCTGTAGCCGAGATCGCCGAGAATTTCCGGTGAAGGCTGCGGAGCGCTCTTCAGTGTGGCAATAGCATTCTTGTAGTCGTGTTGCTCGCGATAGTAGTTTGCGACGGCGCGGAAGATTGCTGGATTTTTGGGATCGCGCCGCTTGGCGGTATCGAGCAACTGCTTGGCCTTCGCTGGCTGCTTCAATTTCAAATATGCGACCGCCATCATCAATTCGGCGTGGGAGGTCGGCTTGATTGCCTCAGCGCGTTGCAAAAGGCGGATTCCCTGTTGAGGATCGCCGGTCTGCATGTAGAGCTCACCCGCCATCAGAAGATCGTTCTGACGTTTGGGGTTTGAATTAACGATCTGCATGAGCAGGCGCTTGGCCTGGTCGATCTGTCCCATCTTGGCGTAGGTCTGCGCCATCCCGGAGAGACCATCCACTGAATTGGGTTGAGTCTTGAGTCCGCGCTGATAAGCGGCGAGGGATTGCTGATTTCGCCCGGCAAGTCGAGAGGTATAGCCAAGCAAGAACCACAGCTTTGCATCCTGGGGCGCAGCATTTACCGCACGTTCTGCAAAATTTGCAGCTTGTGCGGGATTGCCGTGCTTAAGCGCTTCCTGCGCGGCGCGCGCCATGCGGCCCACTTCGATACTGCTTCCCCAGCCGATACCTTCGCTTGCCTTCGCGGCGGTCTTACCAGACTTCTGCCCAGGCTTTTGCTGCGACTTCTTCTGATTTTGAGGCGCTTCTGGTGTCTGACCAGGGACCTCGAAGGTCTGGGCGAGCACAGCTGCCGGGAAGAGCAACAGGGAACAGAATGCGATCGAAACTAATTTCTTTTTCACGGGACCACTCAAGGGATCGAGGTGTGGCGGGACTCACCACTCGCAAGCTGAATACCAACTTCGTCCGATGCTAACTAGAGCCAAACTGCTGTCCCGAAGCTCGCGTTCCGCAGCAACTCTGCTAGACGAGAGAATCGGAGTACTCACTTTGGGTGCTCTCCTTCCACCACGGGTTGGCTGATCGAGTTCTTGAAATGGAACTGCAATACCAAGGCAAACCTTCGCGCCTCTCAGGAATCCAAACTGCTCCTGAACGTATGCTGCGGAGGCACTCCTTGAGTTCCAAGTCCCAACACCTCCCTACTACCCGAGCAATTCCGATTACAGCGATCCTGCTTTTGTCGCTGGCGGTGCACGGGCCGTTGTTGTTAATGCAGATTCCGGCGAATTCTTACGACGCGAACACTCACATCTTTTTCGCGTCGCATTACGCCCATCACTGGTTCACCCCCTGGAATGAGAAGTGGTATGGCGGCTTTTCACAGACGACCTATCCGCCACTTACGCATCAGTGGATAGCTCTCTTCTCCAATTTCATCGGTTTGACGATGGCGTACATGCTGGTGCAGATGATCGTGCTGTTGCTGCTGCCGCTGGGGGTATACCGGTATGCACGACTGTGGGTGAACGAAAGGCAGGCCAGCTATGCAGCGCTCGGCTCGGTCTTCCTGGGATCCCTTGCGCTGCTGGTATATCAATCTGGCCAGTTGCCGACGACGACTGCCGCAGCCCTTACGTTGAATGCGCTGCCATTCTTTTATGAGTGGTGCAGGAACGGACGCTTCCTTTCGTTGATTAAGGGGTTGGCCATAGGCATGGCCGGAGCCGCAGCTCACCACGTTACGTTCATATTCGGCGCAGTGTTGTTCGCAATTCCTGTGTTCTGGCTGGCAATTCTGGATCGCAAAGAAATTGCCGAGGGCGAAGAGGCCTCAAGCGGCGGGGTCGCTATTCGTGGACTTGTCTTCGCGGTGCTGACCGGACTGGCCGTGCTGGTTGTGCTGGCGCCGTACTGGATCGCGTTGAAAGCGAACCCGATCACGCAGATGCCGATTCCTCATGGCAGCCGCGACAATTACATCCTGACTCCGCACAGCGGTCTGAATTTCTGGGTGATTCCTATGGGCGCGTTGATTCTGGCGCTTCCATACATCCTCATCAAGGGTGCGGCAGAGCGGCGACTCCGTCCGCTGCTGTTTGGATGGTATCTGACGACTCTGCTTGGACTTGGCGGCACGACTCCGGTCGGTCAGTGGTTGTTGGGGCGGGCGTTCGAGGTATTAACGTTCGAGCGCTTCACCTTCTGGGCGACGCTGATGGCATTACCTATCGTTTCGATCCTGGCAACCAACATCGTCGATCGTTATGCGCGGAAGGGCATGGTCGCCCTCGCGGTGCTCGCGGTTGGATCATTTGCAGCGGCAGTGTCATGGAACACGTTCCATCCCATCAACTCCGGGGGATTCAACGTCGACCAGGTGATCTCGTTCATGAATAACCCGGATCACTCGAAGTATCGCTACATGACGCTTGGATTCGGGAATCAGTTCGCCAAAGTATCGACGTATGTGGATGCAAGCAGCGTCGATGGCGATTACAACTCTGCTCGACTCTTGCCGGAGTTGACCGCGTTTGGTTCCGGTCAGCTCTACAACTCGAAATATTTCGGAGCCGCCGGCATGGAGGCGCTCCGCTCGATTCTCAAGCACGCCGATCAATACGGTCTGCGATATATCTTCGTCCGCGACCGGTACTACGAACCCCTGCTCGCATTTGCCGGATGGCGCCAGACCGAGACCTACAACGATGGTTCTATAACGCTGTGGACCAAGGACGACGCTCCGCCAGCGAAGAAGTTGGACTTCGGGACATTTGTGCCGAGCCCATGGCAGGGAACCCTGTGGGGAACTCTGCCGGTGTTGTCGAGTCTGTTGGCGATTTTCGCGGTGGCGTTCCTGCCGGGAAGCCGCCGCGTTCGTGAGACGCTGGAGTTTCCAACTCCGGCCGGCGAACCGGTCCTGCGGGAGGCGAAGTAATGAAGTTCATACTGCCAGTTGTCCTCGTCGTCCTGTTGGCGGTACTCGTTGGAATGGCGACGGTTCACACCAGTGAATTGAAGCCGGCTACCACTCCCGAAGGTGCGGTGCAGTCGTTACTGAGCCGTGCCAAGGGCAAGGATTTTGCGGGAGCCTATAACTACGTTTCGCCGAGCAGCAATACCGATCAGCAGTCCTTTGCGAAGGACCTGAACGGTCGCGACGGCAGCCTCCGCACCTATTCAAGTCTCCAGAAGTTCAACACCAAGGTTCTCCACGAAAACGACACCGAAGCACTGGTTCGTGCCAACGTGGAGTGGTCTACCGCAGTGGGCGCTTTCTACGACGTGCGCGATCTGAAAGTTCTGCGTGAGGGCAACAGCTGGAAAGTAGTGTGGCCGGTAATGAAGCAAGCGAAGGTGCCTCCGCAGGTGATTCCGGTGAACTTCCTCCGCTGGGATGTCGTGACTCGTGGCTCTGATGACGATTGGGGCGCACAGAACGTTGAAGCTCCTCGAGTCCGCATCACTTCGATGAATGCGATCGAACGCGATGGCGGAACCATCATCCTTGGCGAAATCGTGAACGAGGATACCGTCCCGGGATTTGTCGCGGTGGGGGCGACGTTAGTCGGCAAAGATGGGAAGGAATTCGCGCAGGAGGAAAGCTTCGACAAGATCTCGCACACGATTTTGCCGAAGGAAGTATCCCCCTTCCGAATCGACTTCCCGGGCGTGAAGCTTGCGAACGTGAAGAGCGTCAGGATGCAGCCAAATGCTCTGTTGGTGGCCGCATCGGCGGACCCCGTGATGGGCGTACTGCATCAGCGAATCGAGAAAGACACACAGGGTCGCACGGTCTTGAAGGGTGAGTTAATCAATCAGACCGGTGAGACGGTAAATATCCCACACGTTCTTGCAACGTTCTACGACAACGCCGGGCGAGTGATATGGGTTTCTGACGGATACGTGGACCAGGCGCTGTTGCCGCAAACGCCGGTTCCGTTCTCCGTTGCTGTTCGCGATGATCTTGCGAAGAACATCCAGACCTATCGCGTTACGGTGAATCAATACAGCCTGGACCGCGCGCAATGAAGATGAATCGAATCACGTTGAGCATATTCGGAGCGATGTTGCTGGCAATGTCAGCGGGCGCCCAGAATCTGAACCTGCCAACCGACGCGACGGCCGGTCAGGCGGTTTCGATTCCGACCAGCGGAAGCGGCAGCGCGACGCTCTACGTCTACGGTCCGGGAACGGCCATCAAGCAGAAGATCCAACTCGGAGAGCCGATTCAGCTTGAAGGGGAACAACTGAAGAAGTCTGGCCGGTACACCGTCATCATTGCGGGTGGCCAGGACTCCTCGGGATCTTTCTTTGTCAGTCCAGCGAAGCTAGAAAGCCTGGCATTCCTGGCGCGGCCCTCTCGCGTGCCGGCGTCCCGTCCGGGAGTGATCAGCGGGAGTGCTTACCTGTTCGACGGTTTCAACAATCTCGTATTGGAAAAGCACCCGGTGAAGTTTGGACTGACCATTGATGGTTCGTCGGGCGGTGGTCGAAGCGTCGATAGCAATAATGGTGTGGCCTGGGTACGGATGGATTCAGGCAAAAAGGCTGGTGCCGCGCAGTTTACCGCTACTTCAGGCGACGCCACCGTGAATCGCGTGGTGCAGCAGACTGCGTCGGATCCGTGCAACATTCGCATGAAGGCGCAGCCCGCTAAAAACGGAAACATCCTAGTCGAAACCGATCCGATTCGCGATTGCACCGGCAATCCCGTTCCGGATGGGACGATCGTTACCTTTACCTCGACCGACCAGAATGGCAGAAGCACGGTCGATGCCCGCATCAAGCGGGGAATCGCTCAGGCCGAATTGCCGCCGTCGCAGAGCGCTACGATTTCGGTCGCTGCCGGCGTCGTTCTGGGGAATGAGATTCATTGGGGAGGCCGATAATGCGTGACCGAACAGCTTGGTTCTTGCTCGCGGTTGGCTTCCTCGTAGTCATCATGGTTCTCGGATTGCCCAACTCCATGTTCGCGGCTGCTCCGCCAAAGACTCCTGAGGTTCGCCTGGACATTTCGAAGGCTACTCCGAGGGACGTGGAAGAGCAGACCCAGGCGGCCGTGGTTCGAGACTATGGCAAGGCTTGGCAGACGTTGGAGCAGGCACTCGAGCAGAACAAGGCCGACCTTCTGTCTGGAAACTTTGTGGGATATGCGCAAGATCGGTGGGGGCAGACGGTCAAAGCCCAGGAAAAGTCCGGACTCTCACGCCGGATCGTCGACCACGGGCATCATGTCGAGGTCCTGTTTTATTCGGTCGAAGGTTCGGCGATGCAGCTCAGGGACACAGCCCAGTTAGAAGTGCAATATCTGGATGGCGGGAAAGTGATTCATAGTGAGTCCATGACCGCCCGTTATCTGGCGCTGATGACTCCAGCGGAGAATAGTTGGAAGATACGGATTCTGCAGGAGATAGCGCCAGAGACCCCGAAACAGAGCGGAACCAGTAACGCTTCTGGACCCGGAACTGGCTCAAAATAGGGACTCTGAATCGTGTTTGGAGCGGGACGTTCCGTTACAATTACGTTGCTCCCTTAGGAGTTAGCTGCGCATCCAAAGCAGTGAGAGTGGGCTGGTTTCCTGAATGACAACTAAAGGTGTTCTTGTCGCCGCAATCGTCCTGGTGGCCTCGGCTTCCGGATTTAGTCAAGCGTCTCAACCCGAGAATCCGAAGACAGTGGTTCCTCAGCCAGCGGCCCAGGCTCCTCAGGCCAGTACCACGGACGCGAAGAAGGAAGCCGACCGTTCTACGTCCTATTACCACTACTCTCTGGCCCACATGTACGAAGAGTTGGCCGCTACTTATGGTCGCGCGGAGTATGCCACCAAGGCGGTCGATGAGTACAAGAAGGCCATCGAGGCAGATCCCACTTCTGAGTTCCTGAACTCGAGTCTTGCCGAACTGTACGCGAAGACCGGACGAATCCGCGACGCGGTTCTGGAAGCCCAAGACATCATCAAGCGCGATCCGAAAAACGTAGAAGCTCGTCGTTTGCTGGGACGAATCTACCTGCGTTCGCTGGGTGACATGCAGGCGGGAACGCAGTCGGAAAACATCCTCAAGCTTGCCATCGAGCAGTACCAGAACATCGTGAAGTTGCAGCCCGACAGCATTGAGGACCACCTCGTGCTCGGGCGTCTCTATCGCCTTGGTGAAGATCGCGTTAAAGCTGAGCAGGAGTTCCAGACTGCCGTGAAGTTGCAGCCGTCTTCGGAAGAAGCGGTAACGACGCTGGCGATCCTCTTCACGGACGAAGGGGATTACACGCGGGCGCTGAACGTGCTGGAAGCGATTCCGGAGAAGGAACGCACCAGCAAGATCTACTCGACCCTGGGCTTCACTTACGAGCAGAAGAAAGATTACAAGAAAGCGATTGCCAACTATTCGAAGGCGGTCGAGCAGGACTCAGACAATCTCGACGCGCTGCGTGGACTCGCGCAGAACCTGCTGAACGATGGTCAGTCCGCCGCCGCTCTTGAGAAGTACAAGCAGATCGTCGATGCGGACCCGCAGGATGCGCAGACCTACATGCGCATTGCGGAAATCTATCGCAAGGATGGCAAGTACGACCAGGCACTGGACATGTTGAAGAAGGCACAGATCGTCGTGCCGGATTCGCTGGAGTTGCCTTACAACATGGCCGTGATCTACGAAGGCCTTGGTCGTTATGACGACGCGATCCAGACGCTGACTACGTTGGTGCAACGCAACCAGCGGGCCGAGGGTGTGTACAGCCCCGGCGAGCGGAACAACATGTCGATCTTCCTGGAGAGGCTCGGCACGGTGTACCGCGAAGATCGAAAGCCGCAGCAGGCGGTGGAAACATTCCGAAAGATGACCTCGCTGGGAGATGACGCGACGTCTCGCGCCTACCAGCAGATGATCGAGACCTATCGCGACAATCGCCAGTGGAAAGAGGCGACCGAGGTAGCGCAGGAAGCGGCGAAGAAACTGCCGAATGATCGTGGTCTGCGGATGGTGCTGGCCAGCCAGGAAGCCGATATGGGGCAGCCTGACAAGGCCATCGCCGAAGTAAAGTCATTGCTCACCGGCAAATCCGAAGATCGGGAAGTTTACGTAGCGCTGGCGCAGATGTATAGCCGCCTTCGTCGCTGGAAGGATGCGGAAGACGCCATTGCGAGCGCGCTGAAGGTATCGAACAAGCAGGAAGAAAAGGACTACGTCAATTTTGTTGCGGGATCGATCTACGAGCGGCAAAAGAAGTATGAACAGGCTGAGGAGTTGTTCCGGCAGGTAATCGCTAACGACCCGAAGAACGCGACGGCATTGAACTATCTCGGCTACATGATGGCCGATCGGGGCGTGCGTCTTGAAGAAGCACTGAATTACATCAAGCGCGCCATCTCGCTGGACCCGCAGAACGGTGCTTATCTCGATTCGCTTGGCTGGGCATACTTCAAGCTCGGCAAGTACGACCTTGCGGAAGAGAACCTTCGAAAGGCTGTCGAGAAGAGCAACGATGATCCGACCATTCACGATCACTTAGCCGATGTGTACCAGAAGACCGGGCGTCTGAAGATGGCGATCGCTCACTGGGAGCGTGCGCTGGACGGGTGGAACAAGACCGTTGCCGCCGAAGTTGAACCCGCCGACGTCGCCAAGGTTCAGAAGAAGTTGGAAGCCGCCAAGGTGAAACTCGCGAGAGAGGGAACTGCGGCGCAGCAATAACTCCGGCAAATCGATTACAAGGCCACGGTTGATTCCGTGGCCTTTCTCTTTGAACGCTGTTTCTTGCTTTCTGGCGTCTCCCTCTTCCTTTAGACTTCTTGCATGTCGAACCCGGATGCGCTTGCCCCGTATGCCGTACGCGTCGAGAACACGCGCGGTCGGCGCGTTCCGCAGCAACCGCATCCCTACCGCAACGAATATCAGCGTGATCGCGACCGCATCATCCACGCAAGAGCCTTCCGGCGTCTGGAAAACAAAACACAGGTATTCACCAAGCGAGTCTCGGATCATTTTAGGAATCGGCTAACTCATACGATCGAGGTAGCGCAGATTTCACGGACTATCGCTTCAGTTCTTAAGCTGAATGAAGACCTGGTCGAGACGCTTGCGTTGGTGCATGACATCGGACATCCGCCCTTTGGCCATGCTGGGGAAAAGGCGCTGGACGGTCTCATGCGGAAGCATGGCTTACGGTTCGACCACAATTTGCACGCGCTGCGAATCGTCGAGTACTTCGAGACACGATACGCAGAGTTTCCGGGACTGAACCTGACGTTCGAGGTGCGGGAAGGAATTATCAAGCATTCGCGTGACTATTCCGCGAAGGAGTATCCGGAACTGGCGGAATACTTGCTCGACCTGCGACCTCCGCTGGAGGCGCAGCTTATCGACCACACGGATGAAATCGGGTACACGACGGCCGATCTCGACGATGGTTTCGAGGCAAAGATGCTGAAGCTGGAGCAGATTCGGCCGAACGTAACGCTGTTCGAAAGACATTTCCGCGAAGCCGAAAAGAAGTATCCGACGGCGCCGAACAAGTTGAAGTTCAATGAAGCATTGAAGCGAATGTTGAACGAGCTTGTCACTGATTTGATCGAAAATACCCGTGTGCGAATTCGTGAGGCGAACCTGGCTTCGTTGGAGGATGTGCGCAATTTCCGGGAACGGATTGCGGCCTTCAGTCCGAAGGTGGAGAAAGAGCGGCGGGAGGCGAAACAGTTTCTATACGAGAATCTATATCTCAGTGCCCCGCTTCGCCCTGAGAAACTGGACGGCGAGCGCATCATCGCAGACTTGTTCGATTACTGGAACCGCCGCCCGGAGGCGCTGCCGGAGAGCTATCAGCAGAAGGCGACGACTGAACCTCTCCCACGAGTGGTGTGCGATTACATCGCGGGCATGACAGACAATTTCATTATCGAGCAACACCGCAAAGTGGCTCGTCGCGAAGCTTTGCGGAACTAGGAAGTCCCAGATTTTTCTTTCCATCCGGCAGGAGTTGCAGACGTTTGACGACAGCGACCCAATACTGCCGAACCTGAGGCGGAAGCTCTCGGAGCTCTAACCGGCGTGTCTGCTGGCGGGGGCAGGTAAATTTGGCATAGTGCTTGAGCCGCAACTCAGGTGGAGTACTTACAAATTTACCTTCCGTTACCCTTTCCTTCCCGGAGCTCGGAACCGAGCTGGACAGTGCCTATTGAAAACAAAGCAGTTACGGGTAAAAAATAGGTCGTTTGTTTGGCACCTGACGTGTAATAAGCCAATGTGCTCGCGTTACTACAACGCGAATCGGTAGGGACAAACGGATCGGCGGATCGTAAGGTGACCCGCCCGATCCGGTTAGATGGTCCGCAATTTTGAAAAGGGCACACAACTGAATGTGCTAGGCGGCCCGGGACGAGCCCCAGGAGAACCCACCGCCGGAGGAACGAAGAAATGAAGAACCGTTACTTGATGGCGCTGCCATTAGCTGCAACTTTGATTGTTCCGGCCATGGCGCAGCAGAACTCGTCCTCGACGACCAACACTCAACAGCCGGCAGCCACCACCACTCAGAGTGCACCGGCCTCCCAGGATATGACAGCAACGACCGACACCAGCGCTCGCCAGCCTCTTCAGCCAGATTTGAAGCAGGGATTCTGGGGACACCTGAATCCGTTCGCACGCAAAAAGTATCTGGAGCGTCAGCTTTCGCCGATCCGCAATCGCGTGAACGAACTGGATGAGCTCACCGCCAACAACACCAAGATGTTGAAGGATGTTGACTCTCGCGCGACCGAAGGCATCCGCCTGGCCTCTGCGAAGGCCGATCAGGCCGACCAGCACGCCGTCGATGCCGGCAACCGCGCACAGCAGGCCAACCAGACTGCGACCCAGGCTGGCGCCCGCCTTGAGACGGTATCCAATGTCGTCGGCAGCCTAGATCAGTACAAGCCGGCAACGCAGGCCGAAATTCGCTTCAAGCCCGGACAGAGCGTCCTGAGCGCGAAGGCGAAGGAAGCCCTCGATGACATGGCAGCGAACCTGAAGGACCAGAAGGGATACATCGTTGAGGTCCAGGGTTTTGCTCAGGGACGTGGATCGGCTGCGATTTCGCAGTCGCACGCAATGGCTGACTCCGTAGTTCGTTACCTCGTACTGAACCATGAGATCCCGGTCTATCGCATCTTCGTGGTCGGAATGGGCAATGCTCCGGTTCAGAGCGCTGATGGTAAGGCAACGAAGCTTCGTGGCGGCAAGGTTGATGTCACGCTGATGAAGAACGGCATCGATCAGCTCGCTACCAACGCTCCGAATGCCCAGGCTGCTCAGCCGCAGTCACAGCAGCCGCAGCAGATGACTTCGAGCCCTCAGTAAGTTTTTAAGCTCCGGAGACTCGGCCTTCAGGGGGACTGAGTCACGGAAAAACGCCTCTCGCTTCGGCGAGAGGCTTTTCTTTTTGGCGAGCTTGAAAACCTCTTGCCAGAGATTGGAATCAAGTATTAAGTTGTACACCGTAATAGCTATCCGCCTTGGGGCAGAGGCACAAATGGCGAGAACTCCCGACCGACAATTGAAAGAACGGATACTGGACGTCGCGCAGGCCTTGTTACGTACCCAAGGCGAGAAGGGTCTTACCATCCGGGCGGTCGCGGATGCGGCGGGGACGACAACGCCGACCATTTATAAGCGATTTCCCGATAAAGAATCGATGCTCGTCGCACTGGCACTACGCGAGCGTGAGCGTTACGTAACTCGGATGGTCCAGCGAAGATCGCTGGAGAGCGCGGTGACGGGCTACCTCGACTGGGCTGCTCAGCACCCGCATGAATACCAGCTGATCTACGGTCACCACTGGCCGCAAGTCTTCTCCGAAGAAACAGGCCGACCGGGTCTAGAGTGGACGAAGCAGAAACTTGCCAGCCGACACGGCGGCCAACCCGAGGATTATGTACTGATCACCTCCGCCCTCTGGCTCCTCCTCCATGGAGCCGCAAGTCTTCTCACGCAGCATCCCGAAGGCCAGGGATCCGATCGCGTACGAGAAGACTGCATCGCAGCTTGCAGCAAGTTGTTGGAAGAAGCGCCGAAATTTCGCCGGAAGCCTGGACCCAAAGACAATTAGTCGCAGGTTGACATAATTGCTTTAACGTTGTATTAATAATCAACGCCCTAAATAAGGCTCGGCCCCCTCCTGGAAGCAAAAATCATCTCCTGCGTTGAGCTGGACCCATATTAGGAGCAGTAACGTGATTAAGCGTTCGTCCCCTGCGCAAGCGGATGTTGTTGCGCGCTGGAAAGTTCAATCGGAGTTCAAAAATCTCCATACCGATCTACTTAGCGCTCGGTGTATTGTCGACCGGCTAAAGCTCCAAGCCCGCTCTGGTCCAATTGCAGAGTTCGCAGAGCCATCGGACTTAAAGAAATTGGCCGCCAATCTGCTGTCCATCGTCGAATTTGTCAAAAGCATTGAAGAAGAGCTCGAGAGTTCCGATGCGCCTCGTCGTCCGCGATCGGAAACGAATCCCAAGGAACATTGAGTTGTTCATCTCTCCCCCGAGGTCGCGTCGAGTAGTTGACGCGACGCTGACGCCCCATTCGAAAGAGTGGGGCGTTTTGCTCTTTATAGGGAATTTTGTAAAGCTCCCGCTTCCAAATTGACGCCGGGTACTTCCGGATGAAAGAATCCCCAATCCCCCAACACGCAAGACTTTCGAGCCATTGGACTGCCATCTTCTTCGGTTCGAATGCCCAAGTGTATCTAACACCGAAATGCGGCCAGGCAATTTCAAAGATGAGCCAAGACCGTTCAATTCGGCATGAAAGAATCAACCTCCCTGAATGGGTGGAAGCGAATTTTCGGATCCTCCTCGACGCGGCTCCGGATGCGATGTTAGTGGTGGATGACAGGGGCACAATCGTCCTAGCAAATACCCAGACGGAAGCTTTGTTCGGCCTACCCCGTCAGCACCTGATAGGCAAACCTGTAGAAGTTCTCATTCCTGAACGGTTCCGAACAAATCATCCGACTCACCGGAGCGGATTCGCCGCCGACCCTAAGTGGCGTCCGATGGGCGTTGGCCTGGAGCTGTTCGGGCTTCGAGTGAATGGCAAAGAATTTCCGGTAGAGATCAGCTTGAGTCCTCTAAGGACCGATGCTGGAAACTTTGTGATGGCGGCAATTCGAGACATTACCGAACGTCGGAAGACGCAGGAGCACGTCCAGAAGTTGAACGAAGAACTTCGCGCGCATGTAGATGAATTAGCGCGGATGAACGACGAACTCGCCTCGCTTCGACTTTCGGAAGCTGAAGCCTTAAAGAGTGAGAGAGACCGGGCGGAGAGCCAGCTTCGTTATACAGAAGAGCATTTCAAGATGATCGTCGAGCGGGCTCCGCATGGGATCTACTCAGCCGATGAACAGGGGAACATTCTCTGGGGGAACCCAGCTTTCGTTCAGATGCTCGGGTATGACACTCGCGACGAAATCCTGCTCCTGAACACCGCCCGAGACCTGTATCTGAATCCAGACGAGCGCCAGAAGGCGCTGCAGAGATGGGAGGCTGAAGGCCGGGTCGCAGGCTTCGAAACTAAGTGGAAGAGAAAAGATGGAAAGCCGATCACTGTGCGATTGGCTGGGCGTCGAGTTTCATCCGAGGGCACGCGGATCGCCCACGAAGTCTTTGTCGAGAACGTGACAGAGCAGCGCCTGCTCGAACAGCAATTTCAAAGAGCGCAGCGCATGGAGGCCATCGGGAGGCTCGCCGGTGGGGTTGCACATGACTTCAATAACCTGCTGATGGTGATTGGAAGTTCGGCGCAGATGGTGGAAGAGTCGAAGGACAAGCCGGAGAAGGTTGAGCAGTACACAGCACTCATTCGCAATGCGGCCGACAAGGCTGCTGGTTTGACAAGGCGCCTGCTCGCGTTCAGCCGGCAGCAGGTGTTGCAACCGATCGTGTTGCCCTTGAATGACGTAGTCGCTGATATCTGCCGCCTCCTACCCAGGCTGCTGGGTGAAGATATTGAGGTCGTGCTGGGGCTCGATCCGGACCTGAAAAATGTCTATGCCGACCGAGGTCAGATTGAGCAGGCGCTTATGAATCTGGCCGTCAATGCCCGTGATGCCATGCCTGGCGGTGGCAGACTGACGATCGAGACATCGACCGTGCAGTTGGACGCTCAATACTCGAAACAGCGTGCTCTCGAGGTGGCCGCAGGCGAGTACGTCATGCTGGCGATGAGCGATACGGGAACGGGTATGTCTCAGGAAGTGCAGGCCCAGATATTCGAACCGTTCTTCACCACCAAGGACGTTGGCAAGGGCACTGGGTTGGGTCTGGCCAGTGTGTATGGAACGGTGAAGCAGAGTGGCGGATTTATCTGGGTCTATAGCGAAATCGATAAGGGAACAACCTTCAAATTGTACTTCCCAGCGATTGAAGTTCCGGGGCAGGCCGCCGTTCCCTCACAGGCGCAAGTCCATCCGGGCGGAACCGAGAAGATCCTTCTGGTTGAGGATGAGCCCGCACTATTGGCGGTAAGTTCAGCGTACTTGCAATCGAAGGGTTACCAGGTACTGGAAGCGACCAATGGCAAGGAAGCGCTGGAAATCTGCCGCGAGAATCCGGACATCGACGTCCTGGTTACAGACATCGTCATGCCCGATGTTGGAGGTCCGGCACTGGTGCGCGAAGCCACTAAAGTTCTGCCAGGGGTTCACGTCATATTCATGTCTGGCTATACCGATCGCGGACTCGATGAGAAGGTCCTTGAGCCCGGCATGGAGTTTCTGCAAAAGCCTTTCAGCCTCGATCTGTTCGCCCGGACTTTGCGAAAACTGCTCGATTCCCCGAAATCCAGTTCATAGCCGATTCCGGCTAATTCATTAATTGTCGGCGGTGTAATCTCAAAACATGATGACGCTTCATTATTCCCGAATGCAGTCACCGATCGGTCCACTGGTGATTGGAGTGTCCGAGAAGGGACTGGCGATAATCGAGTTCGATCGGGGTGATTTCCCAAAGGGCAGACTAGCGCAGTCGGTCGAGTGGGTGGAATCCGCGGAAGCCAAGGAAGCTGCGGTTCGCGAGTTGAGCGAATATTTCGAAGGCAAGCGCCGGGACTTCACGATTCCGCTCGATCTCATCGGAACTGAGTTTCAGAAGAAGTGCTGGCACGCTCTGCTGGCAATTCCCTACGGGCAGACGAGAAGTTATGCGCAAATCGCCAAGGCCGTGGGATGTCCCAAAGGCTTCCGCGCGGTCGGTATGGCGAACCACGATAATCCCGTTCCAATCATCGTGCCCTGTCATCGCGTACTGGCGTCGGATGGAACCCTTGGCGGCTATGGCGGCGGGCTGGATGTAAAGCGGCAGTTGCTGGAGTTAGAGGGCGCGCTGCAGCCGGTCTTGATTTAACCGCAAAACGAAAGGCAGGAAGCTTATAGCCTCCTGCCCTTGATTCCATCGAGTAACAGCTACTGCTTCGGTGTGGTCTGCGAAGGCTGCGTGCTCGGATTGCCGCGGCCGTTCACCGTTAGTTTCTCGACCACTTTTCGGTTTCCTGCATAGGACTGTGCGATTCGCTTGGCGGTCGTCTTCTCTTTCCCAGTCGGGACTGTTCCATTCAACTGGACGGCTGTATCCGTCACCTGAACCTGGATGCTCGAACCGCTCAACGAGGGTTCGCTCTGATATGCCTGGTCGAGCTGCCCCTTCAGGGTGTCAGAATCCGCGACGTTGGAACTCGGCATGGCAGCGGATCCTTGCGGAAGAGTTGGGCTCTGCCCTGTCGGCTGTTGCTGCTGAGGCGGAGCTGCGGGCTTTTCCGTCGTCGGAGCGGTCGGATCCGGAGTAGTCGGATTCTGACTTGGTTGAGCCGCGCCCGGCGCGTTGTTGGTCGGACTGGCATTTCCAGAGATGCTGCCTGCGGCGTTGTTCTGCGTCTCGGTTTGCGATGTCTGCCCCGGCTTGTTCTGCTGATTCGGGTCCGGCTGTGTGCTGCTAGGGGCCTGAGCCACCACCATTGATGTGGCCAATGCCAGCAAGGGAAGTGCGAAGAAAATTCGTTTCATCGTCCTACCTCCTCTCACGATTCTGGCCAGAGCACTACGACTACACGATTGGCGCTCATATAGTTGGAAGTCTCGGCTCGACCTAAGGTTGGATACTCCTGATGCCGCCTATCGCCTTTTAATGCTGGTGCCTTGAATGGCAGGGCTGTCGTCATTAGACTGAGCAGGATGCACAGCCATGCTCACGGTGCGGGAAGTACCTCGCGGGTCCTACGGATCGCTTTGATCCTGACCGCGGCTTACATCCTGCTCCTCATCGCGGCTGGCATCCGGGCACACTCCCTGGCACTGCTCTCCGAGGCAGGGCACAACGTCTCCGATTTTCTTGCACTGCTGCTCTCCTGGGCCGCGGCTTACATCCAAGAGCGACCTCCCTCGACCACCAAGACCTTTGGCTATCACCGCGCCGGAGTACTGGCGGCATTCGTAAATGCCGGCACACTGGTGCTGATTGCGTTGTTCATCTTTTACGAGGCTGTCGAGCGGTTCTATAACCCAGTCCAGGTCCAGCCCGGCATCATGATGGCAGTTGCTGCCGTGGGCGTGGTGCTGAATGGCGGCATCGCATGGCTGCTAATGCGATCGCATTCCGATCTGAACATCCGTAGCGTCCTGATTCACGAGATCGGTGACACGCTGGCAACGCTGGCGGTGATTCTAGGCGGCATCGGCATTGTTCTTACCGGAAAGAACTTCATCGACCCTGCGCTATCAATCCTCATCGGCGCACTGATCCTGTGGTCC
>Ga0163163_10001251_pt1 | contig 21402 bp, 31 predicted proteins | sample S65metaG_FD_119766 | JGI IMG/M metagenome (GOLD analysis project Ga0163163, IMG submission 119766) | Switchgrass rhizosphere microbial communities from Kellogg Biological Station, Michigan, USA - S6-5 metaG | ecosystem: Host-associated > Plants > Roots > Rhizosphere > Soil | place: USA...
CTTTGCTGACTCAGCAGCAGCATTGAAGGCACCCACACCCAGGGCCACCAGCCCAGCAGCCCCAGCAGCTGCTCCAGCTATCAGGGCCTTCCCCATGATGTCAGCAGACTTACCTACTGACTTCACACCATCACTGGTCTCTGCCAGTTCCTTCTTAGCCTTAGAAGCCTCTGTGACAATCTCAATTATCAGTTTGGCTGCCATCAGACTCTTCTCATCTCTGCTCTGCCTGAGTCCACCAGAAACTGCTCTGCTGTCTCTAGGGCTCTGGTGTCCTCATCTAGCCAGCAGCGCCAGTCTGTTCCTGTAATACAGGCAATGGCAACGGCCCTGGAGCCGATGCTGCCTGCTGGGTAGGGCCTGCTCCATTGCTGGAACCTGCCATCTCCTCATAGGTGTCCAGGACATCCACCCAGTCCTGGTAGGGCATCTCACAGAGCCCTTTACGCTGGAGGGCTGAGTGGATGAGTGCAGTGTTCACAGCCACCCTGTTGCCAGCAGACTCAGCAGGGAGCCTGTCCACTGCATTAATGATGTCCTGGACTGTGCTGGTGACAAACACAGGGTCACCATCATCCCAGCACACCTTCCATCTCTGCCTGAGGCTAGCCACCTTACGCTCCATTGATTCTGTTTAGGTCTGCCTGTAGTTCTCTCTCATACGCTGCTGTCCAGGCATTCTGGCTGGCTTCAATACCCTGGGTCAGGAAGGGCTGGGGCTTAATGTTCCTGGCCCTCCAGCCCCAGTGGATGGGAGCAGCGTAGGGAACTGTGAACTGGACTGCTCCCTCTAGGACTATGCCTGAGGCTCTGAGTTTCCCAGTCCTCACTGGGGTCCTCTCTTTGGCTGCTGCCAGCATGATATCTGGGACCTTCTTAGGTGGCAGTGGCCCTAGAGACTGGGCATAAGCATCCAGTTCCAGGGCCAGCTTCTCATCACCCTTAACTTCTGCTGCCATTAGGAAGTGGAGTAGGTAGTGGTCTCTCCCACCTGGGGCTCAGGCTCCTGGTAGGGCTCCTCATCCTCTTCCTGGGGCTCCTCATCAGCAGCAGCGCCACCAGCTACAGGCCAGGTGGCAGTGGGCATACCCTGGCAGGGCCAGTCAAAGTCAGTGGTGATTCTGGTATTGACATCTCCACCCACTTCTAGAGCCCTGACCTGGACAGTCCCTGTGTAGCTAACAGAGCTAGCGTTAGGCTGCCAGGTGAAGGGAGTGTTCACCAGATTGTTCTCCCAGCTGAACTGGATAAACCCATCAGGAGAATCAAAGTCCTGGATACTGGTGCCCTGGAGTGCCCAGTCAGTAGTGGTGTCAGGAGCCAGGGTGTCACCACAGAGGGTTTCTACTGGGTCTCCAGTGTCATTGAAGGTAGGAGCGATACGCACATTAGTAGCCTGGCAGGCAAATTCTACTCCACCAGTCACAGGACTACCTGTGCCTCCCAGGGTCAGCTTCCCAGTCTTCAGTTTACTTTCTACAATGGCCATGAGCCTGCTCCTAGAGTGCTTCAGTGAAGGTCAGCAGATATGCAGGGTAGGTAGTCCCATTCAGGACATAGGAGATGAGGGTTCCATCTGTAAGGTCCAGGACCCCAGCCACTGCTTCCACCAGTTCATCCAGTGTCTGCCAGCTAGTCCTGTCTGCTGTGAGGGCAGCAGGAGCCAGGGCCACCAGCTGCCAACTGGCTGTGTAGCCACAGGCCACATCCCAGGCCAGGTTGGGTGGAGAAAAGAGGACTCCAGGAGGGCTCAGGACAGCTGGGTCAGTGGAGGCTCTGATGCCCTCAGCCTCTAGCTTCTGCACCAGTTCCTGAGCCCTCTGGAGTGGAGTCATGACAGGTCCTTAGCCATTAGCTCAGGACTGGTTCCAGCCATGGGCTGAGCAGCTGGAGGACATCCCTGTCAGCCTTAGCAATGGTGGCTACTCCCAGGTCTGCTACACCCACAATCCCATCAGGACTGTTTCGTCTAGACAGGAGCCTGTTAGTCCAGAGGAGAGTGGCATACAGGACATCAGGAGGACAGGCCAGTGTGGCCAGAGAGGGAGCCCTAGCCACAATGGCTTCCATCACTGCCGTCAGGGCCTGGTCAATAGCCACATCATCTGAGGCATCTCTAATCCTGGCCCAGTCTTTGTACTCATCCACTGTGGGCCAGTTCAGCCCTGACGGCAGTGGCATCTCAGGTTCCAGCCTTCTTAGTGGAAGCAGCAGCGGTACCTGTGTAGGTCCCACCATTCTGAGTCTCAGGAGTGGTGTCCCCATTGCCATTGCTCTGGGACAGAGGCAGGACAGGCACACCTGTAATCTTCACAAAGGCAGCTGCCTCCAGGACCAGCCAGGCAATGTAGCCATAGAAGGCCATCTGAGTGCCCAGCACAGAGGGTTCAATAACAGAAACCTGGCCACCAATAGTCTCATAGGTTTCCACATAGGTGGAATCTCCCAGAATGGCAGTGCCAGCAGGGAGGTGTTTATCCACTACCAGCCTCATGCCAGCCACTGAACCAGACATGCTGGTGGGAGAGATGGAACCCAGAGCATTAGAAGGGTTCACAGTGGGAAACAGTTGACGCCCAGTGGAGTCAGAGAGGCTACCGATAGCTCCCCACACATCAGGAGCCACCCAGAGAGTATCTGGCATCCCATTAGTGGCTCCAAAGATGGTGGCAGTGGCAGCATAGATAGCTCCCACCAGGCCTTCACCATCTGCTGTGGCCAGTGCCTGAGTGGCTGTGATGGATCCAGCAAAGTAGGTACAGAAGGCCTTATCAGTCTCCTGGAAGTAAGAAGCTGCCATGTCACTGACCAGCAGGTCCATAATCGCTGGGTCAGTCCAGTCCCTGTCCTGCCAGCTGAGGTTAATCGTCCCACCATAAGTGGACTTAGTAACTGTGATGGGGTCCACAGTCATATTCCTGCTGGGTAGCTCAGCCTTCTCAGCAGACTGGGGTCCAGCAGTGGTGTTCTGGGTGATACGTGGACGCTGGAAAGTCTTACCAGGGCCAGGAAGTGGACGGCGGGTAGTGGCTTCAATGGCAGGCCTACGCTGGGACTGCTGGGTAAACACAGGCCCCAGGATGGGCACTGGAAGCAGGCCAGGGTTCTGTGCTGTGGTCTGGTGAGCCACAGCCCTCTGGAGGTACCGATTAAATCGGTCCTTAGCAGCTACAGACCCTTCCTCAGTGGAGCGACTAAGCACATAGTCCACTAGATACTGGCCTGGGCTGGTATACACAGGCTCAGTGCTCTGGCCACTGCGTTCAACAGTCTGGGTACGCTTCTCTCCAGCTGGGGCAGTGCCAATATTGGACACCATGTCCTGGAAGGTGGCACTCCGCTGGGCCAGGTCAGCCTCCACCTTAATGGCAGGCTCCAGTTCAGCGATACGTGAGCGACGTGCCTCACAGGTCTGGACTTCTGAGTCAGACAGTTCCCTGTCCTCATCAGCAGCCCTGGAGGTGATGGTGTCAACATCATCCAGGGCCTGCTCCATTTGGCGCTTAAGCCAGTCCAAACGTTTGGAGCCAGAAAGAGTCTCAGGCATGACTACTCCAGTCAGAACAATTGAATAGGTTCTGACATGGGTGAGGCAGGTGTAGCTGCCTGGGTCATGTCTAAATGCTGGGGGCCTGCACTGGGCTCTGCCGTGTGAGAGTGAACCAGTGCAGGCATGGAAGCAGATGGTGAGTGCTCCCCAGCGGTACCTCTTCTATCACCTCAGCCTGAGGCTGTCTAGAGCCTTCTCTAGCTGCTTCTGGATGAGGGCTGGGTCAGTGGATAGAGGGTATGCAGTCCTCTCCCACAGAGCTATCTCTAGTTCAAAGTCAGTCACCTGGTACTGAGGTACCAGGCTCCTGGCCCACTCCAGTGCTGTCATGTCCTACGCATTCTGACTGTCCAGTCCTGCCAGTAAGCCAGCCTGTCTGGTGGGCCTTCTGGAGGAGCAGACCTGACAGCCTCCACCTGGGCACTGGCATAGGCAGGGAACTGGCACAGGGCTACATGGTGTAGGGCCTTAATCTTCTTCCTGACTGTGACCCTCTTACCGTCCACTGTCCTGGTGATGTTGCCCTCTGGGTCCTCACTGAGCCTGTACGCAACAGACAGGCCTGGGGTCTGGCCATCCCTAATCTTAAACGCTGCTTCTCTGCCAGCCTCTGTGTCATCCAGCCTCATATCAGCAGCCAGGCCCTGGTCACTGTCTCTCCAGACAGAGCCTCTACCTACCCAGTGGCCATTGTGCTCCAGCTGGAGCCTGAGGTAGCTGGCATTCCCTCTGAGGGCTCTGGCGAAACATCCTCTCTGAAACATCTCCCAGTAAGGCCCAAATCCATCATCTACTTTGGCTGGTGTGTCATAGGGAGCCAGGAGCCCAGTGACAGTTCTCCCATCACCTGTGACTTCCAGGTCAGAGGCTACTGCTCTGATATACAGGCCATCCATCACAGGACATCTACCTCCTCCTGCACATTCTCTATGAATTCCACAGCACCCAAATTGAAGAATGCCCTGGCTTCCTGCTGGGTGAAGAGTCCTCCCTGGAGACTCTTAATGGCCAGGTCCACTCTCTGGGGAAGGTCTGGCCTGAGCACAGCACCCAGGAAGAATCTGGCCTGGGTACCTCTGGGCAGACACTGGAGAGTCATCTGCTGCTCTAGTGGGACCAGGTAATGCATCACAGTGGTAGTGATGAACTGCTGAAAGACATCTGTGATGTTGCGATAGGTGAGGCTGGGCGAGTCCAGCCCTAGCAGGGCTCCAGGGATGCCGATAGCCATAGCCAGCTGCTGAGCATTCAGCTTCCTGGTCTCATTCAGCTGGGCCTTCTCAGCATCACTGCTGAGCACTTCCAGTTCAGTGCCACCAGGGAGGACAGCCCACTCCCTAGCCATGGCCACTGCCCTCATCTTTGCCTTAAGGGCATCAGCCTGGGCCTGGGTTAGCTCTGGGTTAGGGTGCTTCACTGCTCCTGGTGGGACTGCTCCACCTTCAAAGTAGGCAGCAGCCCATCTCTCAGCAGCCACATTGCTAGCCACTAGGCCTGTGTAGAGAGTCATGATGCCTCTCCCCACTAGCTCCCCATTAAGGGCATTCATACTGACATGGAACACCTGGTCTGGAGAGTAGCTGACACCATTCACCAGGTACCTGTACTGGCTGCCATCTACCAGAATCTCCCACTGACCAGCTGGCACTGGGACAAACAGGTCAGGCCAGCCAGCAGCATTCTTAGGTCCCAGCACTGCCACATAGTTCCCAAACAGGAGCATGTCCCTGAGGTATTCAGATATGAAGTCTGCAAAGGTTCTCTGGGGTCCTGGAGTGGGATTAGTCAGGATGGCTGGGTCTGGGTTCAGTGGTGTAGCTGACCTGTAGCCATGGAGTGGCATTTGGAGCAGGAGACTAGTGGTGATGTTTAGGAACCCTCCCACTACAGGCAGCCCTAGTACCTGCTCCTCTGTGACAAAGGGATAGCTGGTGTCATACCCAGGCCAGCCCTGCCAGACAGCTAGAGGTGTGAGGTTTGTGTGAGGACTAACAGTCTTCCTGACAGTGGGAGTCCTGGCCCTCTGTAGCAGTTCTAGTAGGGCCATCAGTCTCTAGCTCCCAGGCTGGTGTGTTCCACATAGAGACAGGCAAACAGAACTACCACTGCACAGATGAGGGCAAACACTGGCCTGTCCACCAGCAGCCAGGCTGTGTAGAGAATGGTGATGAGGCTCAGTAGCTCCAGCACCCAGAGCACATATTGCGGTATCGCATTCTTCATTAGTAAATGGTCCAGTTCAGTGGCTGGTCTGGCTTCAACTGTGTAGGAGCCCAGAGGGCTAGGACAGCAGCCAGGGCAGCATCATTGTCTGCACTGTCATTGATTCTGTGTACCTGGGACACCAGCCCATCAGGCCCTCTCTGTGTCAGAGCCAGGGCTGCTGAGATACCAGTGCCTCCTGGGTGAGAGACCTGCCTGGCCCTCACAGCAGCATAGAAGGCCCTACAGGCTCTGGCCCACTCAGCAGGCCTGACAGCACTGTGAGTGATGTTTGCAGTGGCAGCCAATTTAGCCACTGTGGGCTCACAGGGACTCTTCTGTGTGGTGACCAGCTGGGCTGGCTTCCAGCGGTTCAGGAGACCATCTAGGCGCTGCTCAGCGTACGTCAGGGCAGAGGGTCCTGTGAAGGTCTCCACCAGTTCTATGTGGTGAGTCTTCCCCACTAGAGCACCAGCCACAATGGATACATGCCTCAGTTCAGGCACAGCATCCACTGCCAGCACAAAGGGCTGGTCTATGGGGAACTGGTCTCTAGTGGTACAGGCATCCCATTCTGAGGGCTCCACCCAGCCAGCTATCTGTGCCACCTTCCTGCACAGCACTTCCACTTCAAACACCCTGGGAGGGTCTGTCTGGAATTCTGCTCTGACCACATCCTCATCCAGGATGTAACCCAGGGCAGGGTTAGCATGAGCCCAGGCAGTGACATCTCCTGCCTTCAGACCTGGTGGAGCAGACCATTCAAAGTAGCCCACTGGGCTGGTCTCTCCAGCTTCTATGGCATCCCTACCTATGGCCTGAATCTTATTCATCACTACTGAATGGATGTCTCCCTCAGTGGTGATAGCCCAGACCTGGGCATCTCTTCTGACCCTTCTAATCTTGTCTAGAGCAGCGTAGGACTCCCAGTGCCTCATCTGCCTCAGTTCATCCAGGACTACCAGGTCCACACCACTGAGCCCTCTAGCTCCACCAGTAGTGGCAGAGACCAGTTTGTACCTGCCACCTTCCACCCAGAATTCTTCCTGGCCAGCAGCCCTTCTCATCTTTGTCAGCTTCAGGCCTGCCTGGTCAGCTAAGTCATAGGCATATGTCATTGCCTCCAGGGCAGTGCCACGATTATTGGCACTCCCTACCACAAACCGCTCACCAAACAGGCACAGGCCACCCAGGATTCTGATAGCAGTAACCAGAGTCTTCCCATTCTGCCTAGCCACAATGGCCAGGAGGGTCCTGTACCTGAACCTGTCATCCATCCTCACCAGACCCTCCCTGAGCAGGAATTCCTGCCAGGGCAGAAGGTCCACCTGGAGTATCTCTCTAGCCCAATTGATTAGAGCATTACCATAGCGGTAATCCAGGGATTTAACGCTAACTGGACTAATTCTAGGGAAAGTTCTGCCTAATTGGCTGGAGTTAGCATCAAAGTTCGGGTTATTTCGGTCGCCCGGCAACGCAGCCCTGGCCGGAATCTCCTCTAAAAAACCGCCCCCGTAATTCTCTAAACCCCCTGCTTTAGTTCTATCTACTTCAAAGTCTAACCAGGACCATCTATCCTCTATAACCCATTCATCTACTGTCTCTGCCCTGTTCACCCTGTCCTGGGCAATAGGAATGACCAGCTTCTCACCCTGCTTAGTATATTTAGCAGTCATCCACATCTACCTCTGGTGGGACTCTCTAGGTAGCCATCCACCCTGGCCTTTGACCTAGAGAGTCCCTGTCAGAGACAGGCTCAGTAGTCCAGCTGCTGCTCTGCTCACTGGCTCTGTCACCTATCCATGTCTAGCTAGACACTTCTCATAGAGCACTTCACCCTGTGCCCTGCTGTGGTACCGCACATCTGCTCTGAGTGTGGAGCTACTGCAATGAACGCTGCTCTCTCACCTATCCATTGCTCCTGCCAGTACTGACCACAGACACCACACACCCACACATCCCAGCCAACATCATTCTGGAAAGGTGGGCTCCCTCACCTCAGCAGTACCAGGCTCAGGCTGGGGCACAGGAGGCTGGTCAGGCTGGGGCTCTGGCTCAGCAGGAGTCTCAGGCTCAGGGTCACCATTGAACCGACCGAACACAGACCATCCATACTGGGTCTCCCTCACACTGAATGAGAACCCTTTGCCCTGTGCATAGTTACTGCGTTTGCGTGCCTCATCCTTAGTGGGCAGGTCCCAGAGTCTGGCCCACTTTCCCTGGTTAGCCCTCATGGTCTCTTTGAAGGCCTGGGTTTCCTTACGAATAGGAGAGGGCTCCCTGGTACCGAACCTGGCTCCTCTGCCTCCTGTTTCAGGAGGGTCCTCCCAGATGACTGACATGATGTGTACTCCATTCACCAATTGACTGTGAGCACAGGTAGGTCTGTATACCTGTGATGCTTCCTGTTATTACATGGGCCACAGGCAGCAGCCAGGTTCTCTGCCTGGTCTGTCCCAATAGGTGGAGGCACCAGATGGTCGACCTGATTAGCCCTGCCTCCACACATCCAGCAGATGTAGTTATCCCTCTCCAGGACCAGTTTCCTGAGAGTCCTCCAGCGTTTGGTGCTTAGCTCTGGTCTGTGGCTCATCCTTCTGGTCCTGTTTCTGTTTCAGGAGGGAGCGTACATATGCAATGTTCTCCAGGTTTCTTTGCTTCTGTTTAGGAGACAGTTGATTCCTGGCTGACATTCCATGTCTCCTATCTGTGCAGTTGCTAGCGCCAGGCACTGTGTGGGTTTCATAACCCAGAAGCCTGACCTTCCACTCCAGTTCTCTGGCCAGAGACAGGATGGGTTTCAGTTTGAACACCTAACGATTAGTTGTCACTGGTCTCATGGGGTTTGTGGCCTGCCCAGCGGTACCCCATCTGGCCTGGCAAGCCAGCCCACTGAACCCCTATCAAGCTATATACGTACACGCGTTATACACGCGCACACACAGGGGAGGAATCGACAGGAACATTGTCAAGTGTCCTGTCGAATTCTGGCCAGTTTGCCTCTGCCCTCAGGCTCACCCACTAGCCAGCCATCAGCTATGAGCACAGCCAGGGCAGCCCTCACATAAGGGAACCTGTTCCCAGTCATAGGAGCCAGCAGGCTCAGGTCCAGGTCTAGGAAGCCATCACAGTCAGCCAGTCCGATACAGGCACAGATGACCTTACGCTCCAGTCCTCTCAGGTCTGCCTGTAGGACTTCCCTGATTAGTTCTGGTTTGTTCAGGTGGCCAGTCATCTGCACAGCCCTCTGAGCCTGGACAGCCACAGGGCACTGTCTTTGACTAGCTCAGCTAGCTCCTGGTCATTGAAGGCATCCAGAACACCACTGCTGACAACAGGCTCTGCTCCTGCCTTCACCAGGTGGCCACAGAGCCTGTTGTACTCAGCTAGCAATAGTTCCCTGTTCATTGCTGCTCCTCAGGGAGACCCTGAGCAGTCCAGGGTCTCATGCTCCACCAGAGCCTGGCTGTGTCATGACACTCACAGGGACACTCCTGCACTGAAGGTGGCAGACCATAACCTGACACGCATTCACAGGAAGGGCAGATGATAGTGCTGATGTCTGTCCTCCTGGCAGGCAGTTTCTGCTGGGTGCCCTTCCCAGGTACCTGCCTCTTTACCATCTCTTAATCACTATAGCTAGAAGGATAGCTACTAGCAGGATGACAGTGACCCACTGGTACGTTTCTAGGCTCATAATTTGCCCTCCCTGGGCCAGAGTGGAACCTGATGCCTGACATAGCTCAGAGCCCACCAGTCACCCACTGACTCCAGGCCCACACCCACAGGCTTAATGATGACTACCGCTATCTTCTCTGGCCCTCCCTGTATGGCTGCCTGTCTCAGAGAGGACCCCAGCTGGACATCCCTACGATTCTTCACCTCTAGGGAGACACCAGGGACTCCCAGGATGTCCTCACCAAACTGCATACCTCCAGAGGCTGACCTGGCTGTGCAGGCCAGTGGGTAGCCCTGGTCCTGGAGATACCTGGCCACTGCCTGTTCAGCTACATGGCCCTTAGCTCTGGCATAGGCACCAGGGTTTCTAGCTGGCATCAGAAGCCTCCCTACAGATGGCTAGCCAGGAATTCGCTACATCAGGGCCAAACTTCCCATCTCCAGCCTCATCAGGAAGAGGCAGCTTCTGAGCATCGGCCTGCTCCAGGGCATGACTCCTCTGAGAAGGGCTCAGCTTCCCCAGGGCCTGGCTCACCCTGCTCCTCATTCCAGCCTGGGTCTCATTAGAGGCACCTGTAGGCCCTTCTGAGGGCCTGGGAGGAGCCAGGATGGGGGACTGGGGCTTAGAGGGCCTAGAGAGGCTCTGAGGGCCTTCTGGAGGGCTCTGCTGGGATATGTGCTGGTCAGGAGGCACATTGCTGGCCTGCCCCATCTCATCACCTGTGTAGAGCCCTGACAGCTTCTGTGGGAAGGCCTTCCTGAGGGCTAGTGCTTCTGCACATTTGGCCAGCATCTCAGGCCCCATCTGCTCCCACATTCTGGTGGGCCTGCCATCCTTCTTAGTCTGGCAATAGCTGTCATACAGGGCTACACCTCTGAACCCTGCCAGGGTGATACCAGCACTGGTCCTGTAAACAATCACCTTTGCTGCTCTAGGTTCACCTGGCCCTAGCCAGACATCCTTCCACTTCCCATCTGGGCCACACCAGTAAGGCCCATCATGCCCTGCCATCTCTCCAGTGTCAGCAGCCAATGTCCTGAGTCCATCTATAGACACCTGGGTCTGCATCACCTCCTGGCCCAGAGTGGCATCCCAGCGTTTAATGGCATAAATCTGCCTGGCAAAGGGATCTAGCCCTGTGCGTTCACACTGCCTCACAAACAGTTCTAGCTCCAGGTCAGTGGCTCCCTTAGCCACTGTGCGTTTAATCAGGTCCATCTGCTCCCTGAGGGAGTCCACTGGTGTGAGGCTCATGCTGGGCTCCCCACAATGATGGGAGCCTGGGTGCCTGGAGTCTTCTCTGCTTCCTTCCTCCAGCCATAGGCCTTACGTAGAGCCAGGAACACCTCATGCTCAGCTGGGCCTGCCTGGATGCCATCCACCTGGAATTCCCCATCTCCATACAGGTGAACAATCACACAGCCAGCCACATCTGGTAGCTCCATGGAGCCCTTCTCCTGGCCATCCTCCCCATAGACCACTGACTCTGTGCAGTAGCGATAGGCAGCCAGCTGGAGCCTCCACTGGTCCCAGTACTTCCCAGCACCCAGTTTGGTGTTCCCAGTTGTCTTCAGGTCCAGCAGGAAGGGCTCCCCATCCAGGACAGCCCTCCAGTCAGTCTGTCCCACATAAGTGAGGCTGGGAGCCTGGGTGTTTGTGTACCGCACACACTGTTCCCAGGACAGGGTGTCAGGCTTCAACCTGTCCCAGACTCTGGCCAGGCCATCAGCCATAGGGAGCAGGTCCCTGTAAATGTCAGTCTCAGGCTTCTGTCTCCAGAGCCTGGAGCCCTCTCTTAGCTCCTGGATGACATCCACTACTCGCACTGTGTGTCCCTGACACCACTCTGCGTTTATCTGGTGTAGGGCAGTCCCCAGCATGGCCCTGTGATCCCACACACCTCTGTGGTGACGGTATAGGGTGTCCACAGCATCATCTGGTCTCAGGTTCTGCCACTGGTCTAGGTGATGGACTGCATACTTTGCAGTCTCCCTGGCTGCTCCCCAGGACAGTCCAGGAGCAGAGAGAATCCCTAGAACCTGAGTCACAGAAGGTGGAGCACCAGGCAACTTCGCATATGGCCTATGAGCCATATCACTCCCTTAGGGATAAGGGTGACCAGCACACAGCCCAGGAAAGTCCAACTGTTGGAGCAGGAGGACTCCCTGAATGGGGGCTTAAGCCACTGGGCTGTGTGCAGTCACACTGCCAGGGCCTGTACTGGTCACCAGGATTTGACTTTCTGTCCATCTATCAATAGTGCAGACAGAAAGCCTGGTCAACTGGCCTGCCTGGACACTGATGGATGCTCAGGGTGACCTAGCCAGGTCAGAATACACTGATATGTGGTAGGGCTAGGTACAGTTCTCACTCTCTGTGCCAGGGAGAGGGCAAATCTCAGTTTCCTAACGTTTCCAGTTGCTGAGATTTGCTGGTCTGATAGGTTCCTGGGTGTAGGAGCCACCTTCAGGAAGGGAGCAGTATGCCAGGACCAGGCATAGTCAGCAGGGCTGGGCTGGATGCCAGCCTCAGTCAGGACAGCAGAGCTAAATGGCATGTAGTACTGAAGGATGATTCTGGGGCAGAAGTCTTCAGTGGAGGACCCTATAAGTCAGATACCTCAGCTAAGGCAGCTGCTGGTCAGTGGGTCCAGAGGCACTATCAGGTGGAGACCCAGGAGGTTCCTGCCCCAGAGCCCAGACCCAAATCTAAGCCTAAGAGGGCTGCCCCATACACAGGTAAGGCTCCCTCTGCCAGCCACCTGAACAGGCTGCTGAACCTCAGGGCTGACAGGAATGAGGAGAAGGCCCTAGCCCTCAGAACAGAGGCTGATGCCCTGGAGACAGAGGCTAAGAGGCTCAGGGAGGCAGCAGACACCCTGGCAGGAGGGCCTGATGGTCAAACCTAAGAAGGTCCCTGACAGCTACCAGGACCCATTCTTACATTGCAGGACATTTGGGCACACCTGGCAGCTGGGTCCAGGTGAGGACCAGGGCCACTTCTACCAGTTCATTCTGGTCTGCTCTGAGTGCCACACCAGAAGGATAGATGTGATTAACAGGAGGACTGGAGCCCTGGGTGGCTACAGGAGATATGAGTACCCAGAGGGCTATCAGGCCACTAGAGGTGAAGGCCTGGCCAGGACCAGCTACCGCATTGAATTCATCAGGAGGGTAGCCAGGTGAGCAGTCTCCCTCCCATGGGCCTGGAGGTGACACCTGAGGGCCTAGTCATCCCTGTAGAGGCTCCAGCCTGTGGAGCCACACTGGATATCCCAGAGAGGCATGTCCACCTGGTCTGTGACAGGCCAGCAGGGCACCAGGCAGGGACTTATGGGGTCCTAGCCACCAGGCACAGGCAGATAATCCAGCTGAGTCCTCCACAGGCTGTGGGCTGGTGTGACGACCATTGTTCACAGCCCTGTGAGCCTCTGAAGGGTGTCCTGGACCTGCTCAGGAAGCAGGGCCTATCTGCCCATCAGAATAATCAGGATGGCAAACAGTAGGAAGACAATTATGACAGCTGGCCACCATGGGGCAGCAGTTGAAGCATCCATGAGCACAGACCCTACACAGGAAGGAAGGGCAGTGACAGACCAGACCCATCTCCAGGACCCAGAGCCCTACACAGTGCCCAGCACAGGCTTTCTGGTGGAGTATGACCAGCAGATTTATGAGGTAGTCAGGACTGGCACACAGGTGGAACTGGTGAGGGACCCACAGGGCAGGGAGCAGCACAAACTGGAGATACGCATTCAGGCTGTCTGGTCAGAGGAGGGCTACCAGAACCCAGCCATGGATGGGCTGCTGTGAACCTCAGGGAGCTAGTAGACCAGCTGGCAGCCATTCTGCTTACCCAGGGAGATGTGCCAGTGCTGTCAGAGGATGGCCAGGCCCTGCATTCTGTGGAATTCAATGATGATGAGGGACCCTGTGTTCTGGTCCTGTTTGGGGAGGACTGATGGTGGAGCAGAGGGCTGCCCTACATGCCTATTTGTCACCTGAGTCCCATGCTGCCTGGCAGGCATTCTCAGAGGAGAATGGAGTCAGTGTCACAGGGCTCCTGGAGGCTCTGGGCCTGAACCTGGCCAGAGAGATAGCAGAGACAGGAGATGCTGACATCAGGCAGGACTGGGTGAAGGCTGGCAGGAAGATAGATGGCATCAGGAGGAGAAGAGGAGGGCAGCAGTAGTGCCTGAGTCCTACAGAATCCATGGTGAGCATCACACTGAGTACCTGAGGGCCAGGGAGTGTATCGCTAGGGCCTACAGGGAGGCTCAGGTATTGAACCTCAGAGCCTCCTCTGAAGCGTTTGCAGAGGCTGTCCTGGCCAGGCTGGCAGCCCTGGAGCCACCCATGCTGGTAGTGGCCCTGGATGAGGTAGAAGAGTCTGGATGAGCAGCCCTGTACTGGCAGGCCCTGTGACCAGGGCAGGGCTGAGGTGTAGGAGTAGAGTCCTGTGTGAGTCCAGGACTTCAGCACTACACCTCTGATGCCGATACTGTGTCTGGTGGCTAGAGGGCCACCCTGACACAGGAGCACAGCATCATGATTCTGACTATCCAGCAGAGACAGGCCCTAGATTCCTATGTGGAACTGGCCTGGGGCAATGGTGCCTGGGAGGAGTACCCAGCCATAAGGCAGTCTGCCATTGCCTGGGCTCTGGCAGGAGTGGATGAGGAGTATGCCAGGGCCATCATTAAGTATCTGGGTAAGGCCTGGGCACTGAAGCTGGAGCAGGCTAAGTGAACGCCTTCCAGCTGGATGACTTTGACCTAGCCTTGGTGAGGCTCCACCAGTTCCTGGCTGCTGTGCAGTGGACCAGAGCTAACGTCCTGGAGGTGTCCCAGTGAGCCCCCAGTTTGCTGCCCTGGAGAGGCTGTCAACTGTCAAAGAGAAGGCTGAGAACCAGGCCAGGGCTCTGGAGAGGCAGCACACAGGTAATGAGCAGCTGGCCAGGCTCCTGGGTGGCACTGTGGGAGCCCACTACTGTGACCCTGATAAGTCTGCCTACAAAGAGGGAGTGGTCAGGCCTGAATTTGATAAGTGCCTCAGGGAGCTAGACCAGTGGGATGGTCTCCTGGCTTCTGACCTGGACAGGGTGACCAGAGACCCTGCTATTGGAGAGGTGATTATTAAGAGGGTCAGGGAGTGCTCTAACCCTGTGGTCTACACCAGGAACCCAGAAGCAGCCTGTGGCTATGAGACCTTTGACCTGAGCACTGAGAGAGGCAGAGAAGCGTTCAGGACCAACATCCTGGCCATCAGGAGGGAAGCCAGGAAGGCCAGTGAGAGGCAGGCATCCAGGCATGAGCAGTGGAGGGATGCAGGCAGGCCTGTTGGAGCCAGGGCATTTGGTGAGAAGCCAGGGAAGCTGGAGCTAGATGAGGTAGAGGCTGGACTGATAAGAGAGGGAGCCCTGGACCTGTTGGCAGGGAAACCTCTATGGCAGCTAACCAGAGAGTGGAAGGCAGCTGGTGTCCTGGGTCCCAGAGGGACCCAGCTGGAGAGGGTCACCATTAGGAATATGTACCTGTCACCCAGGCTGGCTGGGTGGAGGGTCCACACACCTGCCAGGCAGAAGGGCCAGGCTGCTGTGCCCAGGTCCCAGTGGATAGCCAGGGACAGCATCACAGGTGAGCCCATCAGGAGTAAGACTCCAGCCATCCTGACCCAGGCAGTCTGGGAGGCAGTAGTCCTGGAACTGGAGGGCAGGAAGGAAGCCCAGTCAGTCAGGCCCTCTAACAGTGCCAAGTACCTGCTCAGTGGTCTGGCTTACTGCTCCACCTGCACAGCCAGACTCCATGGGGCCTGGAGGGAGGCAAAGGGCTACCACTGCTATAGGTGTCCAGATGGGTGTGTCACTATCCATGGGCCAGAGCTAGAGAGGTATGTCACAGGGCTCCTGCTGGAGCACTGGGCTAACGCTCCAGAGCTAGTGCCTGATGTCCAGCCCTTCCAGGGTGAGGCTGAACTGGCCAGGTTGAAGGGCCAGCTGGAGGAGCTATCAGAAGCCAGAGTGTCAGGACTCATCCCAGACCTGGGTGAGTACCTGGAGGAGAAGGGGAAGGTGAACACCCTTCTGAAGCCTCTAGAGGCTGAGCGTAAGAAGTGGGCTAAGGCCCAGGTGACACCCAGGGCTGTGGGCTCTGTGGAGCTATGGGAGAAGGCAGACCTGGATGGTAAGAGGCTAATGGCCAGGAGGGAGCTAGAGATGGTGCAGGTGGATAAGGCTAGGAAGGGCCTTAAGAGGTTTGATTCCCTGAGGGTCCACCTAGAGTGGCGCTAACACCAGCAGCCCTGGCTAGAGCCTCCCAGTGCTCACTGCTTCTGACAGGAGCCTGCTCCAGTTGCCTGGCCTTCCAGGCAGCCAGTGACTCTGGGTCCAGGCCCCATCTCAGAGAGTCCTCACAGTCCACCCACACAATAGGCTCATTTGCTCCAGAGGGTCCTGTGTGGCCCTCTGTTGCGTTTGGGCTCTGCTCAGGTGTCATCCATCAGCCCTCTCTGCTCCAGGCCCTTAGAAGGGCACACAGCAGGCCCCCAGGCCAGGAAGGGCTCCAGGGAGTGAGGCTAGGAGCAGCCTGGGGGCCTGCCAGTGTCAGAGCGCGGACCCTGACAGGACTGATAGTAGTCGCTCACAGGTGATGTGTGTAGCTGTCTGTCCACAGACCATGGGAGCATCACAGACCAGACACCTGGGCTTCCTGTACATCTTCTCTAGCCATCTACGCTCCAGGGTGATGATGTCTCTCCAGGGCCAGTCCTCATAGTCCAGGTGACTTCCCTCTAAATGATTCTTGCCACAGTACCTGCATTTGTGCTGTGGCATCAGACTTCAGGCAGGTTGTTAAATTCTCTGATGAACACTGGGTCTGTGATGGTCCTAGAGGCTCCCTGGCCATCTCCTGCCAGATGGTCCACCCACTGGAGCATTCTCAGCTGGTCAGGGTTAGGGATGTGTCGTTTGGCCACCTGGCCCTCGCCAGTCACCACAATCTCAAACAGACCATCATGGCCCTGGGCACCCACAGCCCTAGCTCCTGTGTAGTTATCCTTCATAGCAGCATTAACAGTACTGCTTACGATATCTGAGATTCTCTTAAAGTCATCCTCTGTCATCTCTTCCTCTCCTGGTCCTGGGCCATCCCTGAGTGGAGCCCTGTCTAGGTAGCCTGTGGGATCTATCCTGGTGCTTCCCTCCCACAGTTCAAAGTGAGCATGGGAGCCTGTGCTGCTGCCTGTGCTGTCTATGTAGGCAATGACTGTGCCTGCTGAGACCCAGCCACCTGAGACAGCAAATGAGACATGATGGAAGGACTTAAACCTGTCACTTCCACTGTCCACCCAGAGCCAGTTCCCTGCACCAGATTCATAGCCAGTGGTGACATGGCCATCATAGGGAGCTACCACAGGCTCCCCATGAGGAGCCCCATAGTCCACACCTCCATGGAAGCTGCCCTGTGCTCCTGTGATGGGGTCTGTCCTGTAGCCATAACCTGATGTCTTAGGGAATGACTGGAGGAGTGGGAAGTAGGTCAGTTCTCTCATATCACACCCTACTTATTCTGAGGTAGCCAGGAAGGTACTGACCAGCACTGCCAGAGCCACAGAAGATGGTCCCATTGCCTCCACTGACTGTGGCTCCCAGTGTGTAGTTATGGTTACCAGCACTGGGAGTCATTCTCCTGGCAGCATAGCCAGGCACAATGAACTGGCCTGTAGCTGGATTACAGAAGCTGGCTAGCCTGCCGATTGAAACACCATCCTGGTAGAGCCAGAGAAACAGAATGGCTCCTGCTACCGCTGCTGGTACCACTGCTGGCACAAAGAATTCAATAAGCACTGTTGTGGTACCATCAAAGGCCACAGCTGGAGCCTGGATTACTGCGTTAGCAGCTGCTTCTGCTGTGCCAGTGATGCCCACCTGGGCAGTCTGCTCTGTGTAGGACATCTCAGTCTTAGTGATGGTATCCACCCAGGCAGACCCACTCCAGCGTTCAATAGCTCCAGGCCTGTCATCTCTCATGCTCAGCTGGTTCAGCACTGGGGCTGTCAGCTGGCTAGTCCTCTGAGCAGCGTTAGTGAACCTGGGAACTGTCTGGGACATCAGATACTGGTTAGCATCAGCAGCCAGAGCCTCCTCCCCAGCTACAAAGACTTTGTAAGGCACAGTGTCCTCCTATAGCCACACATTGCCCTGTGTGAGCCTGTCATTAGGATGAGTGCCCCAGTGGAACACTCTGGCGAATAGGTCAGCCATGGTGAGGCTCACATCTGTCTCCCAGTGCTGCCTGGTGATGGTGTGGTCTATGCCCAGCACTCTGCCAACACCATCTATCAGAGGCTCACCTGGGGGCTGCCACTGGACTCTCAGCCTGTCCTGGATAAGTCTCAGGCCCAGGAGGGCAGGCCACATTGCAGGAGTGAAGGCAGGCCTGAGGGTCACACTCTCTATGTGTGGCCTGGGGTAGCCATTAATCTGGAGTAGGAAGGTGGCCCAGGCTCCAGCCTGCCCATCATTCTGCATTCCCAGGTCTGTACGTTTGTAACCATGGATGCCATAGGTAGCGATACTGGGCTCTGACCTGGCCACCTGAGTAGTGCCACCAGTGTTACTGGCATAGATGGCATTCCTCATGTCCCCACTGGCCTTCACCTGGGCATCCACCACTGAGTCATAACCATCAGGGCAGCCCACAGTGAAGGCTGGAGCACTGAGGACCTTCCAGGCATCTCTGTTCCTGAACTGGAGGACACCCAGTCTGTCTATCCAGGTGAAACCCAGTTCATCATCCACAGCCCTGCCCAGTAGCTCCCAGGCAGACTTAGCCAGGGTAGTGGCCTGGAGTGTGACAGCTGAGGTATCCAGATTCTTTGAACCTGTGTAGCCATAGTAAGTCAGGATTCGGTTTATACGCTGGGTGACAGTCTCCCCAGCACCCACTGCTGGCTGCTCACCCCAGTCCAGGTTCACTAGAGTCTTCACAGCATCACTGGCCACTACTTTAGCTTCTCTCTGTGCCTTATGTAGCTGCCAGTCCTCCTGCCAGCTGTCCACGGAGCCTGTAAAGATTCTCCAGGTAGTGACAGTGGTAGGAGTGTCCAGTAGCTCAGCCCAGACCCATACAGGAGTCCCAGGAGCCAGCCTGGACCTGCCTGCATACTGCCAGGGACTGTCTGGGTTCAGTGGGTCATAAACCCTGTTTGGGTCAGCCAAAGTCAGGGAGCAGGTAGCTGCCTCAGTCCTAGACAGAGCCCCATCTGACCTGGAGCCTCCCAGGTGTGTCTCTAGCCTTCTGACATCACAGGACACATCCACCCAGAGTCTGCCAGCAGGTGGAGCAGGCCCTACAGAGCCTCCACCCCACACATTGCCTGCATCCCAGGTACTGGTAGGGCTGGCTCCCCATTTAAAGGTGGAGCCTGAGGAGATGGCTAGCCAGACATAGAGTCTGATGTCTCCTCCCCAGGTAGGGCTGCTAGCTCCTCCTGGAGTGCCTGGCCAGCTAGACACTGATAGGCCCTTCTCTGGCTGTGTACCGCTGGAGGGCTCCCACTAGATCCCTCTGGAGCTTAGGGCTGTCTATGCCCAGGCCTGAGTGCTGGATGGTCACATTGATAACTGTGCTCCCAGACTGGGAACCCATTCTGGATGCCAGGCTGGTAGGGATGATGGCTCCACCTGTCCTGGGCACAAACAGTTCTGGCCCTCTCTCACCCACCATGTAGGGCTGCCCTCTGAGGACAGGCCCACCATCAGCCCTACCTCCAAATGCATCACCTATCACACCTAGCCCTCTGGTGAAGTCCTGCCACCATCTGCCCAGGCCTGACAGTTCCTGCTTAGCAGGCCCAGTGTCTGCTGTGATGGTGGCCTTCCCTCCCTGGTTCACCTGGTTAATCTGGTCCTGTACTCCAGCGATAGGCCCAGCAGCTGGTGCTGTGTTAGCTGTGATGGCAGGGTTAGCTCCCTGGTCCACTACATCCAGTTTGCCCTGGGTGGTGTCCAGGGCAGAATTTGCCTGCTGGTTAGCCAGGTTCACCTGGGTATTAATGTTCTCTGGAGTCAGGCCTAGCCTATCAATGTAGGCCTTAGCAGCTTCCTCTGTGTAACCAGTCGCCACCATATTGGCTATCAGCTTCTGCCTGTTGGTCTCCAGGGCAGCAGTAGCCAGGCCTATATCGTTTGTCTCCTGGAACTTTGCATTTGCCAGGTCCATAGCAGACTTCACATTTGCCTGGATGGCACTATTGTTCTCATTCACAGCTGCTGTCTGGGCCAGGGTAGTGGCCTGGTTTGCATCTATGAGCCCATTAGCTATGGCCCTGTTCTCATTCAGCTTCCCTATCAGGGTCAGACTGTTCTCTGAGTACTGGGTCTCTGCCTGGGCTGCTGAGAGGTGAACACCTATCAGGGCATCCAGGGACTGCTTATAGGCATCAGTCTTATCTTTGGCTGTGCTGGCAGCATCATTGAACTTCTCCTGAGCATCACTCATATTCAGTGTGGATGTAGTGGCAAACTGAGTCTTCTCATACAGGGCAGTCACCCTGTCCACAGCATCCTGTGATGTCAGGTCTATCTTCTTAGATTCAGCGATGGCCTTCAGGGATGCATACATAGCATCCACCTGGCCACCCAGTTCCCCAGTGGGGCCTATGGCCTTATCACAGGCATCAGCCTGTGCCTCCAGGCCACTGGCTGCTGCTACTGTCTGGGAGGCATAGCCAAACAGAGCATTCTCAGAGTCCCTGATAGTCTTCTCATACTCTGCCTGCTTCTCTTTCAGGGTAATAATCTTTGATGTCTGGTCATCCACACTGTCTTCCACATCATGGAAGGGAATGAGGATGTCAGCCACAGAGGCAGCTATCCCACCAGGGCCATAGGTCTCTGCCAGGTGCTTCCTGTTCTCAGCCAGTTCATCACTGACCTTCTTCATACCCTGGTGCATAGAGTCCAGGGATGAGGTGTCTATGTCTTTGACCACAGAGTCAAAGAATTCATCAGCAGACTCTGAGGAGGTGTCAAAGGCAGAGACCAGGCCATAGAGGACACCAGCCACAGCTGCCACAGCCAGAGTCACAGGGAGCATGGTGAGGGCCAGAGTCCCAGACACAGCTGCCAGCACACCTTCTGCTGCTGCTGTCTCCAGGAAGATGGCAGCCAGGGTTCCCATGTATCCAATCACTGAGGAGACCCACTGGATGACTCCCTGGCCCATGAGGATGGCCTGGGCAGCTATCACAGGACCATAGGCACCAGCCAGGGCTACCAGGGCCACTCCACCCAGATACTTAATTAGCTCTGTGTGGTCAGTGACAAACCCTGACACAGCCTCTAGGGCTGGTCCCATAGCACCCAGCAATACACCTGCCACAGCATCCACAGCAGGAATAAGTTTGGCTCCTATCTCCTCCTGGAGGTTCCCTGCTGCCACCATCAGTTTGTCCAGAGGAGTGCCAGCTGCTTCTGCTGCTCCCTTAAATTCCTTAGATAGCTCAGCCAGCACTATCTTCTGGGCTCCCAGCAGGTCACCAGACTCAGCCATCAGCTTTATCTGTGCCTTCTGGTCCTCAGTGAAGCTGACACCTGCCTTTGACAGTGCAGTGATGCCCTTCAGAGGGTCATTCAGTGCCTTACCCAGCTGGACAGCAGCACCAGACATATCGGTACCCAGTGCTGTGGACATATCCAGCGCCAGGCCAGTGGCCTGGTCAAAGACATCATTCCCTTCTCCTACCTCATTCTTCACATTTGCAAAGGTGAGGAGAAGGTTTGCACCAGACTGGATAGCCTCATCATCAGCACCAGTCTTATCTGAGATGGCTCCTGCTAGCTCTGAGACCTGGGCAGCACTGGTCCAGGAGGCAGCACCAATAGTCTTAATGACTCTCTCAGTCTCTCTGCCTATCTTTGCTGACTCAGCAGCAGCATTGAAGGCACCCACACCCAGGGCCACCAGCCC
>Ga0163163_10001252_pt1 | contig 21402 bp, 20 predicted proteins | sample S65metaG_FD_119766 | JGI IMG/M metagenome (GOLD analysis project Ga0163163, IMG submission 119766) | Switchgrass rhizosphere microbial communities from Kellogg Biological Station, Michigan, USA - S6-5 metaG | ecosystem: Host-associated > Plants > Roots > Rhizosphere > Soil | place: USA...
CGATACGTCGTCTCACCGGTTCCCGACGCCACCGTCACCTCACCGCTGTCGAGGTCTCGCACATACGCCACCAGCGTCTCGGACGGCACGGCCGCCGAGGGCTCGGTCACCTCGGCCTCCGGTTCGGCGTTCGCGGATGCGGCTCCCACCGCACCCAGCGCTGCGGCACCTGTGACCGCAGTACCCGCCTTCTTCACGAAATTCCGACGGTTCATGATGCTCCTCCCCATCGAGGCCCGAGGAAGCGGGGTGCTCCCCCGGTTTGCACCCCGCGTTCGCCGCGAACCCAAAATCGGTTCAGCAGCTGATCCGAACCGTGCCGGAGTCATCCACGGCGAACACCATCCCGCTGCCGTCGGCGCCGTGGTAGATCCCGTTCATGCCGGCCTTCCACGGGTCGTTCAGCACCTGCGTGAAGCCACCCGGCCCGGCCTGCGGGCAGTGCACGGTCAGCGGCACAGCCAGGTCGTCGGTTGAGAACGTGCGGGTGCCGCGAACGACCACCGAGTGGTAGGGAGGGCCGGCCGACGTGCTCCCGGCGGTCGCCCCGCCGGTCGAGCCGGCTCCGCTGCCACCGCCCAGGCCGCATCCCGCCGCTACCGCAGCCAGGGCCCCCGTCAGTGCCACGCTTCGCCACATCTCCGAACGGACGGTACACGCCACGGGGTGCCGACCGGCCGGCCGCGCGATGGGTATGGTCCGGCGGGTGAGCAGCTCACGTCACTTCCGCCAGAAGACCGGCGAGGAGCAACGGGCGACCTGGCTGGAGCTGTTCTTCGACCTGGTCTTCGTGTTCGCAGTGACGCAGCTCAGCCACCTGCTGCTGCACCACCTGACGCTGCACGGCGCCCTGCAGACGCTGTTCCTGCTGCTGGTCGTGTGGTGGGCCTGGATCTACACCACCTGGATGACCAACTGGTTCGATCCCGAGTCGGTGCTGGTGCGACTGGTGCTGCTGGTGGTGATGGCATCCAGCCTGCTGATGGCGGTTGCCATCCCCGAGGCCTTCGGCAGGCTGGCGCCGCTGTTCGCCTGCTCCTACGTCCTGCTGCAGGTGGTGCGAAACGCCTTCAACGTCTACGCGACGCCGCGCGGCAACCCCTTCTACATCGTGTTCCGCAGGATCCTGGCCTGGAGCCTGGCCTCGGGCGCGCTGTGGCTGGCCGGCGGGTTCGCGCCGCCGGGCGCCCGTGCCTGGCTGTGGATCGCGGCGCTGGCGGTCGACTACGTGGCACCGTCCGTCGGTTACTGGACGCCCCGAGTGGGGCGCTCCGGGACCACCGAGTGGGAGATCGAGGCGGCGCACTTCGCCGAGCGGTTCCAGCTGTTCATCATCATCGCGCTGGGCGAGTCGATCGTCGTCACCGGCGCCACCGCCTCGTCGCTGGTGCTCGACTTCGCGAACGGGACGGCGCTGATGGTGGCGTTCGGGACGTCCGCGGCGCTGTGGTGGCTCTACTTCGACGAGGTCGGATGGCGCGCGCAGCGCTTCCTCGCGCAGTCTCACGACAGCGGCAGACTGGCGCGCGACGCCTACACCTACCTGCACATCCCGATCGTGGCGGGCATCATCGTCGTCGCTGTAGGCGACGAGCTCGTGATCGCACATCCCGGCGCAACCCCGTCGGGCGTGGAGCTGACCGTGATCCTGGGCGGCCCGGCGCTGTACCTGGTCGGCCACACCCTGTTTCGGCTGCGCATGATCCACAACGTCAGCCGCAAGCGGGTGGTCGCCACGATTGCCATCCTCGCGCTGGCGGCGCTCGGGGGCACGCTCACATCCCTCGCGCTCGCCGCCTGCGTGCTTGTGATCCTGGCGGTGCTGGCCGCGGACGAGACGCGACACCGCCTCTCCGCAGCGGCAAGTCCTGAGGTCTACCGATGACGCCGCAGCCGGCCGCCGCCGGCGCCGCCCGCGATCAGCTCCGGCGTGGACCGCTCGAGCGCGTCCCACCCGCACTCCGAGTAGCGGATTCGCTCCTCCTCGGCGGCGCCGCCGCGGACGCCGAACAGCCGCTTCGAGAACAACAGGTAGCCGAGCACGGCCAGGTTGATGACGGTCGCTCCCACCTTGAGCACGCTGGGGCCGCTCACGAGCTCGCTCAGCTCGTAGGGGAGGAAGGCGCCGGTGGCGATGAACGTCAGGTACTCGGCCCAGCGCTTCATCAGCCACAGCCCGACCGCCTCCACCCCCTCCACCAGCGCGTACAGGCCGAGCCCGCCGGCGATCAGGTAGAGCGTGTTCGAGTCGGCGTGAAACAGCCTGTCGGCTTCTCCCAGCAGGCCGTGGTGTCGCGGCAAGGGCCCATTGTTGACGCCTTCGATCGCCCGCAGCGCCGTGTCGTAGAGGCGGCGCAGGTGGGCCTGGTCGTTCGCGAACACGAACACCGCACCCGCCAGCACCGCCAGCACGATGAAGTGGATGAAGCGGTCGATCGCGATCAACCGCAACACGATCAGATCGCGCATCGCGCGGCCCCGCGGCGGCAGCTCGATCTCTGCGTGAGCCGGCACCCGGTCGCGCACAGGGGCGGCGGGAGGCGCCAGCGGCACCCAGGCGTCGCAGCGCAGGCAGCGGTGCCAGCGCACGCCGTCTATCTCGCGCACGATCACGCTGTCCCGCTCCGTCACCTCGCGGACGTCGGTGCCGACCAACACGTGGCCGCGGGCGCCGCAGGCCAGCAGCTCCCAGTGGAACCGCGGCAGGTAGCGGGCCGGGTGGTAGAAGGGCTTGGGTGCGATCACCGCCATGTGGGTATGTCTGTCGGCGCGGAGCGACGGCGCGCTTTAGCGTCCGCAGCCCACCCGGTCAGGACTCGGTGGCGCCGGCCGGCTCGTCGGGATGCAGAAATAGCAACCGTGCCGCCGGCCGCGGCATCCACCAGTTCCACTCGCCCATCAATCGCATCAGCGACGGCACCAGCAGCGCGCGGATCACGGTCGCGTCGAAGATGATGCCGGCCGCCAGGCCGATGCCGAACTGCTTCACGTCCACGCCGGGGCTGCTGGACAGCACCAGGAACGAGAACATCAGGATCAGAGCGGCGCTGGTCACCAGCTTGCCGGTGCGGGCGAGGCCGAGCTCGATGGCGCGATTGGTGTTGCCGACGTCGTCGTAGATCTCGCGCATGCGCGTCAGCATGAACACCTCGTAGTCCATCGAGATGCCGTACAGGAACGCGAAGATCATGAGCGGGATCCACGAGATGATCACGCCGGTCGGGTCGATGTTCCAGATCGGCTTGCTGCCATGACCTTGCTGGAAGATGAACACGATGATCCCGTAGGCCGCCGTCAGCGAGATCAGGTTCAGGATCACCGCCTTCAGCGCCAGCACCAGCGAGCGGAACGCGCGCGCGAGCAGCAGGTAGGTGAGCACCACCACAAACAGCAGCAGGTACGGGAAGTTGTCGTAGACGGTGTGCTCGAAGTCGCGCGACTGCGGCGGCCCACCGGCGGTACCGAGGCTGACCCCACCACCCAGCTGCCGTTCCAGCCCCGGCAGCGTGGTGTTCTCGAGCGTGGCGATCGCGCCGTAGGCGTCCGAGCTGGCGGAGTCGGTCGCAGGCACGGCCTCGATCACGCTGAGCCCGTTGCGGCTCCAGCCGCGCGGCGCCGAGGCGCCGGCGATGCCCTCCGACTTGCCGACCGCCGCGACGATCGCCGGGATCTGTGCCGGCGTGGCGCCCTGCACCGTGATCGCGATCGGGGAGAGCGCACCCGCCGAGATACCGGCCGCGGCGAGCTGGTCGCGCCCGGTGATCGCCGGCCCGCTTCCCGGCATGTTCTTGGCCAGCGCGTCGCCGGGGTTGAGCGAGATCGCGGGGATCATCACGACCACCACGATGGCGATGCCGGGCGTGGCCATCACACCCGCATGGTGGGTGACCAGGCGCGCCCACCGCGCCCACGGGCCGACGTCCGGGTCGGCCTGCGAGATGAAGCGGCGTGGCATCACCCGCACCCGGTTGATGCCGGTGCCGATGATGGCCAGCATGGCCGGCAGCAGCGTGCAGGCGGCGATCACCGACACGATCGGGATCAGCAGCCCCGCGACGCCGATCGAGCGGATGAACGGGATCGGCAGGATCACCATGCTCAGCAGCCCGATACCGACCGTCGAGCCGGACACCACCACCGACTTGCCGGCGTGGATCATCGTCTCGACCAGCGCGTGCTCGGTGGAGCGGCCGGCGGCCAGCTCCTCGCGGAAGCGGAAGATGAACAGGAGCGAGTAGTCGATGGCGACGCCAAGGCCGACCAGCGCCACCAGGAACTCCACGATCACCGACACATCGGTCACGTAGGTGAGCAGCAGGATCAGGGTGAAGGTGTTTAGGATCGACGCCATCGCGACGATCAAGGGCATCGCCACCGCAGGCAGCGTGCCGAACACGAACAGCAGGATGATGAGGGCGCCGAGCGCGCCGATCGCGACCTCGACCAGGATGCTGGGACCACCGCTGGCGCCGTTGCCGGCAGCCTGTTCAAGGGCGTCCAGGCCGCTGACCGATGCCTGCACCCCGGACGGGGCGTTCGCGGCGACCGCCTGCTGGGTGGCCACGATCGTGCCGCCCGAGCCGAAGCCGTTGGCACCGACCGGGTAGATGGCCGCGAACATGGTGTGCCCGTCCTTTGAGACGTACACGTGGGAGTCGGGGCCGGTGTTGAAGTACGAGCTGACCCGGGCGCCGGGGTTCTGCTTGAGCGCGGCATCGATGGCGGCCTGGATGCCGGGGGCCTGGGTGACGTCACTCGTCGGATCGTGGAACACAAGCACCATCGGGTTCTGATCGCCGTTGCCGAACGTCTGGACGATCCGCTGGTTGTGCTGGTAGGACTGCGAGCTCGGGATCGAGAAGGTCGTCAGCAGCCGGTTGACGGCCGTCGGGGCGGCGAATCCGCCGATCGCGGTCAGAACGACCCAGACCGCCACGACCAGCTTGCGATGGCGCAGGATGGTATGAGCCAGGCTTTCGAGCATAAGGCTCGCATCCTAGATCGCTCCGCGCGCGTCCGTCGAGGATGACGCACCCCTCGCGGGATCACGTCCTACCCGCGTGCGAACACGCCGTTTCGCTCGAATCCGATGGCACCGCCGACGGTGGTCTGACCGTGTCCGACTGAGGTGTAGACGACATCGCTGTGGTCGTCCTTGACACGGAAATCGATGGTCACCTCGCAGGGCACGAACTCCCCCTCGAAGCCGAACGTCCTGTCGCGTATCCACTGTTTGTCGTGCGGGTCTCCGCGCCAGTGCACGTCAAAGCTGACGTGCCCCGGCTGCGAGGCCGGCGACGGCGAGATCGCGTTCAGGAAGTCGTGGAAATCCGGAACCGCCAGATGCCGCCTGTGAAACCGAGCTCGGCCGGTTCGCACGTGACCGTCCATCGCGTCGCCGGACATCGCGATCGTCCAGAACAGGCCCGATGCCCTGATGCCCGGCTCGAAATCATGAACCTGTGTCGTCAGGTCGCCCACGGCGCCCGTGAAGAGATCGATTCAGACGAAGCCGAACGACCCGACGCGCCTGCGCCCATCGCGACCGACGTAGGTGCCCTCCATGAAGCGCATGTCGGTGTCGAACGAGTACGTGGTGCCGTCGCTGCCACGCGCGGTGCCCTGCGTCTCGCCGGCGGCGATCCTGCCGCGAAAGTCGGTGATGGTCGACATCTCGAATCCCAGAGCCGGGGGCAGCACGTGAATGAACGGGTGCCTCGGGACGAGGTTGAAGTTCTCGTCGAATCCACCCGGGATCGGGCGCGGCTGCGCTCCCCAGTGCGCGAACGCCGGAGCGGCATCCAGCAACCCCACTGCTCCCACGGCGCCGACCGCCGCAGCGCTTCGCCGGAGTGCCTGGCGACGCGACATCCGCACCGTCGGAGCCCGCTCGACCATCCCGGCCAAGCCCTGCTTCGTGAAGCCATCCTGCCAGTGCGACACGGGTTACCCCCTCTCGTACCGAATGGCACAACCTTACAGATCGGCGGGCGCCGTTTCAACCGGCCGCTTGACAGGTTCCAGGCTTCCCTGCGGCTACGCGGCGCAGGCCGTGGCGTCGCCGAACCGCGACTCGATCGCGACCAGCGTGTGCAGCGCCCGGATCGGGTGGCCGCCGTCGTACAGCGGCGACGTCGCTCCGTGCGTGAGCACGTGCCGGAGCTCGCGCAGCGTCCCGGCATCCACCGTGCGGCGCTCGTCACGCAGGGCGTCCGCCAGGACGTGCAGCTCCTCGCCACAGGTGGCCAGCACGCTACGGGGAATCGGCACCGCCGTGATCCGTCGTCCATACAGCTTGCGAGGCGTCAGAGCGACGTCGATGAAGTGGGCGAGCCGTTGCCTGTTGGTGGCGGTATTCATGCGTGAATTGTAGGTGGCCGCGGGCGCCAGACGGTACGGGTATCCCCCCAAAGCTGTGCGCTAAGCCACACGCCGCCCGCGCCGCGCTCCCGGGACGCGGCGCGGGCGGGAACCTCGCTTACACGCGTGTGCGGTGCGCGGCGTCGGCAGCCGGGCCAGGCCCATCAGCGTCCGGAAGAAGGCCGGCGTCTGCCCCTGGAACAGGTTGTCGGCGGTGAGCGCGCGCACCGCCGCCACGGCGCCCGCGTTCTGCGTCGTGGAGTGCCGGATCACGGAGCAGGCCTTACGGCCCTGGGCGGGACCGGTTTCGGACACGTGACCGAAGTGACATTCTGCGTTCACGGGAGAACCGTCTACCGTTTCAGCGTGACCAGTCCAGCGGATCGTCTTGCCCGCCTCGAAAACGGCGAGGACGCGGAGCGCGGCCGCCGGGCGCGAGGCAGCGCGCCACGTTCAGGCCACGCCGACTGGGCACCTGCGCGCACGCGGCCAGACCCCGTGCAAACGCTGCATCGTCAGACGGCGTCACGGCTGGCCGAGCTGGTGCCGATCCGGTACGGGCGGATGCTGGCCACGCCGTTCACGTTCTTCCGCGGCGCGGCCGCGGTGATGGCGGCCGACCTGGCGGGCACCGCCAGTTCCGGCCTGGTGGTGCAGGCCTGCGGAGACGCGCACATCTCCAACTTCGGCGGGTTCGCGGCGCCGGATCGTCGCCTCGTGTTCGGGCCCAACGACTTCGACGAGACGTTGCCCGGTCCCTGGGAGTGGGACGTGAAGCGGATGGCCGCCAGCATCGAGATCGCCGGCCGCGACATCGACCTGCCGCCCGGTCGGCGACGGCTGATCGTCGAGCGGGCGGTCTGCGAGTACCGCGAAGGGATGCGCGAGTTCGCCCGGGAGAGCTTCCTGGACGCCTGGTACGAGCGCCTCGACGCCGACGAGCTGACCGCGCGGTTCGGCACGAAGCTCGACGCCGACGGCCACCAGCTGTTCGTCCGCACATTCCAGAAGGGGCGACGAAAGACCAGCGCTCGGGCCGTCCAGAAGCTGACCGAGGAGGTTGACGGGAAGCTGCGGTTCGTGAGCGTCCCGCCGCTTTTGACGCCCCTACACGAGCTCTACGACGCCGGGCCGAACGAACGCCGGGCGTACGTGCTGGGACTGCTGGAGCAGTACATCGACGGGCTCCACGCCGATCGCCAGCACCTCGTGCGCTCCTACGAGGTGGCCGACATGGCCCGCAAGGTGGTCGGGATCGGCAGCGTCGGCACCCGGGCATGGGTGATCCTGCTGGTCGGCCGCGGCGGACAGGACGCCGTCATGCTGCAGGCCAAGGAGGCCCAGGCGTCGGTGCTCGAGCCGTACCTGGGCCGGAGCGAATACGCCACGCACGGCGAGCGGGTGGTGCGCGGCCAGCGGATGATGCAGGCGGCGACCGACATCTTCCTCAGCTGGCAACGCAGCCCAGACCTGGAGGGCGTCGAGCGCGATTTCTACGTGCGCCAGCTGTGGGACTGGAAGGCCTCGGCCGACCTGTCACGCATGACGGAGCACGGCCTGCTCACCTACACCCGGGCCTGCGCCTGGTCGCTGGCCCGATCGCACGCCCGGTCCGGCGACCGGCTGGCGATCGCCGCCTACCTCGGCAAGGGCCGCAGCTTCGACCGGGCCATCGCGCGGTTCGCCTCCCTCTACGCCGATCAGAACGAGCGCGACCACCGCCGGCTGCGGGAAGCCGTCGATGCCGGGGAGATCGAGGCGGCCGAGGGGATCTGAGAGCCGTGCGCCGCGCTGGGCGGGGAAGCGCCTTCCCCGCCCAGCCGCACGCCTTCGGGTCAGCCGACCCGGATCAGCTTCTTGTTGACGAACTCGTCCGCGCCGTACTTGCCCAGCTCGCGCCCCGAGCCGGAGCGCTTGACGCCGCCGAACGGCAGCTCGGCGCCGTCGGCGCCGACGATGTTGACGTACACCATGCCGGCGTCGATCTCGTTGGCCACACGATCGGCCTGCTCGGGGTCGGTCGTGAAGAGGTAGGAGCCCAGCCCGAACGGCGTGTCGTTGGCGAGCTTGACTGCCTCCTCCTCCGAGCCGACCTTGTACACGACCGCGACCGGCCCGAACAGCTCCTCGCGGTAGGCGTCGTTGTCGGGGGTGACATCGGTCAGCACCATCGGCGCGAAGAAGTTACCGTCGCGCTGTTCGCCGACGACGACCTTCGCACCGCCCTTGATCGCCCGGTCGAGCTGGTCCTGCAGCCGATCGGCCGCCGTGCTCGACGACAGCGGGCCGAGCGCGGTGCCGTCGGCGGAGGGGTCACCCGGCTTCCACTCCGACATGGCGGCGGTGAACTTCTCCAGGAACGGCTCGTACAGCTCGTCGATCACCACGAACCGCTTGGCCGCGTTGCACGACTGGCCGGCGTTGTCGAGCCGGGCGTTCACCGCCGACTCGACGGTGGCGTCGAGGTCATCGGTGCTGAGCAGGATGAACGGATCGGATCCGCCCAGCTCCAGCACGACCTTCTTCAGGTTGCGGCCGGCGATCTCGGCCACGGCCGCACCGGCCCGCTCCGAGCCGGTCACGGACACGCCCTGCACGCGCGGATCGGCGATCACGTCTGCGATCTGATCGTTGGTGGCGTAGATGTTGACGTAGGCGCCCTCGGGGAAGCCGGCGTCGAGGTAGATCGCCTGCAGCGCCGCCGCCGTCTCGGGGCACTGCGGCGCGTGCTTCAGGAGCACCGTGTTGCCGATGATCATGTTGGGCCCGCCGAACCGCGCCACCTGGTAGGTCGGGAAGTTCCACGGCATGATCCCGAGGATCACGCCCAGCGAGCTGCGCCGGATGATCGCCGAGCCCTCGCCGGCCAGCAGCTTGATCGGCTCGTCCTTCATCAGGTCGGGGCCGTTGTCGGCGTAGTACCCGTAGATGTCGGCACAGAAATCGATCTCGCCCAGCGCCTGCTCGGTGGGCTTGCCCATCTCGCGGACGGTGATGGCGGCCAGCTCCTCGCGGCGCTCGCTGTGCAGCTCGCCGACGCGGCGCACCAGCGCGGCGCGCTCCTCCACGCTGGTCGTGCGGGCCCACCGCTGATGGGTCTCGTGCGCCAGCTTGATGGCAGCAGCGAGCTCCTCGTCCGTGATGGTCGGGAATGTCTTGACCTGCTCCCCCGTGGCAGGATTGATCACCGCATAGTCGGTCATTTGTCCTCCTCCAGTCAAAGTACTCACAGCCGCCCCCCTTTCCGGGTTGCCACCCGGGTGGACAATGGTCGCGTAACCGTGAGAATAGTGCCCGCTCGATCCAGGTGCAGGCCGACGGGAACCCGGGCTCGCGCGCTCAGGCCGCGACCGGCTCCTCGATCAGGCCCTCGTCGCTGACGACCGTCGCGCGCGCCGCCCGCATCGCCGGCACCAGTATCGCGGCCGCCAGCACGCAGCCGAACGCGGCCATGAGGTACGCGCCGCGCACGCCGAGCAGGTTGATGACGAACCCGGCGGCCGGGAACGACAGCGAGAACGCGCCCATCGCAGCCGCCTCGCCCGCCGAGTTCACCCGCGACCGCACGCTGTCCGGAGTGCAGCGCTGGATGATGGTCTGCTCGGCGACGCTGACCGCGCCCTCGGCGACGCCTGCCAGGATCATGCCGGCCATCGCCACCACGAACACCGGCGCGCCGCTGACGACGGCGAACCCGGCGCCGATCAGGAGGCAGCCCCAGATCATCGTCCTGCTCTCCCACCTGCGCCCGGTCACGCGGCCCAGGAAGGAGCCGGCGATCGCTCCGCCGCCCCAGCAGGCGGCGATCATGCCGTAGCCGGCCGCGCCCTGGCCGAACTCGTGCGCCAGCGGCAGCTCGGCCACGAGCACCGGGCCGAGCAGGAACAGCAGCACCATCCAGGCCACCGTCATGCCGCGCAGCACCGGTGAGTTCCAGACGAATACGAACCCGGCCCGCAGCTGGCGGTCGTGGTGCTCGGCGCGCTTGCCCGAGAACCGGCCCGACACCGACGCCACCAGCGCGCCCGAGATCAGGAACCCGACCGCGGAGATGCCGAACACGGCCGCCGAGCCGACGGCCGCGGCCGCGACGCCGCCGACCAGCGGTCCCAGCAGCTGGCCGACGTTGCGGCCGACGGCCAGCGTCGAGTTGGCCCACTCCAGCCGGTCGTCGACCACCAGGTTGGGCACGGCGGCGCTCGACGCCGGCATGAACGGCGCCTCGGCCAGCCCCACCAGGGCGGCCAGGGTCACCAGCAGCCATGGAGCGTGCGCGACCACCATGGCCGCCGCGAACGCGGCGGCCGTCAGCTCGGAGACGATCATCACCCGGCGACGGTCGTAGCGGTCGCCCAGAGCACCAGCCACCGGCGCCACCAGGCTGGAGCTGGCGATCGCTGCGAACAGCGCCGCCGACATCCACACCGTCGAGTGGGTGCGCGCGTAGATCGCGACCATGAGCGCGATCCAGCCGGCCTCATAGCCGGTGACCGCGATGGCGCGGCTGGCGGCGAGACGGCGAATTGCGATGGTGGGTGCAGTGGTCACGAACAGATCTCCAGACGAACAGGACGGCAGTAAACGGGCGGCACGCGGCCGCGTGCCAGTCAGGTGAGGAGATCGGGTGCCACGATCTGAGTCTAGCACAGGGATTCGACGGAATCCCCGGCGACCCCGCTCCTACGCAAGCACGTCCAGGACGCGCTGCGGCTGCCCGAACGGGGCCACCAGGTAGGCGCCGGCCACGAGCTCGCGGGCCTCGGCCAGCAACTGCCGCGCCACCGCCACGCCCTCCCGGGCCGCCCGTGCCTCAGCGGCCGCGAACCGCGCCAGCACCTCGTCGGGCAAGGTGATCCCGGGCACCTCGTTGTGCAGGCGCAGCGCCAGCGCGTGGCTGGTGATCGGCCACAGCCCGACCAGGAGCGGGATCGGCGACGTCCCGCCCAGCATGTCCAGCATCGCGCGCAGCGGCTCCAGGTCGAACAGCACCTGCGTCATCGCGAACCGCGCACCCGCTTCCACCTTGCGCCGGAACCGATCCAGCTCGACCTCGATGTCATCGGCGGTCGGATTGACAGCCACGCCGGTGAAGAAGCCGGTGGGCGCGTCCAGCGTCTTGCCGGCGCGGTCGGTGCCCCCGTTCAGCGCCGACACGATCTCGACGAGGCCGATCGCGTCCACCTGGTAGGCGGCGTCGGAGCCGCCGTGGTCGCCCGGCGGCGGGTAGTCGCCGGTCACGGCCAGCAGGTTTCGGATCCCGCCGGCGTGCGCCCCCAGCAGCTGCGATTCGAGGCCGCGGGCGGTGGTGTCGCGCGGAGTCAGGTGCGGGATCGTCTCCACGCCGAGATGCTGCTGCACCAGCGTCGATGTCATCAGGGAGCTCATCCGCGCCCGCGCCATCGGGTTGTCGTTGATGTCGAAGAACTCGACGGAGCCCCCGGCATGGATCTCCGCCGCCGTCCCCAGCAGCCGTTCGAGGCTGCCGCCCTTGGGCGGATCCAGCTCGACCGAGACCACCCACTCCCCGGCCGCCAGCCGCCGTGCCAGGCGGCTCGCATCGGCCTCGGGAGCGACCGACGGTGGCGACGGCGGCTCGCGGCTCGCGAACGTGTAGCGGGCCGGAAGGTGCTCGTCGACCGCGCGCCGGATGGCCGCGACGTGGTGGGGCTGGGTGCCGCAGCAGCCGCCGACCAGCCGCGCGCCCAGCGCCACCGCCTGCGCGGCGAACTCGGCCGCGTAGGCCTCCGATGCGTCCGGGTAGAGCACGCGGCCGTCGCGGTACATGGGCAGGCCGACGTTGGGCTGCACGGTCAGCGGCGTCGTCGCCGAGCGGCACATCTCGCGCAGGCCGGCCAACGCCGACTGCGGTCCTAGGCTGCAGTTGACCCCGACGGCGGCCGCGCTCATGTCGCCCAGCACCCGGGCTGCTTCCTCGCCGCCGGTGCCGGTGACGGTCTCGCCATCGTCCTGGACCGTGAGCTGCGCGATCACCGGCAGGTGCGTCTGGGCGCGCACCGCATCCAGCGCGACCGTCAGCTCCTCCAGCGACGTGAACGTCTCCAGCACGATCAGGTCGACCCCGCGGCCTTCCAGCACGGCCGCCTGGCGGCCGTACAGCCCGGCGCCGCTGGAGCTGGTGCCGCCGACCACCTCGACCGACGTGCCCAGCGGCCCGATCGACCCGGCGATCAGCACGTCGCGGCCGGCCACCTCACGCGCGTCGCGGGCGATCTTCGCGCCGGCCGCGTTGATCTCGTCGACCTGATGCTCGCACCGGTGGGCACCCAGCTTGACCGGGTTGGCGCCATAGGTATTGGTCTGGATCACGTCGGCGCCGGCCCGGATGAAGTCGACGTGCGCGGCCAGCACCGCCTCCGGCGCGGATAGGTTCGCCTCCTCCGGGAAGCGCAGCTCGGGGAGCTCGAGCGAGAGCAGCGAGCCCATGCCGCCGTCGCCGACCAGCACCCGCTCCGCCAGCCGGGCCGCGACCGTCACACGAGGCGCCTGACGCTGACCGCTGCCAGCGCAGCGACCACCACGACAAGCAGGATCCGCCGCTCACGCGCGTCGGCCGGACGGCCGCGCACGCTGTCGGCCGAGCACGCCGAGAGCAGCGAGCGTTTGGAGGCGTACGACAGCACCGACCCGGCGGAACCCGCCGATCCGATCGAGAGCATTGATCCAGCCGAGCCGATGCAACCGATCGAGCCGACTGATCCGACCGAGCCGATCGACAGGATCGAGCCGTCGCTCGCGATCGAGAGGAGCGAGTCACGCGACCCCAGTGACCATTGCGAGCGCATGGTGGGACTCTAAACGTCTTTGCGACCCGCGCGGCCCGCCGCGATCAGCTCACCTACGCGCCGTACTCCAGTGCGTGGCCCTTCAGCTTGTCGTACTCCTCCTGCCCGATCACTCCCGCCTCCAGCAGCCGCTTGCTGTGCTCGATCTGGGCGGCCGCGCTGCGGTTGTAATCGGTCGGGCGATCGTAGGTGTCGAGCGCCGCCTGGCCCTTCCCGGTGCGATCGAACGTGCGCTGGGCGATGCCGTCACCGTGGACGTACAGGTACGCGATCAGGCTGATGATCGGAAGCACCAGCCAGAACACGAACCAGACCGCCTTCTTCGGGCCTGACACGTCGTGACGGTGGAAGAGGTCGACGATCACCTGATACAGCATGATGAAGTAGACGATCATGAAGAACAGGATCAGCAACGACCACAGCAAGTTTGCCAGCGACAGCACCGCCATCGAATCCGCCTTTCGGGTGTGAGACGCGGATGTTTCCACGAAACCCGCGCGCGTGCCTCCTCCGATCTGGATGAAGGGGCGACCACCGCCAGCCGCTATGGTCGGGGGCGGACATGCTTCTCCTGCTTGCCTTCGTGCTGCTGCTGTTCCTGCCAGGGCCGTGGAACGTGATCGGATTCGTGGTGGCGCTGGCGCTGTTCATCGGCGAGATCGCGTACTGGAACAGCACCGTCAAGGGCCGCCGCGCCCGGGTCGGAGCGGAGACGCTGATCGGCAAGACCGGCACCGTGATCTCGGAGTGCCGGCCGGACGGGCAGATCAAGCTGCTGGGAACGATCTGGGCGGCCCACTGCGCGACCGGCGCCGCGCCCGGCCAGACCGTGCGCGTGATCGCGCGCTCGGACCTGGTGCTCGACGTCGAACCTGAAGGGAAGCCATGAACACCTCCGAACGACGTGCCGGCACGATCCTGATCGTCGGCTCCTATGACCATGACAGCGGGGCGGCGACGGCGCTGGCCGGCATCCAGTCGCTGGTCGACAACGAGTCCGCCCAGGTGCACGGAGCGACGGTCGTGCGCCGCCACCACGACGGCAAGATCAGCGTCGACGGCGGGCCCGAGGAATCCGGCAAGGCACCGGTGGGATGGGGTGCGCTTGCGGGGGTGACGGTCGGCATCCTGTTCCCGCCCTCGCTGCTGGCCGGCGCCCTGGTCGGCGGCGGCGTTGGGCTGGGCGTGCGATCGAAGCGCAACCGCCGCACCAAGCAGCTCTCGGATGCCATCCAAAATACGCTGCCACCCGGGTCTTACGGCGTGATCGCGATCGCTCCGACCGACCAGATCGATGCGCTCGACCGCGTGCTCCGCGACAGCGGGCGGGTTACCAAGAGCGAGGTCGACGACTCGCTGGTGGCCGAGCTGCACGCCCATGCAGGTCAGCCAGGCGCCGGGGCCTGACCGGCCGCCTGGAATGCGGCGACCGCTGCGGGTAGATCCTCGTAGATGCCGTCGCCGAACGCCTCGGTCAGCCCGAACTTGTCGATCTCGGCCTGCACCCGGGCGGTGACCTCGGCCAGCACCAACCGCACCCCTCGCGCCGCCAGCTGGTCGTGCGTCTCTCGCAGAGTCTGCGCGGCCGAGTAGTCGATGTCGTCGATGGCCTCGGCGTCCACGCAGATCCAGCGGGGGGCATCACCGGCACCGCCCAGCGACAGCGTGCGCACCTGGTCGGCGAACCGGTTCGCGTTGGCGTAGTAGAGGTTGGCGCCGAAGCGGTAGACGGCGAGGCCGGGCACGGCCTGCGCGGCCTCCTCGAGCGGCCGCTCCTTCCACGCTCCGTCGGCGTCGCGCACCAGCACCGCATCGTTGGGCTTGTAGCTGAAGCGCAGGTGGTCGAGGATCGAGAGCACGATCGCAAGCAGGATGCCCTGCTCGACACCCACGACCACCACCACCACCGCGGTGATCGATGCCACGATGAACTCGTCGGGCCGCAGCCGGTAGATCTGCTTCATGCTGTTGATCGCGATCAGCTCGATCCCGATCAGGAACACCACCGTCGAGAGCACCGCCTCGGGCATGTACTGGAGCGGCCGGGTCAGGAACAGCAGCACCACCAGCACCACCCCGGCACAGGTCAGCGAAGCCAGCTGGCTGCGGCCGCCGGCACCGTCGACCATCTGTGTCTTTGTGGGGCTGCCGTTGACCACGAAGGTGCCTGACACCCCGGCGGCCGCGCTGGCCAGGCCCAGGCCGACCAGGTCGACGTCCTCGCTGAACCGGTCGCCGTACTTGGCGGCGAACGCGCGCGAGGTGGCGGCGCTCTGGGCCAGGATCACGATGAAGATCGAGAACGCGGTGGCGGCCAGCGCCGGCGCGTCGGTGCCCCAGTTGACGTCCGGCAGGCCGAGGTTGGGCAGGCCACCGGGAACGTGTCCGAGCACCGCCACGCCGTGGCTCTGGAAGTCGAACACCTTGCTCAGCACGATCGATCCGACCACGGCGATCAGCGCGCCCGGCACGACCTTCTCGACGTACTTGGTGCCCAGGATCACCACCGCCACGCCGATCGACACGCCCAGCGTCCAGCCGCTTGTGTCGCCGGCGTTCTGGAGCGTCCCCCACAGCTTGTGCAGCGTGCCGCCGGTGCCGGAGGCGACGCCCAGCATGCCCCCCACCTGGCCAGCGGCCACCTGGATCCCGACGCCGGTCAGGAAGCCGACCAGCACCGTGCGGGAGAGGAAGTCGGCCAAGAACCCGAGGTGCACGAGCCGGGCGACGATCAGGTAGAGGGCCGCCAGCAGCGCGACCAGGCCGGCCAGCGCCACGTACTGGGCGGAGCCGGTGGCGGCCATCCCGGCCAGGCCGGCGGCCAGGATCGCAGCCGACGCCGAGTCGGCGCCCACCACCAGATGGCGCGACGAGCCGAACAGCGCGAACACGGCCAGCGGCAGCAGGATCGTGTAGAGCCCGGTGATCACCGGCGTGCCCGCGATCTTGGTGTAGCCCATCGTCTCGGGGATGGCCAGCGCAGCCAGGGTCACCCCGGCCAGCACATCCGCGGGAATGCGGGCGCGGTCGAGCGGCGTGATTCCCTCGAACACGGGAATCGGGAACCGCCGCGCCTTCGCTGGCGTGCCTATCGGCGTCTCCAGTTGTTCACAGTCCGGGCGATCCTTTCACTGTTGCGGCCATCGCAACAGGGTGGACGTTCACCCGCACGGGCTGCTACTCCACGCCGGAGAGTGCCTACGCTTCGAGCGCCGCGTCGATGTCGTAGCCCAGCGCCAGTGCCAGCTTGGGCGCGGCTGACACGACGCGATCTGCGCCGGTCGACGGCATCACCGCGATCAGCGTTCCCACCAGATCGTCCACGCTGGCGCCGGCGGACAGAGCTTCCTCGACGACATGCATGAAGGACACCTGTGCTCCGTCCAGCGCGACCAGCGCCGCCAAGCGGGCCAGCGCCGCCTGTTGCGCGGTCAGCTCCGAGACGTGCAGGTTGTCCTGCTCATCCTGATCGACCAGCGTGAAGTACGCACGGTCTCTCACGGACAGCATCAGCAGCGCGTGATGATGATCCATGGCCAGCCATCCAACCACCCGGTCGCGGCGAATCCGTCATCCGCTTCGGATGATCGGGGGCAGTTGCACCGTCACAGACCCGTCTTGGCCTCGATCCTACCGCTGGCGACGGCGTCGGTGAGCGCCTTGTAGTCCCGTTCGTTCTGGTCGGCGTACGCCTCGGCGAAGTCGGCGATGGCACGGTCGAACGTGTCACCCGAACCGAGGTAGGCGCCGATCGCGATCCGGTCGCCCGAGCGGGCGTGGGCGCGGGCCAGCGTCCAGCCGCACATGCGCGCGTACAGCCGCATGCCCTGCGGCACCATCAGCTCGATCTCCGCGGATCCCTTCCAGTCCTTCAGCTGGCGCCCGTAGAAGTCACGGGACACCCCGTCGATTCCCGTGACAGTGGTCCAGCCGAGGAAGATGTCGCTGGCGGCCTGCATCAGGTGCTGGCCGTTCACCACCCGCTCGCCGTTGCTCTTGACGGTGCTCTTTCCGGTGAACTCCTCGAGCACCGAGGGCTGCGCCTCCTTCAGCTGCAGGAACAGCGGGTCGTCGGAGTCGCGGCCGAGCAGCAGCCCGATCCAGGCCCGTGTACCAACGCTGCCCACGCCCACAACCTTGCGCGCAACGTCGACCAGCCGGAACTCCTCAAGCAGCACCCTGCGGTCGTACTGGAGGGTCGAGCGATAGAACTGAAGGACCTTGTGCAGCTCCTCGTAGATCTGATCGCGACGGAAGCCCGAGAAGATCTGGTCGATCGGCTCGATCAGCGGCGGATCGCCGACGATCCGGGGCTCGCCATCCACGACCTGGGTGAGCTTCTTGAAGGCCTGCATGCTGTCCCTGGTCTTGGCCTTGTCGAGCGCCTTCTCGGTTCGCTTGAGCATCGCCTTCGGTGCCAGCTGGCGCATCGTGGCCATCAGCTCATCGACGTCCAGGTGCGAGTACCAGACCTCGAGGTTGGTCTTGCCGGCGAGCTCGCGCAGCGTCTCGCGGTATGCGCCGACGGCGCCTCGCACGATCGTCTTGCGCTCGGCATCCGGATACCCGTTCTCACGACCTGCAACTGAGAGGCTGGCCGCCAGCCGCTTCACGTCCCACTCCCAGGGGCCCGGCAGCGTCTCGTCGAAGTCGTTGATGTCGAACACGAGCCGCCGCTCCGGCGATGCGAACACGCCGAAGTTCGACAGGTGCGCGTCGCCGCACAGCTGCACCCGCAGACCCGACGAAGGGGTGTTGGCGAGGTCGGCGGCCTGCAGCAGCGCGGCGCCGCGGTAGAACGTGAACGGGGACACACCCATGCGCCCGTAGCGAATCGGCACCAGCTCGGGCACCCGGCTCTGCGCCTGGCGCTCCAGCAGGTCGATCGGGTCTGGCCGGCCGGACGCCGGCTTGAACTCGGCATGGCTGGAGCGCGGTGTCTTTGCGCGAGCCGCCTTGCCCAGCGCCACACGTTGCTCGACGCTGAGATGCTCTACCTCGGCCATGCGTCGTTCTTCGGTCTCGACAGGTGTCATCGTTCTCCTCTCGGGCGTCATTGGCCATTGGCGGCCGGCGACGTCCTTCATTGTGCACGCTGCCGGCCGAACGGCCTAGTCCAAGGCGGATGAAACGCAGTTCACCCTGTTTGGGCGACGAGCCGGCCAGCATCCTGGGCGAACCTCCAGGTCGACGATCCACCACGACGAGGAGAAGGACCATATGGCTGAGCTGATCGCGATTGGCTACCCGGACGAGACCACCGCCCTTCAGGCGCTGGACGAGGCGCAGAACCTGGCTGCGGATCTGATCATCGAGACCGACGCCGCCGCGGCCATCGTCCGGCACGCGGACGGCAAGTATCAGGTCACCACCAAGCACGGCCCTACGGCCGGCGGCGGTGCCACCTGGGGCATGTTCTGGGGCCTGCTGTTCGGCCTGCTGTTCTTCATCCCGGTGTTCGGGATGGCCGTCGGCGCCGGACTGGGCGCCCTGTTCGGACACCTCGAGAAGTCCACCATCGACAAGGAGTTTCAGCAGCAGGTGCGTGACATGGTGCAGCCCGGCACGTCGGCGCTGTTCCTGGTGATCGAGAAGGCCACGCCGGACAAGGCCGTCGCGGCCATGAGTAAGTTCGGCGGCACTGTGCTGAAGACGTCGCTGTCCGAGGAGGACACGGCCAAGCTGCAGGAAGCGCTGCACGGCACCACCGTGAACGCCTAGCACCACCGGCTGAGCCGCCGGACGGGAGCGCGCCGCAGGCGGCTCCCTCCGGCGCAGGGTCAGCGATCGCCGGGGCGCGTCGCCAGCGGGCTCAACTCAGACAGCAGCCCCAGCTCGGCGGCCTTCTCGAGCGCCTGCGTGCGCGAGCACACGCCCAGCTTGCGGTAGATCGAGATGGCCTGCGTCTTGATCGTGTTTCGCGACAGGAACATCTGGTCGCCGATCTCGCGGAACGACCAGTGGCTGGCCAGCAGCGGCAGCAGCCGCAGCTCGGCCGTCGTCAGCGTCGCAGCCCATCCGTCCTCAGAGCCCATCGCCAGCCCTCGCACCTGCTGGCGGAGACGGTCGACCTCGACCAGCAGCGGGCCCATCTGGGGCCGCCGGTGCAGGATGTCGTCGATCTCGAGCAGCAGCGTGCGCACCTCGGCCGCGTCAGCCAGCGCCAGATGCGCGAGGCCGAGCTGGAGCCTGCACTGCACCGCGAGCCACGGCAGCGCATAGGTGAGCAGCGGTGTCGTCTCCTGCGCGCGGGCCAGGTGCAGCCGCGCCCGAGCGGGATCGCCCTGCGCGATCGACAGGCGTGCCGCGACCGCCTCGAGCACGGGCGTGAAGGCCGACGGCCGCAGCTGCGCCACCAGCGCCGGCTGCGACGCCTCGTCGACCAAGGCGCGCGCCCGCGCGATGTTGCGATCGTCGAGCGCCACCAGCGCCCGCTCGGCCAGCGCCAGGGCATGCACGCCGGCCGGGCCGCCGGCCGCCGCCGCATCGGCGCCGTCGGCCAGCATCGCGTCGGCCTGGGGCGTCCGGCCGGCCAGCTGGTGGGACACGCCCAGCGCGACCAGCGCGGTTGCGCGCCACGGGCTGAACGGCGACAACTCGGACAGCGCCAGCTCCGCATCAGCCTGCATCTCGCCCAGGCCGCGGCGACATGCGACCGCGCGCAGCACCGCGGCCCAGGCTGCGAACGCGCTGTCGTCGGGCATCGGGCCGGCCTCGCCGGCACGCTGGACCGCACGGCTCCAGCGATCCGCCTGCTCGGCCCGGCCACGGGTGGCATGCACCCAGGCTCCGATCACCCCGACCGCGGGATGACGGACGAGCAGCCGCTCACCGTCGAACGGCTGCAGCCAGCTCTCGACCTGCTCGACCAGCCCGCGCCCGTAGGCGTCAAGCGCCACCTCGCCGACGAGCCGGGCCAGCAGGTCGGTCTCACCGGCCCGCAGCGCGTAGCCGGCGGCGAGCTGCTTCTCACCGCGGCCGACCAGCCAGCTCGCCGCCCGCCGGCAGATGTCGGCCTCCGCCTCCGGCTCGCGCATGGCCAGCTCCGCCAGCAGCGTGTCCCGGTAGAGCCGGTGGTAGCGGTACGACTGATAGCCGTTGCCGTTGGGGATCGCGAACAGGTTGCAGATCACGTTGCGGTGCAGCCGTTGGGGCGTGTTGGGTAGCCCCAGCGCCGCGTCGCAGAGCTGCGCGCTCATCACATCAAGCACGGCCGAACGGGTCTGGAAGCGCACATCGCTGTGGGACAGGTGCGACAGCACCTCGGCGCGCAGGTAGTCCATCAGCAGCCGGTCGTCGCCGCGGATGCCGGCGCCCGGCGGCAGCACCCTGCGCTGCCCGGCTCGGCGGAGTGACATCGCAGCCATCACCAGGCCGGCCGGCCAGCCCTCGGTGAGGGTATGCAGCCGCTCGAAGTCATCATCGGCCAGCCGCACGCCGGCGTCGGCCATCAGCACACGCGCCTCAGCGGGGCCGAGAGCGAGCTCGCCGGGGCCGAGCTCCAGCAGCTGCCGCTCGAGGCGCAGCTTCGGCAACGGCAGGGCCGATGGCTCGCGGCCTGACACGACCATCGCGGAGCCGGGGCCGAGGTGGTCGATCAACCGCTCGAGCACGGCCACCGAGCTGGATGAGACGAGGTCGCCGCCGCCGTCGAGCACCAGCACCACCGGCTCATGCATGCGTGACATGGCGTCACCGAGGATGGCCGAGCCCTCCGGCCAGGGCTGCGTCGTCGCCTCGGCGACGAGATCCGGCACGCCGGCGTCGATGGCCGCCACCTCCGCATACGCCGCCGCGATGTACCGCAGCAAGGCGCCGGGGTCGTTGTCGGCCGCGTCGACCGACACCCAGGCAAACGGCCGCGGGTCGGCGGCCGACCACTCGGCCAGCAGCGCGGACTTGCCGTAGCCGGCCGGCGCGGCGATCGCGATTACGTCGGCGTCCGACGTCATCAGCGTCCGCACCAGCCACGGACGCGGCACCAGCCCCCTCCGATGCGGGGGTTCGAGCTTCGCCTGGATCGGGTCGGAGCGCCGCGCGCCCCGGCGGGGCGCATGAACGACCGAACGGCGGTCGGCCGCTCCAGATCCACGATCATTCGTGACAGGTTTCAGGTGCCCTGACCCCCCAAGAGTCCCGACATCCCCGCAACCCTATACCGCCCGGGAGGGATCCTGCAGTGACGGCTCTGCTCCGGCGCCGCTACGGCCGTGACGGTCAGGACGGCAGCACGACGACG
>Ga0163163_10001255_pt1 | contig 21393 bp, 26 predicted proteins | sample S65metaG_FD_119766 | JGI IMG/M metagenome (GOLD analysis project Ga0163163, IMG submission 119766) | Switchgrass rhizosphere microbial communities from Kellogg Biological Station, Michigan, USA - S6-5 metaG | ecosystem: Host-associated > Plants > Roots > Rhizosphere > Soil | place: USA...
AGGAGCTTGGAGATCTCCGGAGGTGCGTCCGCGATCGAGGTGAGGTTGCCTCGCCCCAAGGAGCCCACACGGGTCCGGATCGGTGGGGGGGCCAGCGACGTCGAGCTGATCCGGCCCACCGGCGTCCCCGTCCGGGTACGTGTCGGGAGTGGCGTCTCGGATCTAGCTATCGACGACTTCCGGGTCGGGTCAGCCGGCGGCAAGACCGACTGGCGGAGCCCCGACTACGACCAGGTCAAAGGTCGGTACGACGTCGAGATCGGAGCCGGTGCCAGCGAGGTCACGATCCGAACCTGAGGGGCAAAGGCCCACGATCCATCTAGACCGCCCGGCTCGCCGTGCCGTGCGGTGCGGGCTCCCGGTGCGCCCTGGCGGTTCACCTCGCAGCATCCCGACGAGCACCGCCCGAGGCATCGGTCCTCCTCGCAGTCGATCAGGAGCTCGGCGAAGCTGCGGGCCTTGGGCTTTGCTCGGGTCCCTGGATATCGGTTCCGTCACGAATCGACACCCTTGGTCTCAAGGAGGACCCACTAGTACCGCGGACATGGAGCCATCTGGCGGAGGACGAGGACCTCCACGGGTAGGAACCTGAGGACGATCTGACCGAGAGGACTTCGCCATGGTCCAAGTGGAAGGTGAGATCGTCATCAACCGACCGGTGGAAGAAGTCTTCGACTTCGTCGCCGACGAGCGGAACGAGCCACGCTACAACCAGCAGATGCGTCGCGCCGAGCAGATCTCGGAGGGACCGATCGGCATCGGAACACGGTTTCGCGCAGAGACCGTCAGCATGGGTCGAGCCGTCCCTGTGGTGATCGAGTTCACAGGCTTCGACCGACCGGCGCGGATCGAGGAAACGGCGCACATGTCGTCGATGGATCTTCACGGTGGCCTGACCTTCGAGCCGGTTCCCGCTGGTACCCGGATGCGGTGGTCCTGGCAGCTGCAGCCCCGCGGCATGCTCAGGCTGATGAGCCCGATCGTGGCCAGCATGGGGCGCGGTTCAGAGCGAAGGATCTGGACAGGACTAAAGCGTCTGCTAGAGGAACCGAGGACGCCTCCTCAACGCTAACCGGCATCTATCTGGCTCAAGAGCACACCTACATAGACGAGTTGGAGCGCGCCGAGCCCGATGCCCAACCAACCGATCCGGAACCGCATCCTTACCGAGACGATGCCAACGGCGAGCGCCACAGGGCCGAGGAGAAGCGGCTGTATCACGAACCCGGTGATGCCCAGCAGGACGGCAGCGATCCCCCACCCCTTCGCGGACGCTGAGCACTCGCACTCATCCGTGCGGGGCTGAGCGGGCAGGGAACAGTTCTCAGGCTGTACCAGACGGGCCGACCTGGTCTCCTGGCTTACCCTTGTGCCGGTTCCGCGCTCCTCAGCCATCGAGGCTCACTCCTTGCTCGAATGAGACATACAGCGAGCGCCTCCCGGCGGCCGAGGCCAGAGGGTCCTGTCTAGGGAGGACGTTTGCTTGGCCGGGCTGTCAGCCTCGCGCAGCATCCCGACCAGCACCGCTCGGAAGCTTCGATCGCCGCTCGTTTGGACCGACGCGCTCGCGCCGACCGACCCGCGCGACGGCGCGACCGACATCCTCTCTAGCCAAGATCCCCACGGGTCGTCCATCAATATCGATGACGCTCGGCGCGCCAGACCTCCGCCACCTCGCGACCTCGCGCCGAATCACCCAAGCAGGTCACACATCGGCAGGGCCTTACGGCCCTAGATCGTCCTCGTGCCCGAATACATGCTGGCCCTGGAGGTGAGCAAGTCATGATTGGTATGGGAGTGCCACCCGTCGAACCGATCGCGGGGGCGGAGTCCAGCATCTGGCCCGCGATCATCACGGCGATCCTGTTCGGAACCTTGCTCGTGGCGACGATCTGGACATACCTTCGGAATCGTCACGCCGCGACGCTCCCGCGTGAGGAGGAGGAGGAGCACCAGCTCCTCAAGGCCGCGTGAGCGACGTCGAGACGGCGTGAGTCACGAGGGGCGGCCCCGGAACGACTCGTCGGTCCCGCCGCTGCGTCCGGCTCAGAGCGAACCCACCGCACGGTTCCCAGTCACTGGGATGCTCACGCACAGCCGCTTGTGACGGGTCAGCGAAGTCGTGCCATCTCGTGGTGGATCTGTTCCTCCCGCGGGGGGCTTCCATAGACGTCCCACGCGTGGAACGCGAGTCCGATGCCCCATCTCGATCTCACGTTAGGCACCCTGGCGAGCCGGCCCCAGGGTCGAAGGTCCCGTTCGTGCACGGCCCGTCAGCATTGAGTGGTGTGTAGCGCGTCTTTAAGGAGGAGACCGGTTCGATCGGAAGCCTGGCGTTGGAAGAAGTCGCCGGCGGGACACGCTGAAGCCGTGGGCCGCTTGTGAGCGGTGGTTGCACGATAGTCGTCCGGCTCAGGTAAGCATCAGGAAGAGACGCTCGAACTTGCCTTCCTCGTAGCCTTCATCTCGGGCAGCTTCCTCGTCGTTCAGACACTGCCGGAGCTGGCCGGCGAGGAGCTTGAGTCCCACCCGGTCCACGGCCCTGCCCACGGCAGCGAGCTGCTGGACGACGTCCTGGCAATCGCGGCCCTGCTCGATCATCCGGATGATCCCGCCGAGCTGTCCGTTCACGCGACGCAGCCGGTCCAACGCCTCCGGAACGACCTCGCTTTCGAACCTCATCGTTTGGGCCTCCTGTTTCGCCTGCTCAGGAGGCATCTTCGGATGGGGTACCCCCCAGGGCATAGGGCACTTCGACCTGCACCCCCCGGGTCCACCGGCACTCCGAAGGCGGCATCCGAGCTGACACGCTGGCATCGATCGAGAAGGAGGACGGCATGGACGATTCGCTCGCACTGGTTCTGTTCTCGGGGACCGATGACAAGCTCAACGCGGCCGCCGTGCTCGCGGCCGGCGCCGCGGCGATGGGCCGCAAGGTCCACGTCTTCCTCCAGTACTGGGCCCTCGACGCGTTCCGCGCCGATCGCATCCTCAAGGACCACGGCGTCGCGCCGGAGGCCGGTCCCGAGGGCGCGGCGGCCTTGCAGCGTCTCGGCGGTCAGCACTGGAGCGAGATCCTTCGCCAGGCCAAGGACATCGGCGTGGTCGAGATCCAGGCCTGCTCGCTGTCGATGGAGATGTTCGGGCTGGAGGTCGACGACCTCGATCCGCTGGTCGACGGCCAGGAGGGGGTCGCGGGGTTCTTCCTGCACGCCGACGGCCCCGTGACGTTCATCTAGGAGGTGTGAGAACGATGACGACGCTCAACATCACCCGCCAGATTGATGCTCGCGGGATGCCGTGTCCCGGGCCGCTGATGAGCCTGATCGGCGCGATCCGCGAAGGTCAGGTCGGCGACGTGATCGAGGTCCTGTCCTCCGACACGGGCTCGCGGACGGACATCCCGGCGTGGCTCGCGAAGGCGGGGCATGAGCTGGTCGAGGTCGCCGAGGAGGACGGCTTCACTCGCTTCGTGGTTCGGAAGGCGCGATAGCGATGCCTGCGCGGGTCGCGGTGCTCGGCGGAGGTGTGGGCGGAACGCTCGTCGCCAACCTGCTCGACAAGGCTCTCGGGCGCGAGGCACGCGTCTCCGTGATCGACCCGACCGGGATGCACCACTATCAGCCGGGTTACCTGTATGTCGCGCTCGGCCAGGCGAACGGGCGATGGCTAGTTCGAGACGAACGGTCGCTGCTTCGCCGGGACGTCGACCTGATCATCGACCGAGCCATCCGGATCCATCCGGAGGCCGGCACGGTGCAGCTCGAACGGGGCGCGAGCGTCGAGTGGGACTACCTCGTCATCGCGACCGGCGCGCGACTGATGCACGATCGGATCCCGGGGCTCGTCGAGGGAGCGTTCGGCTTCTATTCCCTGGAGGATGCCCAGCGCCTTCGCGAGGAGCTTCGCCGGTTCCGCGGGGGCCGGATCCTGGTCGGCATCGGCGGCATCCCCTACAAGTGCCCGCCGGCGCCCGTCGAGTTCGTGTTCATGCTCGAGGAGTACCTCCGCAAGTGCGGCGTCCGCGACCGGAGCAGCGTGACCCTGCTCTCGCCGCTGAATCGGGCCTTCACGATCGAGTCGGCGAGCAAGGTGATCCAGCCGATCCTCGAGCAGCGCGGCATCGAGCTGACGACGTTCTTCAACGTCGAGCAGGTCGACCCTTCGGCCCACACGGTGACGTCCATCGAGGGGGAAAAGGCCGAGTACGACCTCCTCGTGCTCGTGCCGCCGCATCAGGGGCAGTCGGTCGTGACGGACTCGGACCTCGGGGATCCCGGAGGCTGGCTGCCAACGGACCGCCTGACCCTGCAGGTCAAGGACCGGGAGCGCATGTTCGCGATGGGCGACGGAACCGACCTGCCGATCAGCAAGAGCGGTTCGACCGCGCACTTCGAGGCGCCGGTCGTCGCGAGCAGGATCGCGTCACTGGTGCGGGGGGGCGCTCCGAAGACCAACTACGGCGGTCGCGTCATGTGCTTCCTGGAGACGGGGAACCGGAAGGCGACGGCGCTGCGATTCGATTACGAACACCCGCCCACACCGCCGAAGCCCAGCACGATCTGGCACGCGGCGAAGTGGATGTTCAACAGGATGTATTGGGAGACGGTGCCCCAGGGTCGGATCCCCGAGGCACCGCGACGGCGCAGAGGAGGCAACCGATGAGCGCGCAGATTACCCGAACGCTCGACTTGAAGGGCCTGTCATGTCCGCTGCCGATCGTGAAGACGGCACAGGCGATTAGGAAGCTGCAGTCCGGCGACCTGATCGAGGCCCTCGCCACCGACCCGGGATCGGTCCCCGACTTCGAGGCGTGGTGCACGACGACCGGCAACGAGCTCGTGGAGCAGAGCGAGGCGGACGACGTCTTCCGGTTCGTGATCAGGAAGAAGTGAGGTGAGAACGATGGCGGTTCGAGAGGCAGAGCTCGAGATCCCGGCTCACGAGCACGAGGATCAACACAAGCACCAGAAGCTGGTGATCATCGCCTGGAGCGGCGACCTGGACAAGGTCTGGCCGCAGATGATCCTCGCGACGACCGGCGCCGCGATGGGGATGCAGACCACGATCTTCTTCACGTTCTGGGGCCTGTTCTCGCTGGTCAAGGACGGCGTCCACATCACGGGCGAGAACTGGATGCAGAAGATGGTCGCGATGATGGACCGGCCCGGTATGGAGCACCTGAAGCTGGGCAAGATGAACTTCGCGGGCGCCGGGCCGAAGATGATGAAGCACCTGGCGAAGGAGCACAAGGTCGCGAGTCCCGGTGAGCTGCTCGAGATGGCCCGCGATCTCGGCGTTCGGCTGGTCCCGTGCCAGATGACGATGGACCTGCTCGGGCTCACGCGCGAGGACATGATCGAAGGCCTCGGCGACCCCGTGGGCGCGACGACGATGCTGCTCGAGGCGCAGGACGCCGTGACGCTGTTCATCTGAGGGATGGTGATGACGATGACGAACATCGTGGTGCGGTACCTGGAGGGCGACCGGCTCGCGGCGGCCGTACGTGGGCACGAAGTGATGGTGGACCAGCCCGCCGCGGACGGAGGCGAGGACTTCGCACCGACGCCCACGGAGCTGTTCGTGTCGGGGTTGGCGGCGTGCGTCGGGTTCTATGCAGAGCGGTACCTGCGCCGGCACGGTCTCGATGCGACCGGGTTGGTCGTCGAGTGCGACTTCGATTTCAGCGAGGACCGTCCGTCGAGGGTGAGCGACATCCGGATTTCGGTGACGGCTCCCGGTCTGCCCGATGCCCGTCGCGAGCCGTTCGCCCGGGTGATCGAGCGCTGCACGGTGCACAACTCGCTGGTGCAACCGCCATCCGTGACGATGGAGCTCGTTGGGTCGAAGAAGGCGGCCTGAGGCAAGCTTCCCGCCCCGAGGAGAGGGCGTGATGGGCCCCCTCGGCCTCAGGCCTGTCGCCCTGTGGACCGTCCCCCGGTCGTGTGCAGGCTGTTCGGCGTAAAGGCCGCCCCCTAGGACGGGTGTGGCGAGCCCGAGCCGTCCATCCCGCCGCAGCGCCGCGCCGATCCTCGTGCCTCGGCTGCCCAACCCTCTCGATCGGCCCTCAACGCTCCTTGTGCGTAGACCCAGCGAATGGGCCAAGGAGGCCTCGCACGCCGGGGCGAGTGACAAGTCACAGCGTCAGACCAATGCCTCACGCTGGAGTCTCGGATTCGTCACTAGGCGACACCTCCGGCGCTCGTACCATTCGCCGGGTGGGCAGTGAAGCGTGGGCGCGTGCCGAGATGGCCAGGGCGGCCGAGGATTCTGTCGCCTTCGAGCGACGCCTCAAGGAGCAGCTTGAGCAAAGGCTGTCGGGTCGGAGACGGTTTGAAGCCCACGAGAACGACGACAGCCCGGCTGTCGTTTCGTGTGGAGCTTCGGTCAGCTGTGGGATTGGCGAGACTTCGAGCAGGCTGGAGCGATACCGGAGGATCACGCCTGGTGGATTGAGGAGACGCTGGACGAGGACGTGGAGGCCGTCAACTACGGGATCCCGATCCGCTGCGTCGAGAACGACCTGACTCCTGTTGGCTTGCACGAGGTCTCGTTGAAGGACGCGGCGCGAAGAGCCCCCTTCCCCGTTCTCGCGCCGAGCCGGGCCCCAGCACCGGGGCTTCCCCGCGTCTTCTACGAGGAACGTCGCCGCTTCTACCCGTTCGCGACCGCTTATCTGGTGTACGAGTCTCGCGACGGACTGGTCGTCAGCTGCCAAACGGAGCGGCTGCGAGGGGAGGTGCCGAAAACGGGATGGGAGCGCGTCGATCGGGCTGTCGGGGAGCAGACCGCCGTGATGCGGGACCGGAAGCACGCTCGCGAAGCTCCCTTCCGCGTGCGGATACCACTGGATCCGGTGCGGACCGTCGGCGCGACCTTCGATGGCTTCTTCCTCTATGCACAGACCGACTTCCTCAGCGAGATGGTCTCCTCGACATGATGGCCTCAGTCGAGGTGGTCGGTCGTGAGGACGATTCCTGAGCAGCGGTGAGACCTGCGTCTGGGACGGATCAACAGTTTTGAGCGTCGCGTCCAGCGACGCTAATCGTGCCTGCGGTACTCAACCCTCTCGCTCCGCCCTCAATGCTTCTTGTGCGTAGACCTTCGGAACGCCTGGCTCGATGGCCATCGTCCGGTAAAGACGTAGGCTGGTGCATTGGGCGAAACCAGGTTCCGCTCGGGGCCCTGGGCGAGGGAGACGCCTCCAAGATCACGGCTTCGTGAGCTGGTTTAAGCCTTGAAACGACATCCGAGAGACTCGAAACGAAGCATGAGGAGCCGCGTGGAGCACATACCCGGAAGCACCCACCCGATCAACGAGGAGCCCGCGAGGGCGGACGACCTGTTCATCACTGAGACGACTGGACTCCCAAAGGCGACGAGTCCCCGGATCATCCGGCTTACTGACGGCGATCGATTCGCCCTTGGTATCCAGCCTGTACGAAAGCGCTTGGAAGGCTCCGAGCTGAGGATGCTCGGGTACAACGGCTCGATCCCCGGTCCCACCCTGCACGTAGATCAGGGATCGGAGATCACCGTCGAGGTGACCAACGACGGTGACGTCGAGGCGACGGTCCACTGGCACGGGCTGCGGTTGGAGAACCGCTACGACGGCGTCCCCCACGAGACCCAGTTGCCGATCCCGATCGGCGGCACGTTCACCTACAAGGTCCAGTTTCCCGATGCCGGGTTCTACTGGTACCACCCACACATCCGCGAGGACTTTGGCCTCGAGATGGGCCTGTATGGCACGATCATCGTCGAGCCCACCGACCCGTCGTACTGGCCTCCCGTCGACCGTCAGCTCAGCATCACGCTTGACGATCTGCTCGTCGAGGAGGGCCACGTCGCGCCCTTCAACCGTGCGGGTCCCAACTACACGGCGATGGGGCGGTTCGGCAACGTGATGCTGATCAACGGTGAGCCCCAGTTCTCCGGCGAGGCCGCGGTGGGCGAGGTCGTCCGTCTCTATCTCGTGAACACGGCGAACACGCGGATCTTCAAGGTCGCCCTGCCCGGTTCGCGGATGAAGCTGGTCGGCGGGGACAGCGGTCGGTACGAGCGCGAGACGTTCACCGACGAGGTGATGCTCGCTCCCTCGGAGCGGGCGGTCCTCGATGTGAGGTTCGACAGCCTGGGAGAGGTGCGGCTCGAGCACCGCACGCCGGATCACGTCTACGACCTCGGTGCGTTCTCGGTCGCAGGGAACGGGACCGCGGCCGCCGCTCGGACATTCGAGGCGCTGCGCATCGATCCCATCCTCACGGCCGAGCATCGAACGATCGGTTCGGACACCGAGCGTCCGCCGGACAAGGTGCTCGCCTTCGTGGCCTCGATGCCACTGCTGTACGGGGACGACGTTACGCCGCCGACCTCCTATGCCTGTCCGATGCATCCGGAAGGCACGTCCTCGGAGCCGGGAACCTGCCCGAAGTGCGGGATGCAGCTGCTCCCGGTGCGTTCGGAAGAGGCCACTCCAGCCTCCTACGTCTGTCCGATGCATCCGGAAGTCACGTCCTCGGAGCCGGGAACCTGCCCCAAGTGCGGGATGAAGCTGGTGCCCGCAGACACACTCCCGGCCTCTCCGCCGAAGCCGCCTGAAGAGGTCGTTAACCGCGAGCACGACGACCTCCACGAGCAGAGCGACGGACTTGAGTGGGAAGACCTGATGCCGGAGATCAACCGTGCCTCAGATGCCAGCAACATGCGATGGATGCTGATCGACCGGGAGACCGGGGCCGAGAACGGGGCCATCACGTGGGCGTTCACCGTCGGCGACCGGGTCAAGATCCGCCTCGTGAACGAGATGGAATCCGATCACCCGATGCACCATCCGTTCCACGTTCACGGCGCGGGTCGCTTCCTCGTCCTTTCGCGCAACGGCGAGCCGGAGCCCAACCTGGTCTGGAAGGACACCGTGCTCGTCCCCTCGGGGCAGACGGTGGACATCTTGCTCGACGTCTCGAACCCGGGCCTGTGGATGGCGCACTGCCACATCGCCGAGCACGCCCAGAGCGGCATGATGTTCAGTTTCAACGTCGCTCGGCGCGATCCTGCAGTGGTGGCGACATAACTCCCGGGAACGAAGCGCCCTCGCTCGAGGTCGTCGTCATCGGCGGCAGCCAGGCAGGCCTCGCCATCGGCTATCACCTCCGCCAGCGTGGCCTGAGCTTCGTGATCCTGGATGCCGGTCCGGAGATTGGCCACGCGTGGAAGTCCCGGTGGGACTCGCTCACCCTGTTCACTCCCGCGCAGTACAGCAGCCTCCCGGGGATGGCCTTCCCGGCGCCGAAGGATACGTACCCGGGGAAGGACGACGTCGCCGCGTACCTCCAGACCTACGCCTCGGCGTTCGACCTTCCGGTACGGCTCAACAAGAAGGTCACGTCTCTCACGGAACGTGATGGCAAGTACCTCGTTGCGACCGCGGACGAGGGATTCACGGCGAGGCACGTTGTCGTTGCTACCGGTCCTTTCCAGGTTCCGTTCGTGCCTCCAGCGGCCGAGGACCTGGATGACACGGTCACGCAGATCCATAGCGCCGACTACCGGAGCCCGGATCAACTGCCCCACGGTCAAGTTCTCGTCGTGGGAGGAGGCAACTCTGGCTTCCAGATCGCCGAGGAACTCGCCGCGACCCGGGAGGTGGATCTTGCCGTAGGCAAACGCGTCCCTTCGCTCCCGCAGCGCCCGCTCGGCAAGGACCTGTTCTGGTGGCTAACCGGGGTCGGATTCATGAAAGTCAGTACCGATTCACGCCTCGGTCGGCGGTTGGCCAAACGGGACGTGCTCATCGGATCAAGCGCGAGGACACTTCGGCGCTCCGGCGTGACGCTGCGAGGGCGGTTGACGAAGGCCGTGGGGCGGCACGCCCTGTTCGAAGACGGAAGCGAACAAGACGTCGACGCGATCGTCTGGGCAACCGGGTATCGATCCGATTTCTCCTGGATCGATGTACCCCGGGTCAAGGGAGCGGGTGACCGGATCGTTCATCGACGTGGAGTGACCGACGCTTCCGGCTTGTTCTTCCTCGGGCTCACGTGGCAGCACACGCGGGGGTCGGCACTCATCGGATTCGTGAACGACGATGCCACCTGCATAGCGAGCCGCATCGACCCCCAACAGGAGACCCGGGCCGGACTTCTTGGGATGGATTCCGAGCGCACGTAGGGCCGGAGTGCCGCCTCGAGCGACACCTTCCGTGCCTGCCCTGCCCAACCCTATCGATCCGCGCTCCAGAGACCAACGCAGGACACCTGGGGTTCGCTGAGGGGGATGGCGCCCCCCTGGCCCATGAACTCCACGCTGTCGGCGCTGCCGCGTCCCCCCGGTTCCGAGCCGATCGGCCAGCATCCGAGGCGGTAGCCTGCCGCAAACGCGCGATAGGGAGGTGACGCGTGAGCACCAGGGAATTCACGGAGGAAGAGGCTCGGGCCATCGGTGAGCGGATCGGGATCGATTGGTCCGGCGGCGACGTCGACATCGAGCAGTTCCGGATGGGCCTCGCTGTCGAGCTCGAGCATGGGAGCCACGACCCCGCCACCCATGTGACCCACGACGACGAGACGATGACCGGGAAGATCGCGTTGGCCCACCTGAGGGAGATCCGCGACTACTACACGCGTCTGGCCGAGATGGAGCGAAACGCGGACCAGTAGCTGAACCCTCGCCAGTGGAGCCCTCGTGGGCGGCGACTCTCGTTATCCAGGCCCTGGCCGCAGGTCTCCCCTCAGATCACCCGTCATTCTCCAGGCGAAGATGCTCCGACTGGAATTGCTGAGGGTGAAGGCCGACCTGTAGCGAGAACTTGAGACCTGGGTGCTCGACTGCAAGGCGTGTGGCATGGAGGTCCACTGGGTTCAGGGCATCAGCATCGCGGACGCACCGCACTGGGGCATCGGCACGCTGCGGGCGGTGCTCGTCGGGATGCTGCGGGAGGCTGAGCACGGAGGCCGATGAAACTCGAGCCGCCCCGCGCCATGAGCGACCCGCAGGATCGCGGTCGGCTTACCAACCCATGCCAGCGCCCATCCCCGTGCCCGGACCACTCCAGCCGCCGTTGGTCCCGGTGTAACCGCCGCCTGATCCAGACGACCCGCCGGACCCCATCATGCCCGACCGCCACCCGGTCCACTGACCCCAGTGGTCGTGGATGTAGCCGATGTCACCCATGTGGCTCGTCATCCATGACCACTGCGTCTGGTGGGTCTGCATCCACCGGATGCTGGCCATGTGGCCCCGCATCCATGCCGACTGGGCAGGATGTGTCTGCATCCACCGGACGTAGCCGGGGTGGGCTTGCATCCACTGCAACCGGTTCCAGTGCCCCATCATCCAGGCCACGTCGCCGATGTGCTGCTGCATCCAGGCGATGTCGCCGACATGGGCCTGCATCCAGGGCGTCATGTGTGTGACCTGGGGCCCGGAGTTGACTTGCACCGTGGCCGACGGGATAGCACTTGCCGAGTTGCGGCCTGCCGCGTAGCCAACGCCAGTTAGTGCCAGGATCGCCACAACTGCCAGCAGGATCGCCCAAATGCCGTGGAAACCCTTCCTGGGAGCCTCGGAAACGTGAGTCGCCATCTCGCACCTCCTCCTCTCAACCCTGCTCTGGTGGCATAGGTGCGGATGGGGGCGAACGACCTGCCTTACTTGGGACCTGACGAGGCGGAGTCTGCTCGGGGCGCAGACGATGACGGTCGCCGCGAGCACGCCGGACGTCGGTATGGTGCTACCTTCCGATCCCGTGGACCTGGAACCAGGTCGAGCGCCAGCTCCGGCGGCGCCTGGACGCCCTCCCGCCGGCAGCACGCGCCGAGTTCCTCCACGTCCTGATGCTCCCCGACTTCGAACGCGCCGACAGGATCGGGGAGTTCTGGAGCTACCCGTAGATCCGGCCCTTCGCCGAGCTCCTGATCGACTGCGAGGAGGACCGGACGCTCAGGGCGGTGCTGGTCGGGAGCCTGCGGGAAGCCGACGCACCTGCTCGACCTTGCGCACGACCTCCTCACCGGTGACGTCGGGAATCCTCCGTGGTTCAGCCCGGACACTCATCCGTCTCCGGCAACGGACGTCCTAGCGCCGAGGGGCAGCGACGAAGATCTCGGAGACGGCTCCGGTCGCGATGGCGCCTGCGATCGGGGCAACGACCGCACCGATGGGCAGCTGGGTCAGGTCGGTTCCCGACACGACGACCGGCACATAGATGCTCACCAGCGCGACGGCCAGCCAGATAACGCCCACGATGAGGTCGTAGAAGACCCAAAGCCTCGGGCCGCCGATCCCGTGGGTCGCCGCCTTCACCACCGACTTGGTAGCCGCGAGCCCAGCAAGCAAGCCGACCACCATGGCGATCGGGAAATGGTCCTGCATGGTACCCGTTACCAGGTCCGGCGAGAAGATGCTCAGGAGGACGACCGAGAACCAGATGGCTCCGATCGCGACGATGCCGTAGAGAAAGGCACTCCTGGTCTCAACCGGTGGCTCTGCCATCCGCGGCGCCTCGGGCACCTCCGGAGGCCGAATCTTTGTCTCGCTCAGCATGGCAAATCACCTCCAACTGTGACGCTATCGGCTGGTTTGGTCGCTGGTGAGGTGCGTTGGACCCGCCAATGGCAGGTCTTTCGCCAATGACCTCGTCGACGAGGCCCTCGCCGCCTTCCTCGGCGGCGTTGATCCAGTCAGTGATCCATGCGAAGAATGCGTAGGCTGCGGAGACTCCTGATCAACTGCGAGGAGGACCGGCCGCTCCGGGCGGTGCTCGTCGGGATCGTCCGTGAGACTGAGCGCTCGGGTCCTCCCTAGCTTGAGTCTCTCGTCTCACAATCTGGCAGCCGTTGGCCCGCCGGGCGTCCGTCAGGGAAAGCTAACCGGCATTTGACCCTCTCACTCCTGGCAGAGCCTCGGGATGCGGCATCGGCGCTCGGACCGATGCGCGAACCAGGCGACGACCCCCATGACCACGAGGACGTCGCCGAAGCCGGCGATCGAGGCCCAAGGGAGCTCGCCAACCAGGTCCCCAGAATCCAGCTGTGCATAGAAGGAGCCCATGGGGATCAGCAGCGGCCAAAGGACGAGTACGTTCTCCGTCAGCCGATAGGCGATCGCGTACACCACGCCGAGACCGAACAGGAACACCATCTCGTCCATGCCCATCCCGTACCCAACGTGGTACAGCGCGTACAGGGCCGCAGCGCCGAGGACCGCGGGGGCCACGCCGAACGAGGCCTCGAGCCGGCCCTGGACGAACCCGCGGAAGAAGATGGCCTCGAACAGGCCGACGGTGAACGCCATGACCAACAGCGGGACCCAGTCGACCGGCTCCGGGAGGTCGTAGCCCCACAAGGTGATCGAGAACTGGACCGCGGCCAGCAGCAGGCCCAGACGCAGCGTGCTGCGCAGGTTCTGCGGCCCGATCCCGATGGAGGCGAGCGGGCGGCGCCGGATCCACGTCGTGTAGACGACGGACCCGACGACGCCGACCAGCAGAGCCGCGGCGAAGGACAGGAACAGGCCGACCACCCGATCCGTGCCGAACACGCCGAACGCGAGCCGGAACAGACCGACGATCACCGCGTACAGCGCGACGATCGCGATCACATCGGCCCGGTCCACGACTAGCCGCGTCCAGGCGATCGAGGGGTCCGGAGGATCGGTCCGTGCCATCACCAGCGCGAGGAGGACACCGGAGACCGGGATAACAACCCCGTACACAGTGAGGTCCAAGACGTCCATCAACAGGAGGGCGACCACCGCGAAGGTCGTCCACACCGCGAGGTGGGCAACGCTCCTCGTTGGCTGCCGATCGGAAAGCACCTCGAAGCGTCGACCCGCCAGGGTCGGTTCGAGCACTTGGGCGCGCATGACGATCAACTCCCTCGTTGCCCGCCCCCTCGGGGGCGGAAGTCAGCTCCAACCTAGAGGCTGCCTGACGTGGTGGAGGGGATCCTCGGTCCCGGTGTATAGGGGACCATCGGCAGCGGTCCCCCGGGGTTAGGTCGAGTCGCTAGTCTTCGGGCAGCAGCGCGACCTCGGCGCCGCTCGTGGCCGGCCGCGAATACAGGGCGGACTCCAGGACGCCGACGCGCCGTTGGAACTCCCGATTGGACAGGAGTTCCGTGGTGCGGTCCCAGATCCGACCAGGCTCGCACCGCTGGAGATCAGAGCCGACAGGAGCTTCAGGTCGCCTCGCAATCGGGCGAACCGTCGAGGAACGGCAGGAGGGCAGGGGCGGGACGACGCCGGCCTCGACGGCCCGCTCGTGCAGGTCGCCGCTGGTGAGCGGTGTGAGGTGCGAGGCGCCCGAAGGCGTCGCCGACGACATGCAACGCCTCGTGCCGATCGGATCGGCGAGTTCTGGAGCTACCCGCAGAGCCGTACCTTCGCCGAACTCCTGACCGACTGCGAGGAGGACCGGACGCATGGCAATGGCGATCGGCATGCCGATCTGGGAGTCGCTCGCTGGCTGACTCGAAGTGCGGACTTGAGTGCTTTGGGTCGACGGTCCCTCGGGACACATCAGGCCACTGGGTGAGCCCCCGCAGCTGCGACGTATCAAGTCAGGTGGGTGAAAATTTCGCCTTACCGTCTTCGCAGTAATCGATCGGCGATCGCTCACGGCCTGCGCAGGCTTCGATCTCGTCTCCTCTCACGCGACGTCATGACTCGGCGCCGCGCCAGGCCTCCTTCAACCGCACCCGGCCGCCGAACCGAAGCACGCCCCCGGCGTAGATGCGGCCAGCCACCTGCACGATGATGTAGATGGTCCCCACCATCAGCCCAACCGACAGGACGATCTGCCACCACGGGACGGCGCCATGCGCGATACGGACGATCATCACCATCGGAGCCGTGGGTGGGAGGAAGGATCCCAGGAGCGCCGCGACGCCGTCCGGCGACTCGGTCGCCACGAACGCGAGGATGTAGGCGACGAAAAGGACGCCTGTCATCGGAAGCTGGAGGCTCTGGGTCTCCTCCTGCCGCGAGACCAACGAGCCGGCAGCTGCGTACAGGACCGCATAGAACGCGTACCCGAGGACGAACCAGAACACGATCCACCCGAGCGTGCTCGGCGTCGTGTCTGGAGCCAGGGTGTTGTCTGCGACCGACAGCGCCACGAGGGCCGACAGGACGACCAGGGCGAATTGCGCGAGACCAACCAGTCCGATCCCGAGGATCTTGCCTGCGAACAGCTCTGTCGGCCGAACTCGAGACAGGAGAACCTCGACTACCCGGCTGGATTTCTCCTCGACGACGCCGACCAAGACGAACCCGCAGTAGAAAGCGATCGCCATGAACAGCAGCACCACACCGATCCGGCCCAGATCCTCACGGGCCGTCTGCTCCTCGGTTCCTCGTTCGAGGCTCGTGGACCGAAGCTCCGGAGCCCGCAGGAGCCGCTGCGCCTCCTCGGAACTGAGACCGAGATCCTCGATCCCCCGCTGCCTCTCCAGGGCCCCGACCGCCGAGACCACGATGCCCTGGAGCTGTTTGTCGGGATCCGTCTTCCACACGAGCCGCGCTTGGTCGACCAGCAGGACCGACACGTCCCCCGATCGCAGGGCGACCCGACCGGCGGGCTCGTCGGCGAACCCGCGTGTCTCCACGGACACACCCAGTTGGTCACCCGAGGCTTCCAGAACCTGCGAGAGCCGCGCCGAGCTCGCGCCGACGAGGCCAATCGTCCGCCTGTTCCCGTCCCCTGCCCCGTAGATCTCGGGCGCCATGATCAGGATCACCACGATCCCGATCGAGATCATCGTCGAGATCTGAAAGGCCCGCGTTCGAGCCCGCTGGTTCCACTCGCGACGTGTCACCAGCCATACGCGTTTCAGCACGCCGTTCATGCGACCCGTCCTTCCGAGACCGCTTCGAGGAACAGGTCGGTGAGCGAGGGCGGCTCGAAGGCGAAGCTCGTCACTTCGCCCGCCTGGTGCGCGGCCGCGAGGATCTTCTCCACGTCGGCCGTCGCGTCGATCAGCACGCGCAACCGGCCTCCCTGCTTGGTGACGGTGCCGCTCGGCAGGATCGGCACCCACGGCTGGCCGTTCACGGTCACCTCCAGTGACCGGTGGGGCGATGCGGCCTTCAACTCCTCGACCACCCCCGCCATCACGACCCTTCCGTGGTCGATGATCACGACGTCCTCGCACACGTCCTCGACCAGATCGAGCTGGTGGCTCGAGAACACCACGGCGACCCCCATCGCGGCGATCTGCTTCAGCAGCTCGGCCAGCGACTCGACCCCGAGTGGATCCAGCCCGCTGAACGGCTCGTCCAGCACCGCGAGCTCCGGGTCGTGCACGATCGCGGCGGCCAACTGCACCCGCTGCTGGTTGCCGTGGGAGAGCTCCTCCAGACGCGCGTCCGCTCGGTCACCCAAGTGGAGACGCTCGAGCCAGCCGGCGACAGCCTCGGTCGCCGATTCCTCGCTCATCCCGGACAACTCGGCGAAGTACGTGAGCTGCTCTCCCACCTTCATCTTCGGATAGAGGCCGCGTTCTTCCGGCATGTAGCCGAACCGCGCGCGCTCCTCGGGGCCGACGCGCTTCCCTCTCCAGCGCACCTCACCGCGGTCGAGACGGACTAGCCCGAAGATCGCCCGCATGGTCGTCGTCTTGCCCGCGCCGTTGGGACCGAGGAACCCCACGATCCGACCAGGGGCGACACTGAAGTTGGTTCCATCGAGCGCGACCACATCGCCGAAACGCTTCGTGACGTCGCGAATCTCGAGCATCGCCGGCACCCCCGTCCGGTCGAACTCTCCCGTCTACCCGCAGTTGACGACTTGCATGTCCCGAGGCCGGGGGCCATAAGACCTTGCGCGCACAGGCCCGTTCGACACGTCATCCGGGCACCTCGTACACGCCTACGGCCGCGTAACGATCCACTCAGGCCGAGGACCGGGCCGAGCGGCCCATCCCACTGCCGCACCGAGAGCCCGCGCCAGCCGGCGAGCCGGCGGTCTAGCCGGAGGAAGTCAATCGATACACAACCTGCTCTGAGGTTCGGATGGTGACCTTACTGGCTCCGGCGCCGATCTCGACGTCGTACCGACCTTCGACCCGGTCGTAGTCGGGGCTCCGCCAGTCGGTCTTGCCGCCGGCCGACCCGACCCGGAAGTCGTCGACGGCCAGCTCCGAGACGCCACTCCCGACACGTACCCGGACAGGGACGTCGGGGGGCCGGATCAGCTCGACGTCGCTGGCCCCCCCACCGATCCGGATCCGAGTGGGCACTTTGGGGCGAGGCAACCTCACCTCGATCGCGGACGCGCCTCCGGAGATCTCCAAGCTCCTGAGATCCAGGTCCTCGAGGTCGGCCGCCACGTCGGACATCCCGAAGGCGCCTTCGATTACCCAGGGGACCCGGCCGGAAAGGATGATCTCGCCGCGAGTGGGACGGATGCTCGTGCGGTACGTGACGACCACGGTGCCTCCGTCAACCCGGACGTCGGGCACCTTGCCCTCGAACCGAGCGCGATAGAGGTCCTCCATGGAATCGTCCACCCCGATGGCGAGGTGGGCAGCGCCTCGCGTGAACACCAGCTGCCCGACGTCCACCGAACCAAGTGGGGCGGCCAGCTCCTGCATTGTTCCGGTTCTGGTCATCTCGATCTCATCTCCTCTCATGCAACGCCCGCATGCTCGGGGCGATGACGCATGTGCCTCCGCCCGAACGCCCAGGTGATCCAGACGGCGACGCTGGCCGGGATGAACGCGAGCAGAGCTTCATCGCGTGACAGGCCGTCGATGTTCGGCTGCAATTCCTCCTCCGTCGCCGAGCCGAACCAGACTTCGCTGATCAACAGGCCCGCGATGAAGAACGTGCCAGCCGCGATCAGCCACAGCCAGTGAGTCGTTGACCTCCACATGACGAGCTGCGCGATGAGGCCGAAGCCGAGCGAGTACAAGGCGAGCACTCCGAGGCCCTGGAGTCCGATATCCCAATGCACGGTCAACACCTCCCACGATTGGTCTATCGCACTGCGGACCCCTCCATCTAGGTCTGTTGACCCACGGATCGGGGGCCATTCGGGAGCCATCAGCGCGCGAGCGCGACTTCCCGCTCGAATAGGTCGCGAAGAGGGAGCCGCTTACGTGGTCGCCGCGGGTTCGAGAGGTGGGCGGAGGTCTTGCCGCGTCGAGAAGCCGTGGCGATAGGCCGCGCCTGCCGGGACTTTAGTCCTCTTGGGCGGTTCATCGAGGGCGGGCTTGGGCGGTTCATCGAGGGCGGGCCGCTTTTCGTCGCAGGGCATCCTTCATGATCGTTGGGCTGCTCAGTGCCGTGGCCACGCGCGAGGCGGATTGGCAGTCCGCCCTCATCAGATTCGTTGGAGCGGTGATGTCCGGCGCTGGTCTCTACCCCGTCGTCCGGGGGAGCGGGCCACGCGGAACACGGCAATCGCATCCTGAGCCGAGGCCATCCTTCAGATGGATCGGAGAGCTGTGAGGAGGGCCCTAGCTTTGCGACGCCGAGAGGTGCGAGGGTGCGGATTCGCCGGCGCAGATCGCGGCGATCCGCTTCGCCATCGCGATGATCGTGAGTATCGGCGGGTTGCCGAGCGACTTTGGGAAGAGAGTGGCGTCGGCGACGTAGACGTTCTCGGGCAATCGGTCGTCGTGCATCGTTCGCGCGGACGCCTCGGTGAGCGGGAGCATGCCGCCCGGGTGACCCGCGTGTACCGTCCCGAGGAACACCTCGTGCGGATCGGCGCCGAACTCGGAGAGTATCTCGGTGGCGACGCCGACCGCCTCGTCCAGCCGCGAGCGATCCGCGGGGGTGAGGAGCTTGTGCACCTTCCTTCCCGACACGGATCCCACACTCTCGTCCGCGAGCTTGATCATGATGCCCACGATGTCCTGGAGACGGTGACGCCATGAGGGGTGGAACAGGCTGCTGATCCAGTCGAAGTATGGGGCGAGGATGTAACCCTCGCGCTGCGCGACGAACGGCATCTCGATCTCGTTGCACTGCCATGCGTTCGGGACGCGCGCGGCGGCCGTGAGGACAGGGTCGACGAACAGCGTCGGCTCGCACCTGATGCCCGAGCGTTCGAGGATCGCGGGGGTCCCGAACCCGCCGGCGGCCAGCACCACGAGGTCGGCGGGGATGAACCGGTGGAGCGCCCTCGTCCGCGCCACCACGCCGGTCGCCTGGCCGCCATCGATCACGACATCGGTCACTGCGCTCCCGGTCATCAGCCGGGCGCCGCGCCGAACAGCTTCGTCGAGGTACGCGCGGCTGTCCCACTTCCGCCCATAAGGGCAGCCGAGCATGCAGCGGCCGCAGTGACGGCAGCGCTCGGCGTCGCCCATCTTCGGCAGGACGACCGGGTTCAGGCCCAGGTCGCCGACCGTGCGGAATAGGCGTCGCGTCGTGGGGTGCCACCGGCGCTGGTGCGCGGTCGTGATCGGGATCTCGCGGGCGATTTCGTCGAACTCCAGGTCGAGGTCGATCCCAAGGGCGCGGAGATCCCCATCCGCGCGGATCCCGTTCCCGGTCGCCATCGTGGTCGTCCCGCCCGTCCCGATCCCATTGACGAGGAGCATGTCCGGCGTCCGACGGAAACGGATCGGCGGGTAGACAAAGCGCACAAGCCCGGGGTCCACGAGCAGCCGGCTCCGGCGCAACCGCTCGATCGAACTCCGTTCCAGCGTGGCGCGTTGGAACTCGCGGCCCGCCTCCACCACGGTCACGTCGAACGCGCCCTGGAGCTCCCGGGCGACCGTGGCACCTCCGGCGCCGCTGCCCACGACGACTGCCCGCCTCCTCACGTCGACGCCCTCTCCCACGCGATCCGGGCGAGGCACCGCGGTCGCCCCTCGGTGATGCGCTCCGAGAACGAGAGCCGGCCTCCGTCAGTGAGCCCAGCGATCAGGCCCGCGTCGAGCGCGGACATGAGCCGGCACACCTGGGGCGTGTACCGCCCGGCGAACGCGCATCGATCGACCGTCACGGTGCCGTGCTCATCCGCCCGGAGGTCGATGTCGATCATCCGGTATGCGACCCGGGCCGCCCGCATCGCGTCGGCCCGGGAGCGGACGCCGAGCCGGCGACGGAGCAGCCCGCCCAGGGCGTATGCCTGCGCCCACATGCGTCGGGAAACGGCGTCGAGATCGGGGTGGTCGGCCAACGACCGCTCGGCGCACAGGGTCGTGAACGACGCGTACTGCTCGAGGAGCGCCCGGCGATCCAACCCGCTCACGTCCCCGGGCTCGCGGCCGAACGCGAACGCGGTCGCGTCGAAGAGCCGGCGCAGCGCTGCTCGTGCCACGACGTCCGGAACGTGGATCTCGAGCGCGCGCAGGCGGAGGCTCATGAGCGGCCCTCCACGCCGACCGCGACTCTGGTCGGATCTGAAGGTCGCTCCTCGTACAGGCGCTCGATCACGCCGTGGAACCTCGCCTCCACCTCGTGACGCTTGAGCTTGAGGTTCGCGGTGAGCTCCCCGCCCTCGATCGACAGGTCGTTCGACAGCACCGCCCACCGCTTCACCTGTTCGGGATGCGACAGCCGCCGGTTCATTCCGGTCACGGCGGTGTCGATGGCGGCCGGGTCGACGGTGGCCGCGTCGCTGGTCCCCTCGACCCAGAGCAGCGCGGCGCAGAACGGCCGCCCCTCCCCCACGACCATGGCCTCCGAGACCCCGGGGATCCGACGGAGCAAGGCCTCGATCTTCGAGGGCTGGAGGTACTTCCCGTACGCGGTCTTCAGCAGGTCCTTCTTGCGACCGTCGATCACGAGCCAGCCGTCGCGAGTGACGTGGCCGAGATCGCCGGTCAGGAGCCAGCTATCGCGGAACGGCTGCTCGTCGTCGTCGACGTAGCCCGCCATCACCTGTGGTCCACGGACCAGCAGCTCACCGTCGTCGGCGAGACGGACCTGGGTCTCGGGCAGCAGCTCGCCGACGGTTCCGATGTGGTTCCGGCCCAGACGGTTGAGCGCCACGAGCGGGGCCTCGGTCAGCCCGTACGCGACGTGGATCTCGACGCCGACCTCGCGGAAGGACCGCAGCAGCTCCTCGTCCACGGGCGCCGAGCCCGCCAGCAGTTGCGCGCATCGATCCAGTCCCGCTCGGCGCAGCATCGCGTGGCGCACCACCGGTCTGAGGAGTCCTCGAAGCGGTCCCTCACGCATCCGCTCGTACCGGGCTCCGATGCGACTCCGTCCGAGTCCCTCCCACACCTTCTGGTACACGCGGGGCACGGAGAAGAAGACCGTGGGCCGAACGGCGGGCAACGTCGCCGGCGCCCGCCGGAAGTCCTCGACGAACGTCACATCGACGGGTGCGGGCAGGTCGTACGGGCTGTAGGTCCCGAGGATGCCCTCCACCACGTGGCTCATCGGCAGGAACGAGAGGTAGCGGTTCGGCCGCGTCCGGATGTCCCAGGG
>Ga0163163_10001256_pt1 | contig 21385 bp, 20 predicted proteins | sample S65metaG_FD_119766 | JGI IMG/M metagenome (GOLD analysis project Ga0163163, IMG submission 119766) | Switchgrass rhizosphere microbial communities from Kellogg Biological Station, Michigan, USA - S6-5 metaG | ecosystem: Host-associated > Plants > Roots > Rhizosphere > Soil | place: USA...
CGACATGGCCCAGGCGACGTGATCGCCCACCTTGAATCCAGCGGTGTCGGGACCGAGCGATTCCACGGTGCCGGCGCCTTCCATGCCCAGCACCGCGGGCAGAGGAATCTTGTACAAGCCGGAACGGTGATAGGTGTCGATAAAATTCACGCCGGCGGCGGCGAGCTTCACCAGCACATGGCCGGATGCGGCTTCGGGCTTGGGAAAATCGGCGTAGCGCAAGGCACCGGCATCGCCGGGCTGTTCGATAAAAACGGCTTTCATGATATGCGAATCCTTCGTTTAGTATGTACTACCGCCGCGAAAAGCAGCAGAAAAACCAGCGCGAATGGAAATGAAATGAGGCGCACCACTGCTGGTGTCGCGGCCGCGCCGGTCAGGCCCAGGCGGACGCGTGCGAAGGCCGCGAGGTTGCGCACGTTGCCCCAATCCAGGTACAAGAAGCCGGCGAATTCGTTGATGACGAAAACCTTCGCCGGCAGGCGCGCCACCAGCGCCCATTTCCATTTGGTCATGATGGGCTCACCCGAGCAGAGGATCCCGAGGGAGGAGTATTTACTCGACGCGAGTTCGCTGACGAGGCGCCGGCGCGCGGCTGGGCTGGCGTAATCTTCTACTCGATAGACGCGGCCGCGGAAACCCACGGGCGTGGTCGGATGGCAGGTGAGCAGATCGAGTTCCATGTTCTCGCCGTGGATCTGATAGAGCAGCGGGACCAGCGCGTCAAAAGCGCCGCGCGATCCGCTCTCGACCAGGAGCACTCGCGTGAAGGGAGGGATATAGCGGCGGAAAAAATAGCGCAAGTTACTATTTTACGGGATCGCGACGGAGTAGAGATGCCTTAATATTTTGGCGCGTGCTGCACGTCCTTTTCGTTGTCGCAGATGCTTTCTATCAAATCGGTGTCGGGCATTAGTCCCAAATTGAAAGTGACGGACCACGGCTTGGCGTACAATTTGTGATCGTCGATGGTGATCTGTACATCCATGTGGCCGAAGTCGCGACGCTGAAAGCGCTCGGTGGCAATCAGCGCATCGCTATGGGGATGACCATAGTCGTCGAGCCATGACTTATCGTTGAATCCTCGAGTTTCAACCACGAACACGTCGCCGTCCCATTTGCCGACGGAAGAACCAAGCCAGCCAGGTTCCATGTCTTTAGGGAACGGACGGCCGTCGGTGAAAATCTGACGGTAGTGATTAAACTCCTCATATAGGATCAAGGTCAATCCCGGATTCTGAACCAACTTGAAATCATTGATCGACATGGCATCTGGAATTCCATGCGGCAGGCAATACTCAGTGGGCCGGCCGGCTCCCAACCTCTCGGACCGCAGCTTATATAACGCAGCCCCCTCCGGCAGGAATGGAATGTCAGCGCCTTCGGGAATGAAATCGATCAGGTTGGGTCCAACATCTGAGTGCCGATCCACTGATTTCTTCGTGGGTACCAGGTGCCAAACCCCCGACAAATCCGGTTTGCCGTCCGGCGTTCTCGGCGCGCGCGCGGTGAGATCCGGCTTTCCGTCCTTGCTTCGGGGAATTCCCGAAGACGGGTAATTCAGCCATTGGGCGGCACCTGAAACCGCTATCGTAAACGACAGTACGACCAACACCGCAGTCTTCATTTGTTCACCCCGCCTGCCAGTTTAGCGTCATTGAGCCGGGCGCGCTTCGCGCGAAAACGCGCAGAAAACCTCCGGCGCCGAGAGCTACGTTAACACAGGAATGGGACGGGCGCGCGGGCGGGGAGCGATTGTAAACACGATTTCGCCATAAGGGGACGCGGGGAGGCGTGAATCCACGAGCATCGTGTCGACTTTTGCTTCCGTTTGATTTTCGCTCGCATTTCAAAGATCCTTCGAGGGCCCTCTATGGCGGCATTAACCCGTGAAGCCTGCTGTGAGTGACGCACAACGTTGATAAGACGCTGTACGCTCATTTCGCAAGCCCGGCGATCTGGGAGAGACCACCTACCGTGCGGGACGGAGTTCCAGTTCTCCGCTACTACCTCACCGCTGTTACGCTTCGCGGAAGAGTCTAGAATTCCGCTCACGTGGTCCTTGGCCCCCGGTGGGTGGGGCGGACTCTCACGTCCGAAGTAAACCGCACGCTTTTGAAAAGGGCGGGAACGTCGATTCGCTAAGTGGCTGAGGTGGTGATAGTAGCGCCGTGGCTTTCGTTTGCTATCGACTATTGCGCCCAGGCTGATTGCCGCTAGGGTGAGGCTATGAATGACATGGAAGAGCTTGCGGAGGACGAAGAAACACTTGCTGCTATCGAGCGCGGGATCAAAGCCGCAGACGAAGGCCGCACTGTCTCTCTCGAAGAGGTTCGAAAGATGATTCCCGAATGGATTCGAAAATTCGAATCCCGCAAAGTACGCTAAGGCCGCGCGCCTTCCGGCTCGAAAGTAATCCGCAAACGCGAACCGGTGGCATCCGCGTAACGCTCCAGGGTGCGGGTGGAAGGCTTGCTGCCACCGCCTTCCAGACGTGCGATCACGGCCTGAGTCGTTTTCATCCGGCGCGCCACCTGTTCCTGAGTGAGCCCGGCGCGGGTGCGCGCTTCGATCAGGGCAGCCACTAGAGAGAACTCTTTTTCCAGCGCCTTATACTCACGCCGGTACTTGGAGTCTTTCATCCAGCGCTTGTGTAAATCATCAACGCGAATTCGGCTCATGGGTTAAGCTCCTTGGTTCGTTGTAACGCAAGATCAATCTCGCGCCGGGGCGTCTTCGGGGTCTTCTTCACAAACACACGGACCACTACGACGCGTTGACCTCTGGCGGTGACGTATATCGCCCGTGAAATTCCGTCTTTGCCCTTCATGCGCATTTCCCATAACGGGCCTTCAAGATGCTTGACATGCGGCTCGCGCACCCGTTCGAGGCCATGGTCCTGGATGAGTTCCACAATCCGTCGAAAACGCGCTCTCATGTTGGCGGGCAGAACCTCAAGTTCGTCTCGAACTCGGGCGTCGAGCAGTTCAACGATCCAGGCCATCCTTGTATAGTATTGCATTTTTGCAATACCACTGGCGGCGCGAACCTTAACGCTATAATGCCTGCTTGCAGCTAACCTTCATCGACTGGGCCGTGGTTGCCCTGTACTTCCTGTTTAACCTCGGGATCGGACTGTATTACAAGTCGCGGGCGGGGAAGAGCATGGATGAGTTTTTTCTCTCCGGCCGGAATATTCCATGGTGGCTGGCGGGGACCTCGATGGTCGCAACCACATTCGCCGCCGATACGCCGTTGGCGGTCACGGGCATGGTGGCCAAGGGCGGCATCGCGGGCAATTGGCTGTGGTGGAACATGGCCGCGAGTGGTCTGTTGACGGTGTTCTTCTACGCGCGGCTGTGGCGGCGGTCGGGCGTGATGACCGATATCGAGTTCTCTGAAATCCGCTACGCCGGCAAGCCCGCGGCTTTTCTGCGTGGGTTCCGCGCGCTCTACCTGGGGATTCCAATCAACTGCATCGTGCTGGGATGGGTGAACAAGGCGATGGTCGACATCCTGACGCTGATCCTGGGCGTCACGAAACTGCAGGCGCTGATGATCGTGCTAGGCATGATCGCGATTACGTCCTCGATCTCGACGCTCTCGGGGTTGTGGGGCGTGCTGGTGACCGATGTGTTTCAGTTCGCGATCAAGATGGGGATGGTCATCATTTTGGCTGTGTACGCGGTAAATGCGGTGGGCGGCATGGACGCGATGAAGTCCAAGCTGCAGGCGCTGGACGCGACGCGCGGCGGCCAGGGGTCGGTGCTGAATTTCGTGCCGGATCTGAATTCTGCGTGGATGCCGCTTATCACATTCTTCGTATACATTTCGCTGAACTGGTGGGCGACCTGGTATCCAGGGGCGGAGCCGGGGGGCGGCGGCTACATCGCGCAACGCATGTTTTGCGCTAAGGACGAGAAGAACTCGCTGCTGGCGACCTTGTGGTTCAACGTTGCGCATTACGCGATACGGCCGTGGCCGTGGATCCTGGTGGCGCTGGCGTCGCTGATCTTGTTCCCGGGATTGCAGGACCCGGAGACGGGCTATATCCGCGTGATGATCGCGCACCTGCCGCCTTCGCTGCGCGGTTTGATGGTGGCGGCGTTCGCGGCGGCGTATATGTCGACAATTGCGACTCAGCTCAACTGGGGAGCGAGCTATCTGGTGAACGATTTCTACCGCCGTTTCTTGAAGCCGCATGAGTCGGCGCGGCATTATGTGAACGTATCTAAAGTGGCGACGGTATTTCTGACGATTGTTTCGGCAGTGGTGACGTTTTATCTGGACTCGATCTCGGGCGCGTGGAAAATGCTGCTGGTGACGGGCGCAGGGACCGGCAGCGTGCTGTTGTTACGCTGGTATTGGTGGCGCATTAACGCCTGGAGCGAAGTATCGGCGATGTTGGCGGCGTTTATCACATCGATCGCTTTGCAAAGCGCGCTGCACATGGATTCAGACGATCCGCGCAGTTTCGCTTGGATCATGATTATTACCGTGGGCATCACGACGGCGGTGTGGCTGACGGTGACGTTCCTCACGCCGGCGGAGCCGCGGGAGTTATTGGTGAGCTTCTATCGGCGCACGCGGCCGTCCGTGGCAGGGTGGAGGCCAATCGCGGCGCTCGCGCCCGAAATAAAACCGGTGAACGATCTCATGGCGAATGCTGTCGATTGGATTGCGGGCCTGGTATTGATCTATGGCGTCCTGTTCGGCACCGGCAAACTATTACTGCATGAAACCTGGTTGGGAGTGGGGCTACTGGCGTGCGGCATCGCGGGCGGCGCCGTGATCTATTACGATCTATCGCGGAGAGGCTGGAGTGCGGTTACTCGGTAGTCTGATTTTGTTATCCATGCTGGTAACAGGCGGGCTGGCGGCAGCCGGTCCCGTGGAATTTGCGCAATCCGAGCTGGACTCGGCGATGGCGGAGCGCAAACTCAAATGGAAAAACCAGGTGGACCTGAACCTGGAAGCGCCCGATACTTTCCGCATCGAGCCCTACTCCATCGGCGGAGCGCACATCACGGGCGGCGATCTGCGCGGGCTGATGTATGGACTGCTCGAAGCAGCCGAGCAGATTCGTGCAAGCGGACGCTTTACGAAGACCAGCGGTAACCCGGCGGCTTCGCTCCGCGGGGTTCGCATCGTGTTGAACGCGGAACTCGAAAAGGCACCGGAGGAGTTTTGGAACTCGTATTTCCGGATGCTGGCGCGGAATCGGTTCAACCGGGTACACGTGGTATTCCAACGGATCGAAGCGCCATACCGCTTGCCCAAGCTTCTGTCGCATACGGCAGCCGACTATGGAATCGACTTCACGCTGGGCGTCGAGGGCGACAGCAGCGCGGAGGAACTGGCGCACTTGCTGATTCTATGTCCAGCGGTGCGCGGACTGGCGCTGGAAGGGGCCGGCGCGCAGGCGGCGGTATTTTCCGCATTGCGCGTGTCAGGGCGCAGGGTCACGCTGGATTTGGACGGCGCCACAGCTCAGCCGGCAGCGCTACAGGAGGCGCTCGTTAGCGGAATTCCGGTGTTGCGTCCGGCAGTTGCGTGGCCGCCGAGCTTCGAAATAGTGCCGCCTATCGATGCGGCGGATGCCGAGGCGCATCCGATGTTCTATGAAGTGATGGGGAGGCTGAGTTACGCCCCCAAACCCAAGCCGGAGTATCGGGCGGCGCGGGAGATTGGGTTGTGGATCGCGGCGGCGCAGCAATCGAACTTTGGAGGATCTGAGTATGTGGCGCCGGCGGCAGAAGCGGCGCACAATCGCGAGGAGCACATCGCATCGGCGAAATTCACGCCGTCCCAGATTGCGGAGCGACTGGACGCCGCCGCCGCGCAAATCGAGCCGACAGCCGGCGCGGACCTGCGATTGTTGGCCGGGCTCGCGCGGGAGCAAGCAGCGCAGTTGCGCGCGAGCGGGGATCTCCCAGTTTTGGCGCGGGGGGCGCGGCCAGCGCCGTCTCCATGGACGCACACTCCTCCGGCGTCGGCTTCTTCAGAAAAACCGCTCACGCTGGCACTCCAGCTTGCGCAGCCGAAAACAGTGAGCGTGGTGCGGATGCATTATCGACCCACAGATCCGGCGGCGCCTACGCAGGTGATTGAGATGGCGGCGAAGCCCGAGGTCAGCTTCACCATTCCGGCCAGCGACATCACTGGCAATTGGGATATGCAGTATTTTTTTGAAATTCTGCACTCCGATGGCAGCGGCTGGTTTGAACCGGACCCGCTGACGGCAACGCCCTACTGGGTGGTCCACATCATCGCGCCGCACGTCGGGCGGAATTAAGCGCTCAATAGAGGATGCGGGTGCGGATGGTGCCGGCCACCTGGTCGAGACGCTTGCGGAGCGCCATCGAGACAGCGCGCTCGGGAGCTTCGATGTCGATCACCACGTAACCAATTTTGGAATTTGTTTGCAGGAACTGGCCGGTGATGTTGATGCGCTTCTCAGAGAGCACGGAGTTCACCTCCGACAGCACGCCGAGCTGATTGCGGTGAATGTGCAGCAGACGATGCTGTCCAGGATAGGCGGGCAGCGAGACTTCGGGGAAATTGACGGCGCCGAGAGTCGATCCGTTGTTGCTGTACTTGAGCAGCTTGGTGGATACTTCGAGTCCGATATCGTGCTGGGCTTCCTGGGTGCTGCCGCCGATGTGGGGCGTGAGTATCACGTTGTCGCGGCCGCGCAGGGGAGAGATGAAGACATCGGTATTGCTTTTGGGTTCCTTGGGGAAAACGTCGATGGCGGCGCCGCTGAGGCGCCCGGAGTCGAGCGCCTGGACGAGCGCGTCGATGTCGACCACGTGGCCGCGAGAGGCGTTGATGAGGCTGGCGCCGGACTTCATGTGCTCCAGCGCGGAAGCGTCGATCAGATTTTTGGTCTGCGGAGTTTCGGGCACGTGCAGCGTGACGACGTCGGCGATTTCGAGCAGCTCAAGCATCGCCGGCATGGGGCGGGCGTTGCCGAGCGCCAGTTTCATTTCGATGTCGTAAAACACAACTTGCATGCCGAGGGATTCGGCCAGGACGCCGATCTGGGTGCCGATGTGACCGTAGCCGATGATCCCCAGCGTTTTGCCGCGTGCTTCGCGCGAACCGTCGGCGCTCTTGATCCATTCGCCGCGATGAGCCGCCGCGTTGCGCGCCGGAATGCCGCGCATCAGCAGAACGATTTCCGCCAGTACCAATTCCGCCACGCTTCGGGTGTTGGAAAAAGGAGCGTTGAACACAGGGACGCCGCGGTCTTGCGCTGTCGCCAAGTCCACCTGATTGGTGCCGATGCAGAAGCAACCGACTCCAATGAGGTGGCGCGCGGATTCGAGCACGGTGTGCGTGAGCTGCGTGGCCGAGCGGATCCCCACGATATAAGCGTCGCGAACGGCGTCGATGAGCTGCGGTTCGGGCAAGGCCTTCTGGTGAATCTCGATATTGGAATAGCCGTCCGAGCGGAAAGCGTCCACCGCGCTGGCGTGAACGCCTTCGAACAGAACGACTTTCATTTTGTCTTTGGAAAAGGAAGTCTCCGCCATGAATGAGGGCCTGAACTATTAGAGTGTCACAGTTGAGCGGTCGGACCCAATTTTCTTCGCAAGAATTCGCAGGGTAGTCTGGGAGAGCCGCCGCACCTCGCAAATTGCTGTCCGCGCCGCATCGACATCTAATATTCATTTGCACGGACGGTCAGAATTGCTTATCCTTTGTATAAAGCCGGTCCTCGAATGGTCAGTTGTTCAAAGATTCAGTCAAAATCGGATCGTCAGAGCCTCAAGTAGGCTAGGCAATTTGGGTTTGCGGGGGTTGATCGCCAAAATGCTTTGGTCGTACGAAAAAACTCCTTCCTAAATTTCGGGGGTATAAATCATGAGTAAAGGTATACAAATTTTCGCGCTGGCTGTTAGCCTGACTGCGAGCGCGTTTGCGCAATCCGGCGCTGGTCTCGGCAGCATTTCAGGTCTGGTGCAGGACGCCACGGGTTCCGCGGTTCCCGATGCGACGGTGGTGCTGACCAATGAGTCCAAGGGAATTCGCCGGAACCTGGTGACCACCAGCCAAGGCCAGTTTACGGCTCCCGCATTGATTCCGTCCGGAGGCTACAAGGTTACGGTATCTAAGGGCGGTTTCGCCAATTACGAAGCCAATAACATCACCTTGGCCGTTGGCCAGAACATCGACCTTCACGTTGCGATGGAAGTGGCGGCAACCGCGACAACCGTGGACGTGAGCGCGACTGCCGTTGCCGTCGAAGACACCAAGACCGACGTTTCCCAATTGGTCGACCAAAGGCAGATCCTGGACCTGCCCATTAATGGGCGCCGTGTCGACTCGTTCGTGCTGCTGACACCGGCGGTTGTGCCGGATGGAGCATTCGGCCTGGTGAGTTTCCGCGGTGTGGCGGGCCACAACAACTTCCTCACCGATGGAAACGACACGACGAATCAGTACTACAACGAAAATGCCGGGCGTACGCGTATCACCAGCCAGATCTCGCAGGATGCGGTACAGGAATTTCAGGTGATTTCGGACAACTTCGCCGCCGAATACGGCAATGCGATGGGCGGTGTGATCAACACCATCACTAAGAGTGGCTCGAACGGTATTCATGGCACGGGGTATTGGTTCTTTCGCAACCGTTCGCTAAACGCTCGTGACCGTTATGCCAGCTTCAATCCCCAGGACAAGCGGAATCAAGCTGGCGCAAGCGTTGGCGGAGCTTTTATAAAAGATAGACTGTTCTACTTCTTCAATTACGATGCTACCCGCCGCGATTTTCCGGCGATCGCGTCCTTGACTAGTGCAAACCTGTTCAATGCGTCGGGCCAACTCGTGTCCACGTGCGGGGCTCCGGCAACTCCAGTGCAGTGTCAGACCGCGATCCAGATGATTACTAAGCGGAATTTCGGCACGGTGTCCCGCACTGTGAACCAGGACTTGGGCTTTGGCAAAATCGACTACCACCTGAACGATAGGAACACTCTCAGTCTCAGTTTGAACCTTCTTCGCTGGGTGTCCCCTCACGGCATCCAGGCGACGGGGATTGTGTTCAACACCGGATCCGCTATTGGCAGCAACGCAGATTCCACCGTGCGCACTGGCTACGGCCGCGCGCAGTTAACGACGATTGTCACCCCGCAAATGGTGAACGAACTGCGCTGGGGCTGGTTCAAGGATCGTCTGTTTGACCCCGCGAGTGACGACTTTCTGTATCCCGGTTTGGGAAGAGCCGACCTTACGGTAAACAACACTACCAATCTTGGAGTCGCCCCCAATTATCCGCGCTTGAATCCGAGCGAAACGCGCTTTGAGTACGCAGACAATTTGAGTTGGACCAAGGGCGCGCACACCATGAAGTTTGGCGTCGACATTGCGCACACAGAGGATTACCAGAACCAGCTCATGACGCAGTATGGCGCCTACACCTACGCGACTTTGGGCGCATTCGCCGCCGATTTCAGCGGAAATACAACCGGTGCGAAGAACTGGACCAGTTATTCCCAGCGCTTCGGGAACCCCATTGTCGATACGAACCTCATGAACTACGGGTTCTACGGACAGGATCAGTACCGTGTGAATTCGCGACTGTTGTTCAACTTTGGCGTCCGCTACGAGTACACTTCTATCCCGCAGCCTTCCATTGTGAATCCCGATTACCCGCAGACCGGAGTAATTCATTCGGCAAAGAACAATTGGGCACCGCGCGCTGGACTTGCGTATAGTCTTACCAAGGACGGAAAGACTATTCTCCGCGCCGGATACGGAATGTTTTACTCTCGTATCCAAACGGGGCTGGTCAATACGTTCTTCGTAAACAATAACGTGTACCAGAAGTCGATCACTTATAACTCCAATCAGGCGCCACAACTTGCAGCCGGCCCCGTGTACCCGAACTTTCTGGCGTCGACCACCTTCAATCCAGCCCCAGGAAGCACGGACATCATCTATGCGGATCCAAATCTGCGGAATCCCTACACTCATCAGGCGAACGTCGGTATCGAGCGGCAGATCACTTCCACGCTTAATCTCAATGTTTCTTACGTCTGGAGCCGGGGCGTCCTGCTGTATGGTGTGCGTGACCTGAATGTTGGGCCTCTGGGAGCACCCGTCACTTACACTATTCTGAATAGCTCAGGCGGCGTGGCCGGAACCTATACAACGCCCACCTATCGCACACCCAGGCCGGATACGCGATACCGCCGCGTCGCGCTCATCGACAATCCCGGCCTCAGCTACTACGACGGTCTGGTAGTACAAGTGAATAAGCGCCTTTCCCGGAATTTCCAGGCTTCGGCGTCGTACACGTGGTCCCACGCCATTGACCTCAATCAGAGCAACGCCAACAATAACATTTTCTTCGGCGCAACACCGACAAGTTATGCGAACGGGGATTTCGCGAGCGAGAAGGGATCCGCCGCCAATGACACGCGTCATCGGGCCGTGATCAGTTTTGTCTGGAGCCCGACGCTTACCAAGAACAACAGCGTGCTGGCACGATATCTGATCAACAACTGGCAGCTCAGTCAAGTTACTACGCTGCAATCGTCGCAGCCTATCAACTCCACCACTAGCTTTAGCGGTAACGCGTTCACGGGCGCGCTGAGTGCAGGATCGCTCAACGGCCTCGGCGGTGGATTTAGCCGCGTGCCTTTCCAGCCGGTGGATAATTTGGATCTGGACCGGATCTATAAAGTGGACGCCCGGCTTGCCAAGAAACTCCCCTTCACGGAGCGTGTTACCGGATACCTGCAATTTGAGGCATTCAACGTGTTCAACACACCGTACGACACGGGCCGTCGGTCAGCCGAGTACAGCCTGACTACCACCAATAACACCTTGGTCCCCATTGCTTCCTACGGGACTGGGAACTCAACGGCTGCCAGCCCCGATGGGACCAACGCGCGCCGCGCTCAGGTCAGTTTCCGTGTCACGTTCTAATCTTGGTTTTTAGTTCGCTGAGTTGGGCTAGCGGCGCTCGGGGCGGCTTTCAAAGTAACCCTAAGCGCCGTTTTTCTTTTTGTGATGATATAAGCAGGTGTTCCGGCGGATCCTCACGCTTGCGTTGCTGGCTGCTCCCGCGTTCGCGGCGGACTGGGTAGAGTATCGTTCGGGGCCGTTCCACATCTTCAGCGACGCAGGCGACCGCGCGGCACGCGAACGCCTCACTCAGTTGGAACAGATCCGTTATGTACTGGGCGGGATGCTGGGCAAGAGCGATCTGAACACGGTGTGGCCGATCAATCTGGTGCTGTTCGCGAATCAAAAGCAATACGGCCCGCATGCCCTTCCGCAGCCGCTGACGGATGGCGGGTCCGCGGAACTGGCGGCGTGGCCGGCGGATGTGGCGCTCCCCCGCGACCTGTTGCGCGCGATCACACGGCTTTTGCTCGACGACAACGCGGGCCGCATGCCGGACGAAATCGAGAATGGAATCTGCGACCTTTTTTCGACCATCGACGTGAATGCGACACGCGTGAAAATCGGCGCGCCATTACCGGCCGGCGAACTTGCGGGGGAGCGCTTGCGCGGCTGGGCCAAGCTGCAAATGATGGCGACGCAGCCCGAGTATAGCGGCAAGCTGCGAACGTACATCAACAATATGCAGAACGCGGGCGAAGAGGATCAGGCGGCTCGCAACGCCTTCAACATGAACGCCGCGAAGCTGGCGGTGCAGGCGGATACGTATCTGAAGGCGGGCAAGTTTGAGGCCGCCCCAGTGAACGGAAAGGCGCTCAGTCCGAATCGCGACTTCATCGAAAAGAACCTGGATAAAGCCACTGTCGATGCGCTGCTGGCCGAACTGGACGCGAAGGGCAAGAGCTTTCCTCCCGAGAGTCCGCGCGGACTGCTGGCCAAGAACACACTGCCCGCGCTGGAACTAGCAATTCGCGCGAACCCTAAATGGGCCGAGCCCCACTTCAAGGCGGCGGCGCTGGAGAGCGATGCCGCGCGGAAGATCGCGCAATTGAAGTTAGCCGCCACGATGGCCCCGCGCAACGCAATCTATTGGCAGACGCTAGCTACGTCGCAGGCCGCCGCCAGCCTATACGCCGACGCTGAGAAATCCTGGACCGCCGCGGAACGTGCGGCCGGCAGTCCGGAGGAGAAGGCGCGGATTCATCAGGCCAAGCTCGACCTGCAAGCGAACCGAGCCGAATTCGATGCTGCCGAGAAGCGGCGCCAGCAGGAAGAAGAAGCGCGGGATCTGCAACGCGTAAAAGATAACGCGACAGCGGAGATTCGCGCGGTGGAGCAGGCCGCCAATCAACGCATGGCCGCGAACAATGGGAACGTCAAGGGCGCGGTGCCGTGGTTTGGCGATCCCACCGGGCAAAAAGTTTCCGGCACGCTCACGCGCGTGGAATGCCTCAACGGCGGACCGTTGCGCTTGACCATCCAGCAGGCTGCTTTTCCCATCCGACTGCTGATTCGCAATCCGAAGCAGCTTACGGTAGCGGCCGATTCCGGACAAGCTGAGTTTGGATGCGGGGTGCAAAAGCCGGCGCGAAAGATCGAAGTCCAGCACGATGGGAAGGCCGACGCCCGGCTTTCGACGATGGGCGATGTTCTGGTGGTCAAGTTTCCGTAATGGCGAGCCGGCTGCGATGGCTGGTCCTCAGTATTTTCGTTATTTCCACGGCTTTGAATTATCTTGACCGGCTATTGCTGGCCGCGCTTGCGCCTACGCTGAAGAGCGAGTTCCATCTTTCTAATACCCAGTACGGCGGCGTGATTTCGGTGTTCTCGATTGTCTATGCGCTGACGGCGCCGGTGGCGGGCTGGTTCATCGATCGCATGGGATTGAATGCGGGCATCACGGTCTCGATGGCGGTGTGGTCGCTGGCCGGGATGGCGACGGGATTGACGCGATCGTTCGGCGGATTGCTGGCGTCGCGCACGGTGCTGGGGATGGGCGAAGCGGCCGGCATCCCGTGCGCCGGCAAAGCCAACGGCGTGTATCTGCAACCGCGCGAGCTGGCTTTCGGAACAGCGCTAAATCAGGTGGGCATCACCGTCGGCAGCATCGCCGCGCCGCTGATGGTGGCGGTGATGGCTCCAGTGTATGGCTGGCGCAGCGTATTCGTGGTGTGCGGAGCGCTCGGGTTCGTCTGGATTCCGGTGTGGTGGATCACCACGACAAGATTGCCCGCGAAGCCGGTCGAAACAGCGGCGGCGCGCGGGGGCGTCGCAAACATCTTACGAGACCGCCGCATCTGGGGGCTGGCCGCCGCGAATGCTCTGGTGATGACGCTGTACACACTTTGGACGAACTGGACCACCGTGTATTTCGTGGAACAGCATCATTTGACGGAGATCCAGGCCAACCAACACTTCGCGTGGATTCCGCCGGTGTTCGCGACGCTGGGCGGGTTCGCCGGCGGATGGATGGCGTTTCGGTCCATAAAGAATGGACGTCACAGTGCTGATGTGTTGGGGGCGCGGCTGCGCATCTGCTGGCTGGCGGCGGGGGTACTGCTGCTGACGGCTGCCGTGCCTCTGATGCCAACGCCCGGGCTGGCCGCTTCTTTGATCAGCTTCAGCTTCTTCTGGTGCCTGGCGATTTCGACCAACATCTACGCGATGCCCATCGATTTTTTCGGCGCGAGTCACGCCGCGTTCGGGGTATCGATTCTTACGGCGTCTTATGGGCTGATGCAGACGGTGCTGTCCCCGCTGATCGGCTCGATGGTGGATCATTTCGGATTCTCGACGGTATGCGTGGTGCTGTCGGTGATGCCGCTGGCAGGGATCACGATTCTACGGGCGAGTACGCGATGACGGTGCGTGCAGCGACGGCGGATGACCTGGCGGCAATCGCCGCGATTCAGGAAGCGTCGCCCGAAGCGTCGCAGTGGGAGCCAGCCAGCTATCTCGACTACGAATGTTCGGTCGTGACTGGCGGCAGGAGGGTGCTGGGATTCCTGGTTGTCCGACAGATTGCTGCGGATGAGCGCGAGATCCTCAACCTGGCAGTCGATCCAGCGGAGAGGGGGCGCGGAGTGGCCCGCAAGCTGCTCGAAATCGAATTGCGGCGAGCGAAAACGCAGTGGTTTTTGGAGGTGCGCGCGTCCAACTCCAGCGCTATCAAGCTTTATGAAAGAGCCGGTTTTCGCGAGACCGGGCGGCGGGAATCGTACTATACAAATCCAGTCGAGCCGGGGATTGTCATGATGTTTGATTCATGATATTGTCATGATGCGCCGAGGTACAAATCCTAACTAGGAGCGTTCAATGGAGCAAGCACAAACAGAATTGAAAGCGCATTTGATGGCGACCAGCGAGGAGTTCCGCCAGTTGGCCGCCCAGCACGCCGAGTACGACCGGCTACTGGATGCTATAGAAGCGAAACCTCATGTGACTCCGGAGGACGAGGTGGAAGAGCATCGCATCAAGAAGCTGAAGCTTCGCGTGAAGGACCAGATGAACGAAATCATGTCCCGTTATAAGGCGGCGAAGGTCGCCTGAACCATCAGATGCGCTGATGTTATCGAAGGCCGGGCCGCAAAGGTCCGGCCTTTCGTATTTAAGAGTCCGGTCTAAGAGTCTGGCCTTTCGTATTTTAGGGTGTGCGCCCTGGCGGCGGCTACCAGGAACTGAGAATCGCACGACTGGCCGCGTTGAAAACACGGTGCCCCACAGCGTGGAAGTAAGTGATCAGGTGTTCGCTGTCGATCTGCGCTTTTTCCTGGTTCCATTCACATTTCGCGCAATACGGACCCGGGCCAGGAGCGTTCACTGCGTTTTCGACTTGATACAGCTCAGGATTCGCAAACGATAGCCTGGCAAGCCGGTACTTTTCCGAGTTGTAGACGTCTTCGCCCGACTTCGCGTCCCCAAAGACCAAATCCATGCCCGGTTGCGGGGCAGCGCAACAGGGGAGAACGCGGCCTCTCCCATCCATCACCATATTTTTGTAGAGATAGTGACAGGTGTGGCGCGGACTGGCGTTGGGGTCGGGGATGCCTGCATCACTATCGTCAGCCAAACGCTGGCTCCAGCTGGAGGCAAATTCCTGCTCAATTGCTTCCGCCTGCAGTTCCGAAGGAAACGGGTTCCAATTATCGATGGTCTCGTCGAACCAATCCGAGCGGAATAGGATGGTCCGCGGCTCTGCTTTTGAGGGCCGGACGTCCGGAGCGTCCCAACTCACATCGAAAGGCGTAGCCACAATGATCTGATCGATCCCAAGCTGCTTCGCCATCTTGATAGCGTCGTCGATTTCATGCTCGTTGTGCTCAAACGCGAGGTATTGCCAGGATATGGTTGGCGTGCGTTTCCCTAACCGCTTCTTGGCCTCAACGAGACTGCGGACGTTCTTGTAGACCGTTTCAATGTCTCCCTTGCGCCGATACTTTTCATAGACGCTTTGGGTTGCGCCGTCGATGGAGACTGTCATATAGTCGAGCCCGGAGTTTACGTAGGCATCGGGATCGAAATGTTTCACGCCAATGTTGGTGGAGAGCATCGTGCGCATGAGATACGTCTTCGCAAGGCGAATAAACTTTGGCGTATTGGGATTCAGAAGGGGCTCGCCGTAATTACAAAACTCGGCTTCGATGGCGTAGGGCCCATAGCGGCGCATGAAATCGCCAAACATGGTTTCGGAGAGTATCCCGGGGCCCCAGTCAAATCGCTTTTCTGCCTTTGAAAGCGCCGAGTGCACGCACCCCGGGCAGGCCAACTGGCACGCATTCATGGGGTCCACGATAAGGCCGTAGGGCGAAGACAGCAGGCTGGTGCCGCGGGTCAGGAAATGGTACTTGGAGAGAAACAGATTCTGAATCTTGCTGGTGAGCGCCTTCGCCACCAAGGGCGCCACGGATTTTTCCAGCGATTTATAGAGCGGGCCTTGCCACTCGTCGAGCGTTGCAAGAACGTTCCTGGTGGAGGTTGTGGTGGTTATCTTCGCGTCTATCGCCGCCAGCACGTCGTCAAGCGGCAGATCGGGAGCGGAAGAAAATGGCAGCCAATTGAGCACCGATCGGCGTAGGGATGACAATTTGTCAAATGATGTGCTGAGAGTTCCGTGCATATAACTTCTCCTATTGTATGCGTTTCGCGTCTAAGGCAGTGGGAGTGCGGAGCCCGAGGCCGTCGCCTTCGGAGGACCGGCCGGCATTTGCTGGAAACGGAAGACTTGAAATATAGCGCGCCCGTTGCGATCGGCCACGGTCCGAATTGGTATTTTTTCGTATCGGTCCGAACGGGCGATTGCCTCGAGGTGCGCGCCTACTGCGCGGAACACTTCGAGGTCGGGCATGTGGTCCACAAACTGGGCGTTTGGGTCCGCGATCATGGCGTCGATCTCGCGTCGTTGTACCGGGTCGGGCGTGGCTTGGGTAAACAGGGGGTACGATTCGCGCAGGTGCGACTTGCCATGCAAGAAAAAGTCGAGGGGTTGATATATTCCCCAACTCGATCACGTAAATATTTTCAGTAGGCGTTCGGGCGAGTGAGTCGGCAAGAGGATTTGTAGCATCGGTGAAACTTCCGTTTGAGCCGTTTTGCTCGAACTCGGCGATGTATTGATTGATCACCAATAGATTCGCGCCGGCCAGAAGCGCGACCGCCCGCACGCGCAGCCAGCGCCAGGGAAGCGCGCCCAAGGCGGCCCCCACCAGTAATTGCGGCATGAGCCAAACCAACACAGTGTGATGAATACTGCTGCCGGCGTTGCGGGTGGCCGCCATGGCCAGGAAAGTGCCTATGCCACAGACGGCGGCAAACACGGCCGCGTCGCGTCCCGGCGCGCGCCACCACAGAAGGACGATCAAGGCCGCGATAAGAATCGCGTAAGGCATCAAGTTCTTTTCGTGGTGTCCCAGATGATTGGAAACCCATGCAGCGGCGCGGCCCTGAGGCGATTGCGGTTCTCTGCGGTTTTCCGCCGAATCAGGAGCGACAAGGAAGCCGAACAGACCTGAACCATCGACAGCTACCTTCAACTCCTGGTACTTAAGGGGGAAGCTCTCAAAAGAAAAATGAGCATTGTTTCCCCAGGTTGAATTGGCATGTTTTTCATTAAAATACAGCAAAGGAAGGGCTCCCAAAGCAAACGCCAAGAGCGCGGGAGTCCAGCGGCGCCAGTCGGCGAGAACGGCGCGGACAGCTGTGTGAATACCAGTAGCGCAGCCAGGCCGAGGCCCATAAGTGTCCAGGAGAAGATCGTCTTGTTCCAGAGCGCGACGCCGAACAGGAAAGCTCCCCAGGACAAGCGCCCGCGGGCAATCAGGAAGCAGCCGGAGACCATCAAAAGGTGCTGCAAGGCGACCGGGCCCCAATCGAAGGTATCGGTGAGCAGGAACATCGGGTCAGTGGCAAGGAGCACCGCCGCCAGTAATGCACCACGCGGCCCGGCGAATATGCCTGCCCATTTGTAAAAAATGACGATCGTCAGTGCCCCGGCGAGAACCATGGGAAAGCGAACGGCGTACACGCTCGCGCTGCTAATCCAAAAGAAGGGCCAATATACAAACGTCTTCAGAGCTCCCAGATAGGACATCATCATCAGGGGAATCACATGATGCAGTAAGTGAGTCGCAAAAATTTGATTGGCTGCACCGTGGAGCGGGCCTGCGAAAATCAGTTCGTCGGCTTGCAGGCCAGCGTAGGGGATGAGAAGGATTCCCAGGAAAACGAACAGAAGAGCAAAAAGCAAAACCGTCTTCATGGTGTCATCGGCGAATTAACTTACGCTATTATTCTTCCTATTTCTTGCTTTCCGTGTTTAGGACCAGCGAAGGCGCAGAGTCCAAGGTCGTCGCGTTGGTGGGACCGGCCGGCTTGTGCTGGAAACGGAACACTTGAAACACCGGACGCCCATTGCGATCCACCACGATGCGGATTGGGCCTTGTTCGTATCCTTCTCCGCGGGCGATCGTGGCCAGGTGTTCAGCAACTCCGTGGAAGGCTTCACGGGAGGGAACGTGACCTACAAACAATGCATGGGGGTCCGCGAGCATGACGTCAATTTCGCGGCGCTCTCCAGGATCGGGTGTGGCCCGGATCAAATAGGGGTAAGATTCGCGCACGCGCGAATCGCCTTGCAGCAGAAAATCGAGGGTTTCGTATATTCCCCAGTCGATGACATAAATCGTGTCGCTGGTCGAGCCCTTAAGGGATTCCGCCAAGGGCCCCACGGCATCCGTGAAACTCCCTACGGTACCGTTTCGTTCGAATTGGGCGATGTAGCGGGTGATAACCAATAAATTTGAACTCACAAGCAGCGCGACTATTCCAATCCGCAGCCAGCGCCACGGCAGCGCGCCGAGCGACGCGCCCACTAGCAACTGCGGCATGGGCCAAATGAGTACGCTGTGATGAATTCCCATGCCCGCGTTGCTGGAGACGGCCATGGACAGGAACGTCCCGCCGCCGCATACCAGGGCAAACAGTGCGGCACTGCGCCCGGGCGCGCGCCACCACAGAAGAGCCACCGCAGCCGCCAGCAGAATCGCATACAACATCAAGTTCTCTTCCGGACGGCCTGAATGTTGCGAAATCCACGACGCCGCGCGGTCCTGGAGGGAACTTGGCTGCATAGGATTTTCCTGCGACTCAGGCGCCACCAGAAAACCCAGGAGACCCGAGCCATCCACGGCGCTAGCTAGAACCGTGTACTTCAGCTGAAAATTCTCCAACGATAAATGAGCATTGTCGCCTAGGGTTGCGTTGGGATGTTTCAGGTTAAAGACCAGCAAAGGGAGCGCTCCTAAAACGAAGGCGAGCGCGGCGCGTGCTAATCGACGGCGGTCGGCGAGAACTGCTCTAACCGCCGCCTGACAGACCACTATGGAGGCAAGCACCAGTCCGGCAAGGGTCCACAAGAAGATTGTTTTGTTCCATAACGCCAGTCCGAACAGAAAAGCACCCCAACTAAGGCGCCCGCGAGCGATCAACAGGCAACCTGAGACTAACAACAAGTGCTGCAATGCCACGGGACCCCAATCAAAAGTGTCGGTGAGCAGGAAGGTCGGGTCAGTGGCCAGCAACACAGCCGCCAGCAGCGCGCCTGGTGGCCCTGCAAAGATGCCAGCCCATTTGTAAAAGACCAGGACGGTTGCCGCCCCTACCAGCACCATGGGGAGGCGGACAAAGTACACGGAGGACGAAAAGATCCAGGACAATGGCCAATAAATAAAAGTTTTCAGCGCGCCGATGTACGACATTAACATCAGTGGAACGTAATGATGGCGTACGCGAAGCGAATAAGTCGGGTTGATCAGCCCATGCAGCGGTTGGGCGAATATCACTTCGTCGACCTCCAGGCCTGCGTAGGGAATTAGAACGACTCCCAGGAGAACGAACAGGAGGGCAAAAAGCAAGACTGTCTTCATAATTCCCTGGCTGGCCATTTTTGGGACATGGTTGAGTTAGATTGCCACAATTGCTTCCTCAATGACAATCTGCAATGAATCACTTGAGGATTATTTCTTCGGAAATTTGTCACGGCAAGGCAGTTGGGATGCCATATAGGTGTGGTCCTGTTGAGACGTTAGATGAGCAGGCGAAGATGCCAAAGCCGCCGGCGGTTCGGCGATTTGTCAAAGCCCGGGCCGCAAGGTCTGGCTCTTCGTCGTACGGCGTGATATCCTCGCGGCCATGGATTATCGGCGCGGTCTCCAACGCGTCTACGGTGTATTGGCGATTGCGATCGTTGGCCTTTTCGCGGCGAAAGGAATCGCGCAAACGGACCCGAGAGGCAAGAGTTATACCTTACGCGGCACCGTCGAAGGGATCAACGATTTCGCTCAGAGCATCCGGGTCAATCAAGAAAGAATTGCGGGATATTCAAATGCCAGAGTAGCGACCTACAGCATTGACGACCCTGCGATGCTAAAGAAGCTTGAGATTGGAGACCGGATCGTCGCCACGATATACGAGAAGGACGACACCCTGTACGACATTCGAGTCGTTCAAATTAATGACGCCAACCCGGGTAACCCGCTACCGCCGCACCTGCGCCGGTGACCTGGCTAGGCACAATTTAATTGAGGGACACAGATTTAGCTACGCTGCCGGTAGTCGGATGTGCCCATGAAACTGCTTACTCTAGCTGCCTTATCGGTTGCCCTCGGATTCGGCCAGAGCAATGACTGCGACACGTTAGAAAAGTGTAAGGAAGCGCTCAAGGCGAATCCAAATAGTTCCCTCGCCTTATACCGAATAGGTGAGATGTGCTTTCTGCAAAGGAACTTCATGTGCGCAGCCAACTCATTCAGCGGATCGCTCGAAGGCGACCTCAAGCCCGAATGGACCGAGGTTTGGGCGTACGTCAACTTGGGCAAGATTTTTGATGCTACTAATCAGCGCCAGAGAGCACTAAATGAATATCGGCGGGCCATTAGGACGCTGGACAATACACGCGGTGCACTGGATGAGGCAAGGCAGTACATCGAGAATCCGTACAAAGAGATGCCAGGGCCAGCACCCCACAATTAGCGCACTACCTGCAATTCCTGGTCGATTGGGGCAAGATAATAACTATCTCCGTTCCACTCGGCCCACACCATGTAGTAGCTGCTCCACTCAGGTCTTCCGGCAACGCTATACGCAGAAGTGAGATAGAATCTGGCAAGGAGAAAATCGTTATGCGATCCTCTTCCTTCCTCGTTCTAGTCCTCAGTTTTGCGGCGTGCATCCCTAGCGCATTCGCCGATTGCCCCGTCACTCTAGCCCCCGCTCAACCCTTCGTTCCGCCGGTAGGCTATCACTTGTCGAATGGGAGCTTTGCGTTTGGGACTCCAGGACTTTGGGTGGATCTGAATCCGAACTGGAAACTTAACTTCACGACGAACAAGCTGTCCTTTCAAAGTGAAGATTACATTTTCGGAAAGAGTGATTTCAATCCGCGTCTAGCGGTTGTAGCGAGGCGACTGGACAGTCCGGCAGCGCTGGTCTGGTCGAACTGGGTAAACGGCGCAGGCCCAACTTACAGCCCACCAGATCCTCGCCGGTTAAATCCGAACGACCACGGTTCGATGCTCACAAGCTTGCCGATTCCAACTATGGGTTGCTGGGAAATCACGGCGCATTACACCCCAGCACGCGATAAGAGCTACACGCTAACTTATACGGTTTGGGTGGAGCCTTAAGATGCATACCTAGCAGCCACACACATTTATCCGACTACCACGCTGCCGGGTAGACCCGGAATAGTGGTAAACTGTTTAAAGTACATCAGTAGGAGAATATCTAGATGGCGAAGGTGTGTGATGTTTGCGGGCGGGGTCCCCAGTTCGGTAACCGGGTGAGCCACGCTCATAATTTGACGAAGCGGCGCTGGAACATCAATCTGCAGCCGGTACATGCAATGGTGAAGGGCGCGCCCAAGCGCATTCGCGCGTGCACCTCCTGCATTAAAAACGGCAAAGTCGAAAAAGCG
>Ga0163163_10001257_pt1 | contig 21367 bp, 21 predicted proteins | sample S65metaG_FD_119766 | JGI IMG/M metagenome (GOLD analysis project Ga0163163, IMG submission 119766) | Switchgrass rhizosphere microbial communities from Kellogg Biological Station, Michigan, USA - S6-5 metaG | ecosystem: Host-associated > Plants > Roots > Rhizosphere > Soil | place: USA...
CCGGTGCTGAGCCGCGTCGTGCAGCTCCTGGTGGACTTCTTTCGCACCACGCCGCCGCTGATGCACATCGTCTGGGCTTATTACGCGCTGCCGCAGATCCTCGACATCAAGCTCGGCGCATTCACCGTCGTCGCAGGAGCGCTCGCCTGCAGCTCGGCCGCCCAGATGTCGGAGATCTTCCGCGGCGCGATCCTCGCGGTCCCGCGTGGTCAATGGGATGCGGGCCGCGTCGTCGGCCTGAGCTACGGGCAGCGCCTGTGGTGGGTGATCCTGCCGCAATCGTTGCGGCTCATCTACGCGCCGGCGTGCAACTCGCTCGTGAGCCTTCTCAAGCAATCGTCGCTCGCCGCGGTGATCGCGGTGCCGGAAGTCATGAACCGTGGATGGGTGCTGGCCGCGCAGAATTTCCGCCCGCTGGAAGTGCTCACCACCGTTGCGCTCATCTATTTCGTGCTCACCTGGCCGCTCGTATTGCTTGCATCGTGGCTGGAGAAGCGGAGCAGCTTCGCGTTCGGCAGCGATTGAGAACATACGCGCCCATACAACAACAGGTCGGGCGCGACCCGCGGCAGTTTCATCTCGAGGAGAACTTCAATGCGCAGAATCGCAATCGTCGGCATGTTGGCAAGTGTGTTCTGGTGTGCTTTTCCGCTGGTCGCGCAAGCCCAGAGCACACTCGATGAAATCAAGCAGCGCGGCGAGCTCCGGATCGCGGGTGTTCTTTACCGGCCGCTCATCTCGCCACGGCCCAGCGGCGAGTACGTCGGCATCGACGTCGAGATGATGAAGGCAATGGCGGCCGATCTCGGTGTCTAGCTCAACATCATCAATTCCGAATGGGCCACCGCCGTTGCGGGCATCGAGTCGAAGAAATGGGACATCGTTCCCGCGCTTTGCATCACCGACAAGCGCAAGGAAGTGATCGACTTCAGCGAGAGCTACATCACGATCGGCGCCACACTGACCACGAGCGCGAACAATCCCAAGGGGCTTACGACAGTCGCAGCGTTCAATCGGCCCGAGGTCGTCTTCGCCGTGCCGTCGGGCTCGTGGTCGGAATCCGTGGCCAGGGAAGTGGCCCCGCAAGCCACGATCAAGGGCTTCGGCCAATCGACGTCCGCCGACCTGATCCAGGAAGTCGTCGCCGGACGTGCGGACGCCGTCGTGCTCGACACGCCGATCCAGACGACGGTCGCACTCGAAGCGTTCGGCGACAAGATCCGCATCGTGCCAGGCCACAACAAGCCGCTCGAGGTGCGCGCCTGCAAGGTCGGCTACGGATACCGCAAAGGCGACACCAAGATGCGGGACTACGTTGACGGCTTCGTCGCCAAGATGCGCAGCTCCGGCAAGCTGGACGCGCTCATCGCCCAGTACATGAAGCCCGACCAGATCAAGGCGGCGAACTGATCGGCAGGCTGTTGTCCCCTACCGCAAGGACGCTGGGCGTTTTTGGCCGTGCACGCGTTTGCGCCCATAGTGTGAACAGGCCCTAGCCGGTGGGCGACTTTCAATGGGCGAGGATTCTCGGATACCTCCCCGATCTCCTTCGCGGCGTCGGGGTCACGCTGGAACTCGGCCTGATCAGCGCGAGCCTGGGCCTCCTGCTCGGGCTGCTCCTCGCCCTGATGAAATTCTCGAAGGTCCCGGTGCTGTATTGGCCAGCGTATGTCTACATCGAGTTCTTCAGGACCACGCCGCCGCTCGTCCAGATCGTCTGGCTCTACTACGGGTTGCCGCTCTTCACAGGCTATGACCTTGGCGCCTTCGGCGCGGCCGCTGTAGCACTCGGCCTCAATATCGCGGCGTTCTACGCCGAGATCTATCGCGCCGGGATTGTCGGCGTGCATCGCACACAATGGCAGGCGGCTCGCGTGCTCGGGCTCGATCTCAAGGACACGCTGCGTTACGTCGTGCTGCCCCAGGCGGTGCGCAACGTGTTGCCTCCAATGGGCACGACGACGATCTACCTGATCAAGGACACCGCGCTCGCCTCCGCGATCGGCACGCTCGAGCTGCTCCGAATCGGCCAGCTGGTCGCCGTGGAAACATTTCGCCCGGTCGAGACGCTGACCATCGTTGCGCTCCTCTACTTCGTCGTCACGTATCCGGTCGCGCTTCTGATTGGCAGGCTCGAGGCACGGTTCAAAGTGGCGCGGGTTTAGGCCATGAACGGCGAGGCCCTCATCGTCGTCGAGCAGCTCACCAAGCGGTACGGCGAAGCGACCGTCCTCAACGACGTCAATCTCAAACTCGGGTCGGGTCAAGTGCTCGTCGTGATCGGACCGAGCGGCTCCGGCAAGAGCACGCTGCTGCGCTGCCTCGCGGCGCTCGAGCCCATCCAGCGCGGGACGATCCGGATCGACGGCACGCTGGCCGCAAAGGGTGACGAGGAGTCCGGCGCCGGTCCCGATCGCGCCTCGCTGAGGGCGCTGCGCGAGAAGGTCGGCATGGTGTTCCAGCAGTTCAATCTCTTCCCGCATCTGACCGTCATGGAAAACATCACGCTCGCGCCGCGGCGCGTTCTCGGAATGGCGCCGGCGGAAGCGGACATTCTGGCGATGGATCTCCTGCGCAGGGTCGGCCTCGCGGACAAGCGCGACGTCCATCCCGAGCGCCTGTCTGGCGGACAGCAGCAGCGGGCCGCGATCGCCCGGGCGCTCGCGATGCATCCGCGCGTGATGCTGTTCGACGAGGTGACGTCCGCACTCGACCCCGAACTGGTCGGCGAAGTCCTGCGCACGATGCGTGAGCTAGCGGAGCAGGGAATGACCATGCTGGTGGTCACCCACGAAATGGCGTTCGCGCGCGACGTTGCCGACGATGTCGTCTTCATGGATAACGGACAAATCATCGAGCGTTCGCCTCCCGCGGAGATTTTCGCGCAACCGAAGGAAGCGCGAACGCGGGCATTTCTCGAGCGGCTGCTCGAACGCGAAGGCAGGAGAGACGCATGACACATGTGATGGCGGCAGAAAAAACGAAAGCAGAGATCGAATGGTCGCGCCTCCGCGCGCCGCAGCTGCGAGACCTTGCGTCGCAAGACGCAGTCGTGATCGTGCCGATCGGGTCCACGGAGCAGCACGGCCCGCACCTGCCGACGCAGGTCGACTGCCTGCTCGTCGGCGAGGTCGCGCGACGGGCCGCAATGCGCGCCTACGCGACCGTTCCGACGCTGATCACGCCGACGATATGGAGCGGCCTCGCGGAGCACCACATGAGCCTGGGTGCGACGCTGTCTATCGACTTCCAGACGTTCTTCGCCTTGGTGCGCGGCATCTCGCGGTCACTCGTGCGCCACGGCTTCCGCAACGTCCTGCTGCTCAACGGGCACGGCGGCAACATCGCCGCGTTGACCGTCGCGGTCAACGAGCTGGCGGTCGAGCTCGACGCGCCAATCGCGACGGCGACTTACTTCATCCTGGCGCAGCAGGAGATCGCCAAGATCCTGGAGGTGCAGAAGGGCGTCAGGCACGCCTGCGAGGCGGAGACTTCGATGGTGCTGGCGCTCGCGCCGGAGCTCGTCGACGTGTCACTCATCGAAACCGCCGTCGGACCCACGAGTCGGGAGGTGCCCGAGGTCACCGGCACCGAGGCTTCGATCCGGTGGCGATCGTTCAAATCACGAACGTCGCACGGCGCGATCGGCGATCCGCGAACGGCCAGCGCGGAGAAGGGTGAGAGGCTGCTCGACGCTTCTGCAGATGCGGTCGTGCGGCTCGTCACCAATCGGGACTTCTGGACGCTGCCGGCATGAACCGCCCGTGCGCAGGAAATGACAGTGCGATGGCGATGACGCGTGGACTGCGCCGATTACGGGCTCGATGCTCGCACGGTATACAATATGTATATCGAAGGAGCAGCCATGGCGAGCATTTCCACCACGCGGCACCGCAAGCCGGTCGCGAACAAGGCGCAGCGTAGCGGCAGTGCACCCCACGACAATCTGGCCGAGCAGGCATACCGCAACCTCCGCTCGCTGATTCTCGAGCGCAAGCTCCCTCCCGGCGCGCCGGTGATCGAGGGCCGACTGGCGGAGGAATTGCGCATTTCACGCACCCCGATGCGCGAAGCGCTCGTGCGCCTGGTCGGCGAGGGACTGCTCGAGCGCGCGGATGCGCGGTCGTACTCGGTGCGCAAGGTCTCGCCCACGGAATATTTCCAGTCGATGCACGTGCGCGAAATCGTCGAAACGCACGCGATGGATCTGGCCGTCGACCGGATTCCCGGGGCCGAAATCGACGTGCTGATGAAGAGCATCCGGCGACTGGCGAAGGAGACCGAGCAGGAAGCATTGCATTGGCAGGCGGACGACCGCCTGCACCAGATGTTCGCGATCGCGAGCGGCAATGCCGTGCTGCTGAAAGTCATCGAGACGCTGCGCGTCAACACGCGCCTGTTCGAGATCGCCGGGCCCTTTCGACGCGTGGCCGCGGATGGCCAGGAACACATCGCCATCCTCAGCGCCTGGCGCGCGGGCGACGTCAAGGGTGCGAAGAAGGCGCTGCTCGCGCACCTGCGCAGCCTCCAGGAGGAGGCGCTGGACGTGCTGTCGGGTCGCCGCGCCTGATCGCGGCGCCCGGCCCGAAATGGGCGGCAGCGATGCGCGGCGCGGTGGATCAGAAGCCGCCCGCCTCGCCGCGCCGGACGAACTGGCCGCGGCCAGGCTTGCCCAGCCAGGCATCGCCATCCACGATCAGCTCGCCGCGAGAAAAGACCTTCTTGACACGGCCGACGACCTCTTTGCCCTCGAACAGCGTGTAGTCGCAATCGCCATGCTGCGTCGTTGCCGAGATGACGTGCTTTTCATCGGGATCGAACAGCACGACATCGGCATCCGAGCCGACCGCGATAGTACCCTTGCGCGGAAAGAGACCGAAGAGCTTCGCGGGCGCGGTCGACGTGATCTCGACGAATCGGTTCATCGACAGGCGATTGCGACGCACACCTCCATCGTGAATCACCGTCATCCGCGTCTCTACGCCGGGGACGCCGTTCGGGATCTTCGAAAAATCATGGCGACCGTGCGGTTTCTGCTTCACGCGTCCGCGATAGCCCTCTTTCATGCAGAACGGGCAGTGATCGGTCGAGACGATCTGCAACTGATCCATCCGCAAGGCGCGCCATAGCGCCTGCTGCGCCTCCTTGGACCGCAACGGCGGACTCATCACATACTGCGCCACCTCCCATTCCTCGCTGTCGTAAGCGGAGTCGTCGAAGAAGAGGTAGTGAGGACAGGTTTCCGCGAAGACGGGAATGCCGGCCGCGCGGGCCTCGACCACTTCGCCGAGCGCCTCCTTCGCGGACAGATGCACGAAATACACGGGGGCCTGCGCAAGCTCGGCGAGCTTGATGCCGCGGTGGGTCGCCTCGCCTTCCATCAGGGCGGGTCGCGTCAACGCGTGGTATTTGGGAGCGGTATTGCCTTGCGCCAGCGCCTCCTGAATCAGAAGCTCGATGATGGTGCCGTTCTCGGCGTGCAGGCAGATCATCCCGCCGTGCTGGCCGACCATCCGCATAGCCCGAAAGATCGCCGCGTCGTCGACCATGACCGAGTTGGGATAGGCCATGAACATCTTGAAGCTGGTTACGCCCTCGTGGCGAATTGCGTGCCGCATGTCGGCGAGCGTGCCATCGTCGACATGGGTCGTAATGACGTGGAAGCCGTAGTCGATCGCGGCGGTGTCCGCGGCCTTGGCCTGGCCCGCGCGGATCGCCTCCAGCACGCTCGTGCCCTTGCGCTGGAAGGCGAAGTCGACGATCGTCGTCGTGCCCCCGAAGGCCGCCGAGCGCGTGCCGGATTCGAACGTATCGCAGGTCGTCGACTCGCCAAAGGTATTTTCCATATGCGTGTGGCAGTCGACACCCCCGGGAAGCACAACGAGCCCGCGAGCATCGACGATGCGCGTGTCGCCGCCCGCCTCGAGCGCTTCGCCGATGGTGACAATGCGCCCCTTGTCGAGCAGCACGTCTGCGGTGTAGTCGTCGACCGCGGTCACGATTCGGCCGTTGCGGATCAGGGTGGCGCTCATGGGAGGGCTCCGGAGGACGCAGGAAGGGACGGCGCCATGCTGCGGCCGCGGGGCTTCTCCACCGGCTGCAATCCGGCGGCAAGCAACGCCGCCTCCAGCCGCGCGATTTCGTCGGCGGACAACGGTCCCAATGGAGGGCGCACCAGCGCGCTGTCGAGCCGACCGAGAAGTTTGAGGCAGGCCTTGAGGCGGGCGTTGGCGAGCACGCCGGGCGCCGTGCCGTAGATTGCGGTGGCCAGCGGATAGATGCGGTCGTTGATCCGCCGCGCCGTGGCGAGATCCGATGCGGCGATCGCACGGTCGAGCGCAACGATGAGATCGGGCACCAGCACCGCGAGACTCACGAGGCTCCCCTCGCTGCCAAGCGCCATGCACGTCAGCAGATGCTCGTCGCCCGAGGCCATCACGGCCACGTGCGGCGCGATCCGCTGGACGAGCCGCCGATTGGCTTCGTAGCGCGCCGTTTCCCAGCTTCCCTCCTTGATGCCAACGACGTTCGGCAGCCGAACCAGCGCGGAAAGCGTCGCTTCGTTGTACGCCATTTCATGCGTGCCCACACCCGCCTGGTAGAGCATCAGCGGCAGCTTCGACGCAGCAGCGACATGGCGATGATGATTGAGCGCCATCGTTGCGTCCTGCGAGAGCGTCCAGGAAAACGGTGGAAACACGAGCAGAACGTCGGCGCCCGCTGCTTCGGCGTCGCGCGCGTGATCGGCGGCCGCGAGCGAACTCTCGGCGTTGATGCCGCACACCAGGATGGCACGGTCGCCGATTTCGGCCCGCGCGATCTCCACGACGCGCTTTTTCTCCGCGCGGGTGAGCAGGAAATTCTCCCCGGCATGGCCGTTGATCAGCACGCCGACGATGCCGTCGGCGCCGACCGCGTGCACGAGGTGCGCCGCGAGCGCAGCCTCGTCGATGGCGCCGCTCGCGGCCATGGGACAAATGGTGGCGGTGTAGATGCCGTGAAAACGTTTCGGTCCGGAAGGAACCATCGGTGCTCCATTCAGTGAGGCAACGGCACCCCGACGAGGCGCGCGGGGTCGAATAGCGGGAGGGAAGGCTCGCGGCCGAGCATGTGTTCGGCGAGCAGCTGCCCAAGGTAGGGTCCGCTCGTGTACCCGGAATGCGCGCTGCCGATGACCCATGCATCGCGGACGCCCGGGACGGGACCAAGGAGCGGTAGCGCGTCGGCGGTCTCGGCTTCCAGTCCGAGCCAGATCCGCGTAATGCGCGCTTCGGACAGCGCCGGCACCGTCCATCGCGCGAGCCGCAGATTCCCGATCAGATTGTCAGGCACCGTTTCGACGCCGCCGCGCTCGGTATCGCCAAGTCCCTGCCACCCGCCGCCGATCAGCACCGTGCCGTTGCCGAACTGCTTCAGGGACAGGAGCCCGCTCGCCACGCTCAGCACCGTCCGCATCACGGGACGCATGCGCTCGGTGACGATGAGCTGGTTGATGAGGCATTTCACCGCGATGCTGACACCGAGCCATGCAAGCATCTCACCGAGCCAAACGCCGCCCGCAAGGACCACGCGGGATGCGCTCCAAGTGCCGCCGCTCGGAGCGCGAATGGTGAACCCGCCATCGCCGCTCTCGACGCCGGCCACACGCTGCCCTTCGGCGATCGTGACTGCCGCCTGCACCAGGGCTCCCCGAAAGGCGCGTCCAGTGAGGTAAGCCGAGGCATAGCCGTCCGTTTCGCACCACGCTGCCTTCAGAAGCTGCGGATTGAGCCCGGGCTCCAATTCGACGGCGCGTCGCGGATCGACGATACGGATGTCGGCGCCATGCCGACGGCGGACCGCGGCGCGCGCCTCGAGCATCTCGACTTCGGCATCCGTAAACGCGAGCGACAGCCCTGCCGTCGCGACAGCGTCGACGCCGGAGCCCAGCCATTGCGCCGCGGACGTCCACATCCGCCAGCCGGCCTGCGCATAGGGAATGAGGGCGGCGCGGGTCATGTGCAGCGTCAGCGTCCCCGCATTCACGCCGGAGGCCTCGCGGCACAGCGGGCCGCGATCGAGCAGCAGGACTTTCATTCCGCCGCGCGCGAGGAACAGCGCGGCGCTCGCGCCCATGATCCCGGCGCCGATGACGGCCACGTCGTAACGCTCGCTCATTGCGATGTTCGCGGCGTGCTCATAGCGGCGCCGCCTTTGGTACGGGAATATCGGCATACACGTAGTCGCCCGTCACCGCCTCGAGCGACACGGGACGCAGCGGCAGCCGGCCGGTGAAGTACCCGGCCGCCTCGCGACCGCCGACGCGGCGTGCCACGAGTTCGGCGACGACGTCGCCGCACGTTCGGCCCTGGCAAGGGCCCATGCCACAGCGCGTCCATGCCTTGACCTGGTTGACCTCTCGCGCGCCGCGGTCGACGGCGGCTTCGATTTCCGCGCGGGTCACGTCTTCGCACCTGCACACGATGGTCTCTTCGGGAATCGCGGCGACCTGAGCGGGTCGCAGCGCCATCAATCCCGCCATCGCGCCACCGAAGCGAGCGGCTTTGTCCCAGTGCCGGCGTGGGGTCCCGGACTCGCGGTCGAAGGTCGCGGCCGGCAAGCGACCCGAGTCGTTCAACGCTGCCAGCGCAGCCAACTCCCCATGATGCTCTGCGGCTGCGGCCCCTGCGATGCCGCTTCCATCGCCGATCACATACAGGTGAGGCACCGATGTTCGACCCCAAGGATCGGTCACGGCGAGCCAGCCCCCCTTTGCGCGAGCGTAGCGATGTCGTGCGCGGAGCACCCGGGAAACGTCGCTGCCCGGCGTGAGCCCGTTGCCGACCGCGACGCAGTCAGCCGTCAGCGTGCGTTCGGTGCCGCGAATCGGCGCGCCCTCCGCGTCGACTCGCGCGACCGTCGCTTCGAGCGCGTCCCGCTGTTCACGGACAGCGGACAGCGCATGGCGTGAAAGCAGCGGAACGCGGGCGGCCCGGAGGGCGGCGAGCCAGCGCGCGCCGCGCGCGACGAGATCGGGCCGCGCGAGCATCGCCGGCACGCGCGCAAGCCACTCCTTCCGCCCCGCGACGTCGATCACGGCGACGACTCGACCGCCGCCCTTGACAATGCCCGCCGCGACTGCGACCAGCAGCGGACCCGACCCGGCGACGATGGTGGAGCGTCCCGGAAGCATCCGTTGGGACTTGAGCATCAGCGTTGCCGCGGCGAGCCCGATGACGCCCGGCGTGGTCCACCCGGGGAACGGCACGACCCGCTCGCTTGTGCCGGTGGCGACGATCAGTGCGGGCGTGCTCAGGGCAATCGGTCCGTCCGCGCCGATGGCGTCGACGCGAAATCCCGGACTCACGCTCCACACCTTGTACCCGAACATCGTCGCGGCGCCGCTACGCTCGAGGAGCCCGCGCAGGCGATTGCCCGCGAGCTCCTCGGCGGTAACGGCCTCGTGTCGCGTAAATGTGGCCGGCGTTGCCCTGTAAACCTGGCCGCCGGCCGCCGGGTTCTCGTCGAGAAGCGCGACCGACGCGCCGTGGCGGCGCGCCGCGACGGCGGCCATGATGCCCGCCGGGCCGCCGCCGATCACGACCACGTCGAAGGCGCTCGGGTTCGCGGTCATCGCGTGCCGCTTCCCGGACCGCTGCGTACGTCGAGCGCCGCGCGCACCGGCTCCTGGCACGCGAGCACGCGCCGGCCGTCCGCTTCGACGACGCACTCCTGACACGAACCCATGAGGCAGAACATTCCGCGCGCGGTAGCGGCGCCCGGGCTTCGCCGCAACGTGCGGATTCCCGCCGCGAACAGCGCACACGCGACACTCTCTCCCGCATAGGCTCGAACCGGCTTCCCGTCGAACGCAAACTCGACTGCGGCGCCGCGCGCGGCGGAGCCGATGCGAAGGGCGCTGAGTTGCCCGGAAACTACGGATGGATCGCTGGCAGAATCGCTTGACACACCGATGCCGAGGTGATTAGATACTCATCGTATACGTGAAGTATACTTACCTTCGGGATGTTTTCAAGTGCGGCTTTTCGCACGAAACTCGGCAATCGCGCGCAAGGAGAGGACAGATGAACAGGTTGCAATCATGGTTGGCGGGCGCAGTGGCCGGCATCGCGGTCGCCGCGACGCTGGCGGCGCCGGTGGCGGTCGCACGCACGCTCGACGAGATCATCGCGTCGAAAAAGCTGATCGTCGGCATCAACCCCACGCTGCCGCCTCTCGGCGTCTTCAATGCCAAGAACGAGATCGACGGCGTCGACGTCGACATCGCGAAGGCGATCGCGGCCAAGATGGGACTCACGCTCGAGATCGTGCAAACGGGCTCCCCCGACCGCATCCCGTTCGTCAACAGCGGCAAGATCGACATGGTGATGGGCGCGATGACGTGGACACCGGAACGCGCCAAGGCGATCGACTACACCGTCCCGGTCTACACCGAGGTCATGGGAGTCCTGACGACCAAGAAAACAGGCTGGAAGGACTGGAAGGAGCTCGACGATCCGAAGGTGCGCCTGGTCCAGGTCCGCGGGACAACGCCCGTCAAGTTCATCGCCGAGAAGCTGCCGAAGGCGCAGGTGCTTCTGCTCGACAATTATCCCGATGCGGTGCGCGCGATCGCGCAGGATCGCGCCGACGGCATGGTCGATGTGCTCGACTTCCTGACGGAGCACACGAAAACGCACAAGGTCGACTGGGTGACCGTCGCCACGCCCGTCGACGTGTACTTCTGCGGCATCGGGGTCGCCAAGGGAAACGAAGCGCTTCGCGCGCGGCTCAGCAGCGTCGTGAAGGATCTCAACGCGAGCGGCGTCATCGACCAGGCGTGGCAGAAGTGGTTCGGCGCGCCGATGCTGCACGATCCGAAGGCGAGCCCGCTTTGGAAAGAACTGGGCTGACGCCTCGGGCCGCGGCACCGTTCCCGGACGACCCGCAGTCGCGGTGACGCCGGCGGTGCCGGCGACGACGCCGGCCGGTAGCGGCACCGCACGAGCTGATCCGGCGCCGCGCCGCACGTGAACTTCATCCTCGATTTCAGCGTCATCTGGCCGCGTGTTCCCTACCTGCTGGGGGGCGCGTGGCTCTCGCTGCAGATCGCATTCCTCGCGTTCTGCGGCGGCATGGTCATCGGGCTCTTCGGCGCGATGGCCAAGTCGTACGCCGGACGGTGGGTGCGCAGCGCCGTCGATGCATACGTGAGCTTCTTCACGAATACGCCGCAGCTCGTCCAGATCTATTTCATCTTCTTCGCGCTGCCCGAGTGGGGCATCCTGCTGTCTCCCTACGCGGCCGTGCTCATCGGCATGACGCTCAATGCCGGCGCGTATCTGACACAGGTCCAGCTCGCCGGCTTCGCATCCGTGCACCGGGCCGAGATCGAGGCGGCTGAGACGCTCGGCTTCACGCGGATGCAATCGGTGCGCTTCGTGATCTTCCCCCACGTCATGCGAACGCTCTTCCCCCCGCTGTCGAACCTCTACATCCTGATGACGCTGGGCACGTCGATGGCGGCGGTGTTCGGAGTCGAGGAATTGACGGGCCGCGCGCTCAACGTCAACAGCGAGACCTTCCGTTCGGTGGAGGTCTTTCTGGTCGCCGCAGTGATCTACATCGTCATCACCTTCGTGGCGACGCTCCTGCTGGCCGGAGTCGGGCGCCGGTTCTTCCGCGCCCAGATGAAACTGCTCTAGGCGCGCCGCGATGCTCCAGCAGATCATCGATCAAGCCCCGAAGTTCTTCGGCTATTACAACGTGCTGTTCCTGCTGCAGGCCTTCGCAGCGACCTTCCTGCTTTCGCTCGCCGGCTGCGTCCTGGGCTTCGCGCTCGGCTTCGTGCTTGCCGTAACGCGTCGCACCGCGGATTGGCGGCTCGCACCGCTGCGCGTGGTCATGATCGTCTTCACCGAGGCTTTCCGGCGCATTCCGTTCCTCGTGACGCTGATGCTCGTGTTCTTCGCGTTCCAGGCGCTCAAGCTCGACGTGTCGATGTTCGCGGTGGCGCTTTTCAGCGTCTGCCTGATCGCGACGGCATTCATCACCGAAATCGTCCGCGCGGGCCTCGATTCGGTCCATCGCAATCAGTGGGATGCAGCGGCGGCCATGAACTTCGGGTATCTCGAGACGTTGCGCTACATCGTGGTTCCGCAGGCGTGGAAGGTGATGTTGCCGCCGGCGTTCAGCTTCTTCGTACTCTTCATCAAGGACACGGCGCTCGCGAGCCAGATCGGCGTCGTCGAGCTCACCTTCGCGGGCAAGGTGCTCGCCAACAAGGGCTTTCCGGCCGCGCTGACGTTCGGCACCGTTCTCGTGCTGTATTTCGTGCTGTCGTGGCCGCTCGCGCGGTTCGGCCGCTGGATGGGAGTCAAGCTTGCCCCAACTCGAACTCGTTGATATTCGCGCAAACTATGGCGACCTTGCCGTGCTCGAGCGCGTCACCTTCAGCGTCGAGAAGGGCGAGATCATCAGCCTGATCGGCCCCTCCGGCTCCGGCAAGAGCACGCTGCTGCGTGTGCTGGTGGGGCTGCTCCCGCCCGCAGCAGGCACGGTCCGCCTTGACGGCCAGGCAGTCGACTATCACAGCAAAGCCGCGGTGCGGCTCGTGCGCTCGCGGATGGCGATCGTCTTTCAGCAGTACAACCTGTTCCAGAACATGAGCGTGCTGGCCAATGTGACGATCGCCCCTGTGCGCGTGAAGGGCCAGCCGGCCGCGGAGGCCGAAGCGTACGCGAGGAAATTGCTCGATCGCGTCGGGCTCGGCCACAAGCTCGACGCCTATCCGGACCAGTTGTCCGGCGGGCAGCAGCAACGCGTTGCGATCGCGCGGGCGCTGGCACTGAGGCCCGAGATCGTGCTCCTGGACGAAGTGACCTCGGCGCTCGATCCCGAGCTCGTGAACGAGGTGCTCGACGTCATTCGCCTGCTCGCTGCCGATGGCATGACGATCTTCTTCGTCTCGCACGAAATGGCGTTCGTGCGGGAAGTGTCCTCGAAGGTGTTCTTCATGGACAAGGGGCACGTCGTCGAGTCCGGGACTCCGGCGCAGATCTTCGACGCGCCGCGGCAGCCGCGCACCCGGGAATTCGTGAGCAAGATCCTGCGGCATTGAGGAGAGGCGGCGTGGAAGAGATCGACGAAGTCGGTTCGCAGTCGGACGGTCCGGTGCATGGCGCAAGACGCGCGGCTACGCGACCCGGTGCCGATCTGCTGATCGGCGCCGTCGACGGCCACGTGCATGCCTGCCCCCATCTCAATGGCCGCAGCGTCGACGTGTTCGAGGCGGTCGAGCAAGCTGCAGCGGCCGGCATGCGTGCCATCGGGCTCATGGACAATTTCTGTTCGAGCGTCGGCTACGCCGCGCTCGCGCGGCGCCGGCTGGGCCACCTCGGCGTCGAGGTGTTCGGCGGCGTCATTCTCGAGCCGCAGGTGGGCGGCTTGTCGGTCGACGTGGTCCGTGCGGCCATCGGCGTCGGCTACCCCGAGGGTGAGGATCGCCATGCCGCCGATGGTGCTCGCTTCGTGTCTCTGCCCACTCACCACACCCGCGCGGTGGCGCAGGCCGAGCGCCGCGATGCCGCGTACGTCGCTGGCTGCCTCGCCATTCCGGAGCGCGGACCGCTTCCGGATGCGCTCACGGCCATCCTGGATCTCGTCGCAGCGCACGACGTCGTCCTCAACACCGGACATTTGAGCGCCGCCGAAACCCTGCGCCTGGTCGACGTCGCCAAGGCGCGCGGCGTGACCCGCGTGCTCTGCCCGGCAAACCACTTCACACCGGACGACGCGCGTGCGTTGACCGCGCTCGGCGCCTGCGTCGAGTTTTCGTTCTTCTTCGTGACACACGCGACGCAGGTCGGCCTCACGCACGTCGACGCGGAGAGGCACCGCGTCGATCCCGTCACGCTCCCCCGAATTACGGAGCTCATCGCGGCGGTACCGTCCGAGCACGTCGTGCTGTCCGGAGATTGCGGCGTTTCGGTCCTGCCGCCGCCCGTTGAGGGACTGCGTGAATTCCTGTGGTCGCTCAAGCTCTGCGGCGTGCCGGAGACCACGCTGCGGCTCGCTGTCGGTGCCAATCCTGCCCGCCTGTTCCGCCTGACCAAACCCGCGTGAATCCGAAGGGCCGCCCCGAGGGCGAACGAGCCCCGAAGCGCGCAGCGCGGAGGGTAGTCCAATGAGTCCACAGCCCGGAACGGTCCAGACGGTTCTCGGGCCCATCGCCCCCGACGCGCTGGGTCCGACGCTCATGCATGAGCACGTGCTGTGCGACCTGACGGCGCCCGAGCTCGCCGCGCAGCGCATGCCGCCGGTTGAAATCCGGCTCGATAATCTGTTCGAGATCCGGCACCAGTGGTCGCGCCACGCCGGACATCATGTGCTCGACGACCGCGATCTCGCTGCCAGCGAGCTCATGCGCTTTCGGGCGCTCGACGGCTCCGCCGTGGTCGAGCTCACGTGCGAAGGCATCGCTCCCGATCCCGCCGGCCTCGCGGAAATCGCGCGGCGCACCGGTCTTCACATCATCGCCGGCAGCGGCCCCTACGTCGAGGCGTACCTCGGCCCGGAAGAACGCAATCGCAGCGTTGACGACACGACCGCCACGATGGTGCGCGCGGTGCGCGAAGGGTTGGGCGACTCGGGTGTTCGGGCCGGCATTCTGGGCGAGATCGGCGTGTCGACGCCATGTACGGCGTCGGAGCGTCGCTCACTCATTGCGGCGGCGCACGCGCAACAGGTAACCGGCGCCGCGATCAACGTGCATCCACCGCGAACGCTGGATGGGACAATGGACGCCATCGCCACGTTGCGGCAAGCAGGGGCCGACATCGAGCGCGTCATCGTAAGTCACATCGACCGCACGCTGTTCGATGTCGACCCTATGGAGCGTGTGGCGGATACCGGCGCGGTCCTGGAGTTCGATTTCTTCGGCATCGAGTCGAGCTACTACCCGTTCGCCGATGTCGACCTTCCGAACGACGGCCAACGCGTGCGCCACATTGTCGAACTGGTGCGCCGGGGCCATGGCCAACGGATCGTCGTCGCGCACGACATATGCACTCGAACGCGCCTGCGGCGCTTCGGCGGCCACGGCTACGGCCACCTGCTGGAAAACGCGGTGCCGCTCATGCGTCGCCGCGGCTTGTCGGACGGCGACGTGGCGCAGATTCTCGTGGCGACGCCGCGCCGACTGCTCGCATTCGTGTGAGCAATCCGCCGCTGTCACGCCGTTCCCCGGGCGTTGCGCATCCCGCATGGTCCGGCGCGGCGTGCATGCTGTTGGCGGTGCTGTGCTTTACGTTGCTCGACACAATCGCCAAACGCCTGGTCGTCGGCGACATCCACCCCCTGCAGGTCGTCTGGGGGCGGTACGCGTTCAGCCTGATCCCACTCCTCGTCATCCCGTTTCATTCCGACTGGCGACGTTTGCGGACGAAGCGTCCCGCGCTGCAGTTGGCGCGCGGCCTCACGCTCATCGGGGCGACCGCGGCGATGTTCGCCGGATTGCGCACGCTGCCGCTGGCCGATGCGTACGCGTTGTCCTATGTGTCGCCCATCATCGTCGCCGTCATTTCCTACTACGCGTTCTCCGAACGGCTCAACAGGTGGCAACTGACCGCTCTGGCATTGGGTCTCTCGGGCGTGCTGATGGTGATTCGCCCGGCGTTCGCGCAGGCGGGCGGGGCCATCATGTTCCCCTTGCTGATGGCATCGAGTTATGCCGCCTACCAGGTGCTGACTCGCGTGGTGCGGCAGGCCGACGACGCGGTAGTCAGCGTGTTCTACGCGTCGCTCGTCGGGGCAGCGCTGACGACGCTGGCACTCCCTTTCATTTGGCAACCGATGCCGGCGACACATTGGATTTGGTTCGCCCTGATGGGCAGCTGCGGACTCGTCGGGCACTGGCTGTTGGCTGTGGCGGCGCATCGCGCACCCGCCTCGTTGCTCGCCCCGCTCAGCTACACGCAACTGGTCTATGCGGCGCTGTTCGATCTCTTCGTATTCGGCGCGGTTCCGGACCAATGGACGCTCGCCGGTTCGGCGCTCATCCTGATCGCCGGCGGACTCCTCTGGCGCGCCGCGCCCGAGGCCGGCGGCCGCTGACCTCGGGCTGCTGAGCTAACGCCTGCAGGGTGGCGGAAAAACAGACGCCATGGACGCGGCACGAGGGTCTGTTGCGGAACTCTTTGCTGCGATCGTTCTTCTAACGCTTCCCGCTTAGGAGGAATCGTCATGGCGGCAGACGCGTTCGATCACGACCCGCAATTCACCATGGGCGCCGGTCCATCCGAGGTTGCTGCGGAAGCCCGTGAGGAACCTGCGAGATCGCGGCGCAGTCCGGGCCTTGCCGCAGCGGCAGTGCTCACCGCAATCGTTGGTGCTGCGGCGTGGTATTTGCTGTGGCCGCGGAACGCTGCCGTCACGAGGCCGGAGGCACCAGCACCCGACACATCTTCTTCGCCGTCCATCGCGAGCACCGAGTCGGCGATTCGGCATCCGGTCGAGAACATTTCATCGGCGGCACCTCCGACCGGCGACGCAAGATTTCCTCTGCCGGCGTTGGACCAAAGCGACGTCGCCGCGAAAGATGCGATCGAGACCATACTGAACGGCGATGCTTTCACCCGCCTTCTCGTCCCGACCGGGATCGTCCGTCACATTGTCGCGACCGTCGACAATCTGCCGCGCAACACGCTCGCCACGGGAATCCTGCCCATCATGCCGGTGCCGGGTCTGCTGGCCACGGCGAGCGGAGCCGGCGAATTTTCGATCGGCGGAGAGAACGCAAATCGCTACATTGCTTATGTCAACGCAGCGGAAGCGATCGACACCAATCGGCTGGCGGGATTCTATTTTCGAATGTATCCCCTGTTCCAGCAGGCGTACGCCGATCTCGGATATCCCGCTGGATACTTCAACGATCGCCTGGTCGATGTCATCGACCATCTGCTCGCCGCTCCCGAGCCCAAAGCTCCGATTCACCTGACGCAGCCGAAAGTCGTATTCGAATTTTCCGACCCCGCCCTGGCCGAGTTGTCGGCAGGCCAGAAAATCCTGGTGCGCGTCGGCCTCGACAATGAGCTGCGACTGAAGGCGAAGCTGCGCGAAATCCGCAAGGCCGTAACCGCAGCGTCGGCCAATCGGTAGCGGTATTTATACGAGCCTGCCGGTGCAGCGATGCAACCGTACGACTACTCGGCTTTGACCTGAGCTTTCTTGATCACCGCCGCCCAGCGCACGCCGTCGCTGCGGATCAGTTCGGCGAACTGCTTGGGCGAAGTTACGTACGGGTCGGTGCCGGTCGCGAGAAAACGGTCGCGGACTTCCGGTCGAGCGATGGCCTTCGCGAACGCGTCGGCGAGCTTGGCGACGATCTCCGGCGGCGTGCCGGGAGGCGCGACCACGCCATACCACGACGAGACATCGATTTCCTTGAAGCCAATCTCGGTCACTGTTGGAACGTCCGGCAACTGTGCCATGCGCGTCGGCCCCGTCACCGCCAGCGGGCGCAATCTGCCGGACTGGATATGCGCGATCATCGGCGGCAGCCCGGAAATCGCCATCTGCACTTGATTGGCGAGCAGCGCGGTGACGCCTTCGGCGTTGCCTTTATAGGGAATGTGCACGATGTCGATGCCGGCGACCGATCCCAGCAACTCTCCTGCCAAATGCGCCGTGCTGCCGATGCCGCTGGACGATGCGTAGCTGATCGTTCCCGGCTTTGCCTTCGCGAGCGCGATCAGCTCCGGCAGCGTTTTGGCGGGCACGTTGGCGTTGATGACGATCACGTTGGGACCGATTCCGTATTGCCCGATCGGAGCGAAATCCTTGTTCGGGTCGTACGGCACCGTCGAGCCGATGAGGTAAGGGTTGATCGTCATCGGACCCGTCGTCGCGATCGCGATCAGATAGCCGTCCGGCGGAGCCTTGGCGACTGCGTCGAGACCGATCGCGCCACCTGCCCCGGCCTTGTCCTCGACGACGACCGGTTGTCCCAGGATTTCCGACAACGGGCCCGCGATCAGGCGCGCGTGAAGGTCGACGGTGCTCCCGGTCGAAAACGGCGAGATCAAATGGATCGGCTTGCTGGGCCATGCTTGCCCGGCGGCTTCGTCGCCAACGGCGATGCACACGATCGCGATGGCGAGCATTTTCAGTGCAGTTGCGACTCTCATGGCATCTCCTCGAGGACCGCGGTAAGCGCGGCGTCCAGCTTGTCGACGATCTCGCCGATTTCACGATCGTTCACGATGTAGGGCGGCGCGAGCAGCACGTGATCGCCGTTCTCTCCGTCAGCGGTTCCGCTCGACGGATAACAGATGAGTCCGCGCGCCATCGCCGCCGTGCGAATCGATTCAGCAAGCTTGCGCGAGCGCGGAAATGGACGTCGGGCGCCGCGGTCCTCGACCAGCTCCAACGCGAGGAACAGACCGCGCCCACGGATGTCGCCGACGTGCTCGTGACCGCCGAAGCGCTCGACGAGCGACGCACGCAGGCGCGTCCCCTGTAAGCGAACGTTCTCGAGCAGTCGATCGCGCTCGACGCAATCGAGCACTGCGAGTGCGCCGGCGCACGCCACCGCGTGATTCATGTAGGTATGACCGTTGGCGAGCGCACCGGTCCCCTGCTCGAGCGGCTTCAGCACGCGCTCGCTCGCCATCGTCGCGCCGATCGGCAGGTAGCCGGCGCCGAGACCCTTGCCGAGCGTGACGATGTCCGGACATACGCGATCGTGCTCGACCGCGAACATCGATCCCGTGCGTCCCATGCCGCACATCACCTCGTCGGCAATGAAGAGCACTCCGTGAGCGTCGCAGATCTCGCGAATGCGCGAGAAGTAACCGTCGACTGCCGGAACGCATCCCAGCGTCGCACCGACGACAGGCTCGGCGACGAAGGCGGCCACGCGTTCGGGGCCTATTCGTCGTATTTCCGCGTCGAGCTCGTCGGCGACGCGGCGACCGTACGCCGCTTCGGATTCCTCTGCCCTCCGGAAACGATAGGCATAGCACGGGGCGACGTGCGTCACCGGCATCAGCATCGGTGCGTAGATCGCGCGTCGCTGGAAGTGGCCGCCCACGGACAGCGCGCCGAGCGTGTTGCCATGGTAGCTCATCCGCCGGGCGATGAAATGTGCTCGTTGCATCTCCCCGTGCTCCACGAAGTGCTGGCGGGCGAGCTTGAGCGCCACCTCCATCGCTTCGGAGCCGCTTCCGACGAACGCGACGCGCCCGGCGCCGAAACCGGCAGGCGCAAGCGCAACGAGCCTCGCGGCAAGCCGCTCGACCGGATCGTTCGTGAAGAACGACGAGTGCGCATACGGCATCTGCGCAACCTGTCGCTGGATCGCGGCGATCACGTCGGGCTGCGAATGGCCGAGGCTCGACACCGCGGCCCCGCCCGACGCATCGAGATAGCGGCGTCCTTCGCTGTCGATCAGATAGCAGCCGTCGCCCGCCGCGGCCAGCGCTGGCGTGGTCGATATGCTTCGATGCAGCACTGAACTCACGGGCGGCCATTAAAGCATCTGTTGACTGACGAATCAACGCGCGGTACAAGGCCACGTGCTCGCATGCGTCGACTTGAACGCCGAAGTGTTCGCCGCCTTGCCGGCGTCGCTCCATTACCGCGGCGAGCCGAACGAGTGGGTGCGCGTGACGCGTCCGGGGCAGAAGCTCCATTCGTTTCTCGAAGGACCGGCGTACGACGCTGACGGCAACCTCTGGTGCGTCGACGTTCCTTATGGACGCATATTCCGCATTGATCGAAGCGGCCGATGGACGCTCGCGCACCAAGGCGACGGTCAGCCCCATGGCCTCGCGTGCTTGCCGGATGGAACGTTCGCCGTCACCGACTACCGGCACGGGTTGACGCGCTTCGATCCCGGAAGCGGCACCGTTACGTCCATGTGCGAAGGCGTGAACTCCGAGCGCTTTCGCGGCTTGGGTGACATCACACGCGCGACCAACGGCGATTTGTGGTTCACGGATCCCGGACGCAGCAGCCTCTCGGATCCAACCGGTCGACTGCTCCGCCTGCGCACGCTCACATCGCCGCCCGACGTGGTGCTCGCGAACGTTCCCTATCCCAACGGCGTCGCGCTGAGCCCGGATGGTCGCTTCGTCTATCTCGCGGTGACGCGCGCCAATGCCGTGTGGCGGCTGCTCGCGGACGCGCCCGATCCGGTGTACCCGATGGTCGGGTTGTGGGTGCAACTTTCCGGCGGGCTCGGTCCCGACGGACTTGCGGTTAACGCCGACGGTTTCGTCGCAGTTGCGCACGGTCAGGCGGGCCGTGCGTGGGTGTTCAATCCGTTGGGCGACCCTGTCGCGCGCATTCACACACCGGGCGGTCTTTGGACCACCTCGGTCGCCTGGAATCCGGACAGCCGCCGTCTCGCGATCGTGGAAGCGCAAACCGGTGCGATCTATACGGCCGACTTGGGCAGCATCCTGAAGGCCACGGAGGAACAGACGCAATGAATCCCGTTTCCGACAAACGCGGCGCCGGAGAAGCGCTCACTCGCCACACCCTGAAAGGATTCGTACCCGCGATCGTCACGCCGTTCGCGGCCGACGGTGCGATCGTCGAGGACGCATTCGGCGCTCTGGTCGAATGGCTCATCGGCCTGGGTGCGGAAGCGATCTGCGTGGCGGGCGACAACGGAGAGAGCTGGAATCTCGACCTCGACGAGCGCAAGCACCTCACCCGCCTCGCGGTCGATCGCGCCGCCGGTCGCATTCCGATCGTCACGGGCGTATCCGCTCCGAGCGCCGCGCAGACGATCCGCTACGCGCAAGCCGTCGTCGAAGCCGGTGCGAGCGGATTGCTGGTGCTTCCGCAGCCTTATGTACTGAAAGCTTCCCGCGACGAGCTGACGCGTCGGTTCGCGGCTCTCGCGCACGCCGTCGACATCCCGATCATCGCCTACAACTCGCCGCGCCGCAGCGGCATCGATCTGTCGCTCGACGATCTCGACGCCATCATGAACGTCGCTCCGATCGTGGGCATCAAGGAAGCGAGTCGCGACTTCTTCCATCACACTCACCTGATCGAGCGCTTTCGCGAGCGGCTCGCGATCATGGTGGGGCCCTGCCATTTCATGATCCCGGCGCTCGCGCTGGGTGCGCACGGCTACATCGCCAGCGGACCCGAGCTTCTCGGACCCATGGCAAGCAAGATCATTCCGCTGGCGCGCGCGGCGCCCTCGCCCGAGCTCGCGCGCGTGCACTATCAGCTCACCGCGGTGTACGAGATGATGATGGGAACCGGCACGTGGCCCGCCGCGCTGAAGGCCGCGCTCAACCTCCTGGGCCAGCCCGCCGGCGTGCCGCGCGAGCCGGTGATGCCGCTGGCGGGTGCCGACCTCGAGAAAGTC
>Ga0163163_10001259_pt1 | contig 21364 bp, 19 predicted proteins | sample S65metaG_FD_119766 | JGI IMG/M metagenome (GOLD analysis project Ga0163163, IMG submission 119766) | Switchgrass rhizosphere microbial communities from Kellogg Biological Station, Michigan, USA - S6-5 metaG | ecosystem: Host-associated > Plants > Roots > Rhizosphere > Soil | place: USA...
CTCGACACGTGCGTGGTGGACCGCCGTCGGCTGCGTGGCCGCCGCGCTCGGCGCGTTCGCGCTAGCGTATTCCACGTCCCTCGGTGCGCTCGCCGTCTCGTTCGGGCTCGGTGCGGCGGCCGCGGCGTCGGTAGCCACCGCGATCGCGCTGCATCGCAGCCACGAGACGATCGAGTTCTTCACGCTCCACGGCCGCGCGCGCGTCCTCGTGCTCGTGGCGAACTTCGGGGCGATCAAGCCGTTCCGGGCATTCGTGCCCGAGCTCAGCCGCGCGATCGAGGAAGCGGCGGAGGAGATCACCGGCGACACCTCGGCGTTCTTACGCGCCGAGATGCGCGAGCACTATCGCCTCCGCGGCGGCGGCGTGCTGAGCGTCGGCAACTGCGCCGAGTCGACGGGCCGCATCCTCGCGCATTTCGACGTCCAGCTCTGAAACGCGCCGCGAGGCGAACCGTTACGGCGATCGCGGTGTGCACGGCGCGTGGCTCCGGCGCGGCTATGATGTAGCCCGATGAGCCGCGCCGCAGACCCGCTTCCCGATCCGACGGTGCTCGACGCATTCTCGCTCGCGTCCGCGCCGCTGGAGCGCGCGACCTCGGGGCTGATCAACCCGACCTGGTTCGTGCGGGCGCGCGACGGCTCCGAGCTCGTGCTGCAGCGGCTGAACGCGATCTTCCCTGCCGAGGTGAATCTCGACATCGAAGCCGTGACGCGTCACCTCTTCGCGAAAGGCATCGCGACGCCGACGCTCGTCGCGAGCCGGTACGGTAAGCTCTGGCACGAGCACGATGGCGCCATCTGGCGCGTGCTCACGCGAATCGACGGCATCACGCGCGACGCGCTCGAGTCGCCGGTGCAAGCGCGCGAAGCGGGCCGCGTGCTCGCCGCGTTCCACCACGCGCTCCGCGATCTCGAGCACGACTTCCGCAGCCGCCGCCTCGGCGTGCACGACACGGCGCGTCACCTCGGGGCGCTCCGCGACGCGCTCGAGGAGCATCGCGGTCACCGCGATTTCGCGGCCGTGCGTCCGCTCGCGGAGCAAGTTCTCGCGTTCGCGGCCGAGCTGCCCGCGCTGCCGACGATGCCCGACCGGATCGTGCACGGCGACCCGAAGATCTCGAACGTGATGTTCGCCGCGACCGCCGATCGCGCGCTGTGCCTCATCGATCTCGACACGCTCGCGCGGATGCCGGTCGCGCTCGAGCTCGGCGACGCGCTGCGCTCGTGGTGCAACCCGGCAACCGAAGATGCGCCGGACGCGCGTTTCGTGCGCCCGTTCTATGCGGCCGCGATCGAGGGCTACGCGAGCGCCGCGCGCAGCCTGCTCGGGCCGCAGGAGTGGGGCGCGATCGCGGACGGCACGCTCATGATCACCGTCGAGCTCGCCGCGCGCTTCTGTGCCGACGCTCTGCGCGAGCGTTACTTCCGCTGGGACGAAAGCCGCTATGCGAGCTCGAGCGCGCATAACCAGGCGCGCACGCGAGCACAGCTGAAGATCGCGCAGACGTTGCGCGCAGAGCTGCCCGCGCTGCGCGAGCTCGCGGCGCGCACCTTCGGTTGACGCCGCCGTCGACGCGGCAAGCGCGCAGCGATTCGCGCAAAAAAGCCGCAGGTATTCGAGCGCGTCTTTCCCGGTCAGACGTGCTTCTCTGGATCGCGCGTGCCTCTGCTCGTCGCGCGCGCCTCTCCCGCCTCGAGATGAGAACCGGGTCTCGATTTCGTCGTGCGGCCCCTTCCGAGCGTGCCGGGAGACGTCCCGCCGATGCCGCCGTGACACTGCCGTGACAATACGCCGCGGTCGGCGGCGCAGGCTTTCGCGCTGGTCATCGTTGGCCATCCCACGGGGTAAGCGCGTGCTAGAGCACCTCGGTCTGATCGGCGTTTCTTGGCGTCAGGGCGGCAGTGAAGCGCTCGCCGAGTTCGCGCTCGACCAAGAGCGCGCGCCGGACAAGCTCCGCGACTTCGCGCAGCAGCTCGGGCTCAAGGAGCTCGCGTACCTTTCCACCTGCAACCGCGTCGAGCTGATCTTCGCCCGCGGCGAGCGCACGCCGGCACAGGATCTGCGCGCGCCCGCGTTCGCGCTGCTGACCGGACGCTCCGCAGTCAACGGCGAAGCCGAGCGGCGGCTGCGGGCGTGGCATGGCGAGGGTGCTGCCGAGCACCTGTTCTTGACCGCGGCCGGCCTCGACTCCGCGTGCGTCGGCGAAACCGAGATCGTCGGCCAGGTGCGCGCCGCGCAGGAGCGCGCGCTCGAGCTCGGCCTCTGCGGCCCGAGCTTGGGGCTGGTGTTCGAGGAAGCGCTCAGGATCGCGGCCCGCGTGCGCGGCGAGACGAAGCTCGGCGAGGGCCGCGTCTCGCTCGCGGAGATCGCCGTGCAGCTCTTGCGCGAGCGGATCGCGACCACGCCGGGCCGTATCGCGCTCGTTGGCGTCTCGCCGATGACCGAGCGCGCGGCGCTCTCGCTCGCACAGGCCGGCCTCGACTTCACGGTCGTGAATCGCACGCCAGACAAGGCCGCCGCGCTCGCGGGGCGCTTCGGCGCGGCGCATCTGTCGCTCGATCAGTTGCGACGCGAGCCGCCGCAAATCGAGGCGCTGCTCACCTCGACGGGCGCCGAGCACGCGATCCTCGACGAGCCCGCGCTCGAGCGGCTCGCGGCGCATACGAGATCGGGCCAACCGCCGCTGATCGTCGACATGGCCGTGCCTCCCGACGTCGACCCGGCGGCGTGCGCGAAGCTCGCGATCCCGCGCGTCGGCATGGACGAGATCACGCGCCGCGCCGACCAGACCCGCGCCGCGCGCCTGACGGAGGCCGGGCCCGCGCGCGAGCAGGTCGACGACGCGCTCGACCATCTCCAGGACCGATTCACCGAGCGCTACTACGGCCCGCTGTTCGGCGCGCTTCAGCAACGCTTCCGGCACACGGCGCAGGAAGGCGTGAAGCGGCTGCTCAAGAAGGAGCTCAAAGGTCTCGGCGAGGAGGAGCGCACGGCGATCGAGGTCTGGAGCGAAGTGCTCGCGCGCCGCTTCGCGCACATCCCGTGCTTAGGCCTTCGCGGCCTGTTGCACGACGGCCCCGACGGATCGATCGACGCGTTCTTGAACGGGCTCGAGCCCGAGTTCGCGGACGAGCTCCGCGCTGCGCTGAGCGGCGCCGCGCAACCGAGAGACTCGTGAGCTCGGGCGCACCGCTCAAGCTCGGTACGCGCGGCTCCGACCTCGCGCGCACTCAGTCGACGACGGTCGCGGACGCTCTGCGCGCCGCGGGCCACGACGTCGAGCTCACGATCATCAAGACAGCGGGCGACCGCGATCAGACTTCGCAGTTCGGCTCGATCGGCGCGCAAGGCGTGTTCGTGCGCGAGATCGAGCAGGCGCTCGTGGAGGGGCGCATCGAGCTCGCCGTGCACTCGTTCAAGGATCTACCGACGACGTCGCCCGAGGTACTCGTGATCGGCGCGGTGCCGAAGCGCGTCGACCCGGCGGACCTGCTGCTCGTGCGCAGCGACGCGCTCGCGGGCAGCGCGACAGACTGGCTGCCGCTCAAACCCGGCGCGCGCGTCGGCACGTCGTCGGCACGCCGGCGCGTGTGGCTTGCGCACTTCCGTCACGACCTTGCCATCGCGCCGCTGCGCGGCAACGTGCCGACGCGGATCCGGCGACTGCGCGAGGGCGACTTCGACGCGATCCTGCTCGCGGCGGCCGGCGTCGAGCGCCTGCGCGACGGGCCGGCGCTCGAGGGCGCGCTCGACGGCGTAACCGTGATCCGCCTGGACCCGCAGCGATTCGTGCCGGCGCCTGCGCAAGGCGCGCTCGCAATCCAGTGCCGCCGCGACGACACACGCGTGCTCGCGGCGCTCGCGGCGCTCGACCACGCGGCGAGCCATGCGGCCGTCGACGCCGAGCGCGACGCGCTGCGCCGCGCCGAGGGCGGTTGCGACGTCGCGTTCGGCGCGTTCTTCGTGCACGCGCACGGCGATGCGGGCCGCAGGCCCGGGGCGCAGCACGAGCTGCTCGGCATGTACGAGCGCTCAGGGTCAGTGCGCGTCGCTCGCGTTCGCGGCCCGGACGCGGGCGCTCTCGGCGCGGCGCTCTGGGCGAAGCTCGACGGTGACGCGCGATGACCGCGGCGGCGAAACGGCTCGCGGGCGCGCGTGTCCTGATCACGCGCAGCGAGGACGACAGCGCCGAGTGGGCCGAAGAGCTCGAGCGCCGCGGCGCGTGGCCCGTGCTCTTGCCGTGCATCCGCTCCGAGCCGATCGACACGCCGGAGCTACGCGCCGCGTTGAGCAAAGCGGTGGCGAGCGCCGATTGGCTCGTGCTCACGTCACGACGCGGTGCCGAGGCGTGCGCGCGGCTGCTTGCGACGCCGGCGGAGACGCCGCGCGGCGGCGCTTCATCGATTGCGCCACGCGCGACCGCGCGCGTCACGCTGGCGGACCGCACACGCGTCGCGACTGTCGGAGCCGCGACGGCGGACGCGGCAAACAAGCTGCTCGGCCGCGCGGAGCTGCTCGGCGGCGGCAACGCCGCGGCGCTCGGCGCGGCGCTCGCAAGCGATGAGCTCATCGCGGCAGGGGCGTCCGTCGTGCTCGCGCTCGCGGCCAATGCGCGCGACGAGCTCGAACAGGTGCTCGCGGCCGCCGGCGCGCGTTGCACGCGCTTCGACGTCTATCGCACGATCCCCGCGCCGCCGGCCGCGCAGAAACGCGCGCTGTCGTCGCTCGGCGCCGAGCGCGTCGTGCTCGCGAGCCCGTCGGCCGCGAGCGGTTTCGTGCATCAAGTGGATCTCGACGTGCCGGTCGCGATCTATACGATCGGGCCGTCGACGACGGCCGCGGCGCGGGCTCTCGGCCTCGACGTGACGGCCGAGGCGCGCGAGCCGAGCTTGGAAGGAATCTTGGAGGCGATGCAATGAACACGAAGACGGCCGCGCGCAGACGCGCCGCGAAGACGAAGGCAGCGAAAGTGGCCGAGACGAGCGTCGCGATTCCGACGCCGAGCGCGCGGCTCCGCCGGCTGCGGCGCACGCGCCGGCTCCGCGATCTCGTCGCCGAGACGCACGTGACGGCCGAGCAGCTGATCATGCCGCACTTCGTGCTGCCCGCGAAACGCGCGAACGAGCCGATTTCCTCGATGCCCGGGATCGCGCAGCAGGGCCTCGAGAACGTCGTGAAGACGATCGGCAAGGATCTAGAGCTCGGCATCCGCGCGGTGCTCCTGTTCGGCCATCCCGAGCACGGCGGCAAGACGCCCGACGGCCGCGCGGCCGCCGCCGCGAACGGCGCGGTGCAGAGGACGTGCGAGCGGTTGAAGAAGGAGTTCCAAGACGAGCTCGTCGTGATCACCGACGTCTGTCTCTGCGCGTACACGGATCATGGTCATTGCGGCGTGCTCGACGCGCGCGGCCGCGTGCTCAACGACGAGTCGCTCAGGCCGCTCGTCGACATGGCGCTGTCGCACGCGCGCGCGGGCGCGGACGTCGTCGCACCGTCGGACATGATGGATGGGCGCGTGCTCGCGATCCGTACCGCGCTCGACGGCTCCGGCTTCCAGGAAACCGGCCTCTTGTCATACGCGGTGAAGTTCGCGTCGGCCTATTACGGCCCGTTCCGCGAAGCGGCCGACTCGCGGCCCGCGCAGGGCGATCGGCGCAGCTATCAAATGGACTCGCGCAACGGCCGCGAGGCGGTACGCGAGGCGCTCGTCGACGTCGAAGAAGGCGCGGACTGGCTGATGGTGAAGCCCGCACTGCCCTATCTCGACGTGATCCGCGCCGTGCGCGAGGCGAGCCTTCTGCCGCTGTCCGCCTACAACGTCTCGGGCGAATACTCGGCCGTGAAGGCCGCGGCCGCGAACGGCTGGCTCGATGAGCCGACGATCGTGCGCGAGAATCTCATCGCCATCGCGCGCGCCGGCGCGGATCAGATCATCACATATCACGCGCGTGACGCGCTCGAGGGGGCCTGGTTGTGAGATTGGGATCGAAGAACGCCCCGGCCGGCAGCGGGCACCGGCCGCACAACGACGCGTGGTTCGACCGCGCCAAGAAGGTCACGCCGGGCGGCGTGAACTCGCCCGTGCGCGCGTTCGGCAGCGTCGGAGGCTCGCCGCTCGTGATTCGTTCGGCGGCCGGCGCGACGGTCATCGACGTCGACGGCCGCGAGTATCTCGACTTCGTCGGCTCCTGGGGTCCGCTGATCTTGGGGCACGCGCATCCGAAGATCGTCGCGGCGGTCGAAGCGGCGTGCCGCCGCGGCATGTCGTACGGCGCGCCGTCCACGCCCGAGATCGAGCTCGCCGAGGAGGTCGTCTCGGCCTATCCCGGCATCGAGCAAGTGCGCTTCGTCTCGTCGGGCACCGAGGCCGTGATGAGCGCGGTCAGGCTCGCGCGCGGCGCGACCGGCCGCGACCTCGTCGTGAAGTTCTCCGGTTGCTATCACGGCCACGTCGATTACCTGCTCGTCGCCGCGGGCTCGGGCCTCGCGACGTTCGGCCAGCCGACCTCGAAGGGCGTGCCGGCCGAGCTCGCCGCGCTCACGCGCGTGCTGCCGCTCGACGACACGGCCGCGGCCGAGAAGCTGTTCGCCGAGGACGGCGGCCGCATCGCTGCCGTGATCATCGAGCCCGTACCGGCGAACAACGGCTTGCTGCTCCAGCGCCCAGAGTTCCTGCACTCGCTGCGCGAGCTCTGCAGCCGATACGGCGCGCTGTTGATCTTCGACGAGGTGATCTCGGGCTTTCGGCTCGGTCCCGGCGGCGCGGCCGCGCACTACAAGATCAAGCCGGACCTTGCGACGTTCGGCAAGGTGATCGGCGGCGGGATGCCGGTCGGCGCGTTCGCGGGCAAGCGCGAGATCATGAAACAGCTTTCGCCCGAGGGCGGCGTTTATCAGGCCGGAACGCTGTCGGGAAACCCGGTCGCGATGACGGCCGGTCTCGCGACGTTGCGCACGCTGCAGAAAGAGGACGGCTGGCGGCGGCTCGAAGCGCTCGGCGGGTATTTGGAGCAAGCCGTAGGCGCGGCGCTCTCGGAATCGCCGGTCCCCGTTCGGCTGTGCCGGCTCGGATCGATGTTCTGGCTCGCGTGGCTCGCGGACACCGCGCCCAGCTCGGCGGAGATGCTCGATCCGCGCGCGGCCTCCGTATATGCGCGCGTGTTTCATTCGCTGCTCGACCAGGGGATCGCTCTCGCGCCATCGGCGTTCGAAATCGCATTCTTGTCGCTCGCACATTCGAAGCGCGACGTCGACCGTCTCGCCGAAGGCTTGCGCGCGGCGCTCACCGTGGCCGCGACTCCGGCACAATAGCGCGCGTGCGGCGGCGGAGACTTCGATGACGTTGAAACGCGATCCGAGCCTGGCGCTGCAGCTCGGCTTTCTCGCGCTGCTCTTGATCTCTACCGTGCAGGTCGGCTGGTGGATGTACGACCACGTCTCGAAGGCACGCGACGTCGAGCGCCGGTTCGCAGCCGAGTACCAGCACGACGCCGACGCGCTCACGACGCTGTTCTCCGGCGCGTCGCCGGAGCGAGTCGCGGAGCATCTACCCGCCGTCGCGGTCACCGGCCACGAGGCCGCGGTGCGGCCCGAGGCGCTCGCGGCACTCGCCGACGAGCGCTCGGCACGGATCAATCGCTTCATGTGGGAAGGCGCGTTCTTCCTCGCCGTGCTGCTCGGCGGCATGGCGGTGCTCACACGCACGATCCGGCACGACGCGGAGCTGCGGCGGCGCCAGCAGAATTTTCTCGCGGCCGTGTCGCACGAGTTCAAGAGCCCGCTCGCGAGCATCCAGCTCGCGTCCGAGACTCTGGTGCTGCGCTCGCACGAGAGCGACACGCAGCGGCTCGGGCGGCGAATTCTCGAAGACTGCGAGCGCCTTTTGCGCATGGTGGACAACTTGCTCGACGCGACTCGTCTCGAAGAAGGTCGCCAGCAACTCGCGCCGGCCGAGCTGGCGCTGCGCGGCGCGGCGGAGACCGCGGTCGCCGAGATCGCCGAGCGGGCGCGCCTCTCCTCGGTGACGATCGCGGTCGAAATGCCCGACGACCTGAAGCTCACCATCGATCCGACCGTGCTCGGCACGGTGCTGCGTAACCTGCTCGACAATGCACTCAAGGCGTGCGTCGCGGGCGGCGGCCGGTCGATCGCGCTGCGCGGCGCGCGCACCGCGCACGGCGTCGAGCTCGCGGTAGCGGACGACGGCATCGGCTTTCCGCCCGAGGACGCCGCGCTGATCTTCGAGAAGTTCTATCGCGTCGGCGACGAGCTGCGCCGCTCGATGCCGGGGACGGGGCTCGGCCTCTATATCGTGAAGCGCCTCGTCGAACAGTCGGGCGGCGCGATCGCGGCGCAGAGTGGAGGGCCGAAGCGCGGCGCGACCGTCACGATCCGCTGGCCGGAGCGCGCGCGATGACGAGCCCAGGCAGGATCTTGATCGTCGACGACGAGGCCCATCTCGCCGAGGGTATCCGCGAGAACCTCGAGGCCGAGGGCTACGAGACTGAGGTCGCGCACGACGGCCGCGTGGGACTCGAGCGCATTCGCGCGCAGAGCTTCGACCTCGTGGTGCTCGACGTAATGATGCCGAATATGGACGGCCTCGAGCTCTGCGCGCGGATCCGCAGTGAAGGTCTTCAGACGCCCGTGCTGTTCCTCACGGTGAAGGGCGACGTGGCGGATCGCGTGCGCGGCTTCGAGGCCGGCGGCGACGACTACCTCGCGAAGCCGTTTCATCTGCAGGAGCTGTTGCTGCGGGTCGCGGCGATTCTGCGCCGCAGCAACTGGTACCAGGGCAGCAGCGGCACGCTGCAGTTCGGCGGCAACACGATCGACTTCAAAACCTACGAGGCGCGCGCGTGGGACGGCGCCGAGCACGCGCTCACGCACAAGGAGGCGATGATCTTGAAGGCGCTATCGGAGCGCGCGGGGCAGATCGTCACGCGCGAGGAAATCCTCGATCGCGTCTGGGGCTACGAGGTGTTCCCCTCGACGCGCACGATCGACAACTTCATCGTGCGGTTACGCAAGCGCTTCGAGCGCAACGCGGAAGCGCCGGAGCATTTTCATACGGTACGCGGGGTCGGCTACCGCTTCACGGCGGACCCGCAAGCGACGGAGGCCACGGGCGAATGAGCGGCGCACGCGACGGACTGCTGATGAAGGCGATACGGCGCGAGCCCGTGCCGCGCCGGCCGCTCTGGATCATGCGCCAGGCCGGCCGCTACCTCCCCGAGTATCGCGAGTTCCGCGAGAGGCACAGCTTCAAGGCGCTCGCGGGCGACTCCGAGCTCGCGGCCGAGGTCACGCTGATGCCGCTGAAGCGCTTCGCGCTCGACGCGGCAATCGTGTTCGCCGACATCATGAGCCCGCTGCCCGCTCTCGGCATCGAGTTCGACTTCGCGCCGGGCCCCGTGGTCGCGAAGCCGATTCGCGACGGGCACGCGCTCGAGCAGCTCCGCGATCCCGCGCCCGAGGAGATCGCGCCGGAGGTGATCGCCGCGCTGAAGCTCACGCGCGCCGCCTTGCCCGCCTCGACCGCTCTGCTCGGTTTCTGCGGCGCGCCCTGGACGCTCGCCGCGTATCTCGTCGAAGGCAAGGGCACCAAGGACTTCCCGACGCTGCGCGCGTTCGCGGCCGCCGAGCCGCTGCTGCTCGATCGCCTGCTCGCGCGGCTCACGAACTTGCAGATCGACTATCTACGCCGCCAAGCCGCCGCGGGCGCCGACGCGGTGCAGATCTTCGACTCGTGGGCCGGGCTCCTATCGCGCGCGAGCTGGGAGAAGCTGATCCGCCCGCACTTGACGACGCTGCTCGAGGCCGCGGGCCGCTCGAAGATTCCGCGGATCCTGTTCGTGCAGAACGCGCCGCACCTCGTCGACGCGTACGCGAGCTTGCCCGCGGAGGTGCTCGCGGTCGACTGGCGCGTCGACCTCGCGGAGCTGCAAAAGCGTTACCCGGACCGCGCCGTGCAGGGCAATCTCGAGCCCGCGATTTTGATTGCCGGGGCCGACGCGACGAGCATTGCCGCGCGCGAGCTGCTCGCGTCGACCGCACCGCGCGGCCACATCGTGAACTTGGGCCACGGCATCTTGCCTCAGACGCCGATTGCGAGCGTCGAAGCGCTGATCGAAACCGTGCATTCGGAGGATCTCGGATGAGCGAAGAAAAAGCGGCGCGCCCGGCGCCCGAGGCGAACGCAGCGCGACCGGCGGCCGAGGTAGCGGCGCCGCTCGACCTCGCGGAAAAAGGCCGTCGCGCGGGCCAAGTGATTTCGCTCGACCGGCGCCTGTTCATGAAATTCACCGCGTTCGGCCGCTGCCTCGACGCCGAGGCGGCCGCGAGGGCGTTGGCCGCGGACGGAGCTCGGGCGGCGCTCTATGCCGACGCGAACGACCCGCAGGGCATCGGCGTGATGGTCGCTTCGGAGAACCCGGAGTACTTCGTGACGAATCTCCGGACGCTGTTCAGCCGCTTACCGTTCGCGGATTTCGTGCACAAGCCAGAGCTCGACATGCTCGGCCGCACGTACTCGATCGGCTACGAGCAGGACCTCGAGGAGACGTTGTTCAAGCGGCCGCTGTCGAAGATGCTCGACCCGAAGAACGTCTGGGCGATTTGGTATCCGCTCCAGCGTGCGAAGAAGTTCTACACGCTGCCGCCGGAGCATCAGCGCAAGATCCTCGCGGAGCATGGCACGCTCGCGCATCGCTACGCGGGCCACGCCAACGACGTCCGCCTCGCGTGCCACGGCCTCGACAAGAACGACAACGACTTCATCGTCGGGTTGGTCGGCGCGCAGCTGCATCCGCTCTCCGCAATCGTGCAGGAGATGCGCAAGACCGAGCAGACCTCGCAGTACCTCGACAGCCTCGGTCCGTTCTTCGTCGGCAAGGCCATCTGGCAGAGCGCGGGATGAGCGCGCCGGATCCCGATAAGCATTACGACGCGCTGCTCGTCGTGTCGTTCGGCGGCCCCGAAGGGCCGAACGACGTCGCGCCGTTTCTCGACAACGTGTTCCGCGGCCTGCGCGGCGTGACGCCCGAGACGCGCGCGCACGTCGCGAAACGCTACGAGCCGTTCGGCGGCGTGAGCCCGATCAACGCCCAGACGCGCGAGTTCATCAAAGCGCTGCAGCGCGAGCTCGACGCGCACGGGCCGGCGCTGCCGATCTATTGGGGCAACCGCAACTGGCATCCGTTCCTCAAGGACACGCTCGCGCAGATGGCGAACGCCGGCGTGCGGCGCGCGCTCGCCTACGTGACGAGCACGTTCAGCTCCTACAGCGGCTGCCGAAAATACCGTGAGGACCTCTACGAGGCGGTGCAAGGACTTGCCATACCGCCGGTGATCGACAAGCTCCGCGTCGGCTTCAACCATCCAGGCTTCGTGCGCGCGATGGCGGACCGCGTCGCCGTGGAGCTCGAGAAGCTGCCGGCAGGCGAGCGCTCCGCGACGCCGATCCTGTTCACCGCGCACAGCTTGCCCGAATCGATGGCGCACGCGTCGCGGTACGAGGCGCAGCTGCAGGCGAGCTGCAGGCTGGTCGGCGACGCGCTCGAGCACCAACGTTGGCGGCTCGTGTTCCAGAGCAACAACGCGTCGTACGGCCCCGAGGCCTGGCTCGGCCCCGACATCGCGGTGGCTCTGCGCGAGGCGAAGGCCGCGGGCGCGGCGTCGGTCGTCGTCGCGCCGATCGGCTTCGTATGCGAGCACATGGAAACGGTGCTCGACCTCGACGTGAAGCTCGCGGTGGTGGCGCGAGAGGTCGGCATCAACATGCTGCGCGCCACGACGGTGAACACCCATCCCGCTCACGTGAGCATGGTTCGCGAGCTCGTCGTGGAGCGGCTCACGCCGAACGCACCGCGGCTCGCACTCGGCTCGCTCGGCCCGAGCCACGATCGATGCGAGCCCGATTGCTGCCTGTCCGGCCGGCCCGGACCCCTGAAGCCGTCGCTCTGCGGCACCGACGATCCCTACGTCGCGACGCCTCGTTGAGGCCGAATGGCGGCCGTCGACCGCGATGTGATCGTCGTCGGCGCGGGGCTCGCGGGCCTCGCCGCGGCGACGAAGCTCGAAGCAGAAGGCCTCGACGTGCTCGTGCTCGAGGCGCAGCAGCGGGTCGGCGGCCGGATCCATTCGATGCGCCAGCTCGGGTCGGGCGAGGCCGGCGGCACCTACATCGGCGCGGGTTATGAGCGCGTGATCGCGGCCGCTAGCCGGCACGGCGTTCCACTCGTCGACGTGACGCCGGTCCTGCAGTTCTTTCGCGAGCAAGACCTCGTGCTTGGGACGCGGATCATTCGCCAGACCGACTGGCCGGGGGACCCGGCGAACCCGTTCCCGGACGCGGACAAAGCACAGTTGCCGTGGAGCTATCACCGCACGCTGACCGTGCGGCACAACCCGCTCGAGAGACCGCAGGACTGGCTCGACGCACGCTTCGCGGATCTCGACGTCTCGGCGCGGACGTGGCTGCGCGGCCTGGGCTTGAGCGACGCGGCAATCGCGCTCGCGTACGGGATGAACGCGAGCTTCGGCCGCGACGCGGACGACGTCTCGGCGCTCCTACTGCTGTTCCGCGGCGCGTTCTCGAAGGCGCAGCGCGCGCTGGCGCCGAAGGAGAGCGTCGGGCTCACGGCGCGCGACGGCGTGCAGAGGATCCCCGAGGCGCTCGCGTCGAGCTTGAGGGGTGGCGTCGATCTCGGGCGCGTCGTCACCGCGATCTCCGTCGAGCACGAGCGCGTCACGCTACGCTGCGCGGATTCGACGACGCTGCGTGCCCGGCAGGTCGTCTGCGCCGTGCCGCTCGGCGTGCTGCGGAACATCGCGATCGACCCGTCGCTGCCCGCGCGGCAAGCGGAAGCGTTCGCACGCTTGCCGTCGCAGCCGCTCATGCAGGTATACCTCGCGCCGAAGGCCAAATTCTGGGAGCGCGACGGCTACGCCCCGAGCCTGTTCACGGACTCCGGAGCCGGCATGATCGCCGCCGCGCGCAACCGCTCGAACCCGACCGAGGTCACGAGCATCGCGTGCTGGATCACGGGCGACGCGGCCGCCGCGCTCGATCGGCTCCCGGCCGATGCCATAGGCCGCGCGGTGATCGCCGAGATCGAACGGATCCGGCCGGCCGCCGCAGGTGCCCTCGAGTTCGTCGCGCTCCATTCGTGGGGCGCAGATCCTTATGCCGGCGGTGCATGGGCTTACTTCCGCCCGGGCGACGTCTCACGTTATGCAGCGAACCTCGGTGCCGCGCATGGCCGGCTGCACTTCTGCGGCGAGCATCTCGCCGTGGAAAGCCGCGGCATGGAAGGTGCAATGGAATCCGGCGAGCGGGCTGCGGCCGAGATATTTGCCCAGGCCTAAGCGATCGCATATGCGCTTTCGCTATGCCGGCATGAGAACTTAACCGTTCACGTCGGCCGGGCCCGCTCTTAAGGTAGACCCCTTCAAGCAGAAGAATTGGCCAGGTCCGCCGGCTGTGTCCCGGTGCACCGCGGTTCGGGAACGCACGATGAGCGCATTGCTGAACGCCGACTTCCGGGCGATTTCCGCCCCATCGCCCGCCGGCGTGGTGGACGTGAAGGCGTACGACGAAGAGGCGAGCCGCAGCCACGCGATCGAGCTCTGCAACCGCAAGTTCGCGACTCTCGAAGCCGAGGCCCGCGTCCAATGGGCGCTCGAGAACCTGCCCGGCAAGCACGTGCTGACCTCGAGCTTCGGCGCGCAGGCCGCTGTCTCCCTGCATCTCGTTTCGCGGATCAACCCCGATATTCCGGTCGTGTTGGTGGATACGGGGTACCTGTTCCCCGAGACCTATCGTTTCGTCGACGACTTGACCTCGCGGCTCAAGATCAATCTCAAGGTCTACCGGGCCGATCTGTCACCGGCTTGGCAGGAAGCTCGCTATGGCCAGCGTTGGAACCAAGGCCTGCAGGGCCTCGAGGCCTATAACCAAGAGAACAAGGTCGAGCCGATGCGCCGAGCGCTGCGCGAGCTCGACGTGAGCACGTGGTTCGCGGGCCTACGCCGTAACCAGACCGAGAGCCGAGCCAAGATCGAGTACCTCGAGTGGGCCGGCGGCCGCTGGAAGGTGCATCCGATCGCCGACTGGACCGACCGCGACGTGTACCGCTATCTGACCAAGCACAACCTTCCGTATCACCCGCTTTGGGAGAAGGGCTACGTGTCGATCGGCGATCACCACAGCACGAAGCCGATTCACGAAGTCTCGACCGCGGAGCAGACGCGCTTTTTCGGTTTGAAGCGCGAGTGCGGCATTCACGAGATCAATCTCGCCGACCTCTGACGCGGCGCGACGGAGCCTCGCTCCGGCATTCCAATTGCGGACGAGCGCGCGAACAGCAGCGCCTTCGAGCCGACCTACTTGCCGGGATCCTGCTCGCAGCCGGCCTTGAGCGGCAGCGGGATCTCGTGCACGAGGTTATCGACCTCTTCCTGCGACTGTGCGCGCGCCGCGTCGCGAATGAGCCGCGGCGCATAGTGCGGCGCGAACAAATGAATGAAATCGACCATGTAGCCGCGCAGCACCATGTCGCGCGGGAAGCCGAGCCACGTCGTGACGCGCGGAAATAGATCTTGCGCGTCGATCGCGACGAGATCCTCTCGGTCGATGCACTCGAACGCCATCGACGCGATCACGCCGACGCCCATGCCCATGCGGACGTAGGTCTTGATGATGTCGGCGTCGCGCGCGGTGAACACGACTCGGGGCTCGAGCCCATGCTCGCGGAACGCGCGCTTGAACGACGATTCGCCGGTGCCGCTGAAGACATAGGTCACGAGCGGGTAGTCGGCGAGCGCCGGGAGATCGAGCGGCTTCGTCTGCTGCGCGAGCGGATGGTCTTTCGGCACGAGCACGATGCGGTGCCAGGTGTAGATCGGCAGCAGCGTGAGATGCGGAAACAGCTCCTGGGATCCGGTCGCGATCGCGAAATCGACCTTATTCGTGCTCACGAGCTCGACGATCTGCTCGGAGGTTCCCTGGTGCAGCTCGAGATCGACGCGCGGATAGCGCTCCCGGAACGCGCGGATGACCTCGGGCAGCACGTAGCGAGCCTGGGTATGCGTCGTCGCGATCGACAGCGTGCCGTCGAGCTCGGCGGTAAGGTCGCTCGCGAGGCTCGTGATGTTGCCGACCTCGCGCAGGATCTTGCGCGCCCGAGCGATCACCTCGCGGCCCGCGGGTGTGATCGCCGCGAGGCTCTTGCCCTTGCGGGTGAACAGTTGCACGCCGAGCTCGGCCTCGAGCTGCTTCAGCTGCTTGCTGATGCCCGGTTGGCTCGTGTAGAGCCGCTCGGCGGCGGACGTGATGTTGAGCCCGCTGTCGGCGATGCCTACGAGATATTTGAGCTGCTTGAGCGTCACGCGGCCCCCGCGGGGATGAAAAAGCCGCGTCCTCGTGAAGAGTGAGCGGCCTTGGGCGGCTATATAACCATCGGTTAGATCGGGGTGTCAACCGGCCGCCGGGCGGTCTTCCGTAGGCCGATTGGTCGCGCAGCGCGCGGCGCGTGGCGGTTATTTCAGAGCGCTATAAATCCAGGAAAACAACTTATTATTCGCGGCTGCGGGCGAGAGTATTGTTCCGCGACCACACGAGCTTCGGATCCATGCAGCACCTACCGCTCTTTGCCGACCTCAAGGATAAGGACTGCCTCGTCGTCGGTGGAGGGGCGGTCGCCGAGCGGCGCACGCTGTTGCTGCTCGAAGCGGGCGCGCGCGTGCACCTCGTCGCGCCGACGCTGAAATCGGAGACCCTCTCCGAGCTTGCGGCCGACGAGCGAATCACGCACGAGCCGCGGCCGTATCGCAGCGGGCCGCTCGACAAGTATTGGCTGATCATCGCGGCGACGGACGACCGCGCGACCAACGTGCGGGTCGCGGCGGACTCGCGGGCCGCTCGTCGGCTCTGCAACGTCGTCGACGACCCGGAGCTCTGCTCGTTCATCATGCCCGCGATCGTGGACCGCGCTCCGGTGACGATCGCGATCGGCAGCAGCGGCCTGTCACCGGTGCTCACTCGCTGGATCAAGGGTCTGCTCGAGACACTGTTGCCCGAGCGGCTCGGCGCGGTCGCAGCGCTGGCCGGCCGCTGGCGCGAGCGCGTCCGCGCCGCGATTCCCGATGCAGACGAGCGCCGGCGTTTCTGGGAGCGCGTCGTGAACGGCGAAGTGGCGGCGCACGCGTTCGCGGGGCGCGACAGCGAAGCCGAGGACGCGCTGCGCGGCGGACTCGAGAGCTGGGCGCGCGACGACGCGCAGAAGCTCGGCGAAGCCTACCTCGTCGGTGCGGGGCCCGGCGGCGCCGACTTGATCACGATTCGTGGTCGGCAGCTGCTCGCGAGCGCCGATGTCGTCCTCTACGACCGGCTCGTGAGTCCGAGCATCTTGACGTACGCGCGCCGCGAGGCCGAGCTGATCTGCGTCGGCAAGACGCCGCGTCGGCCTTCGATCACGCAGAAGCAACTGAACCGGCTGCTCGTGCAGCTCGTCCAGGCCGGCAAGCGCGTCTGCCGCTTGAAGGGCGGCGATCCGATGATCTTCGGCCGCGGCGGCGAGGAGCTCGAGGCGCTCGCTGCGGCCGGGTTGAAATTCCAGGTCGTGCCCGGCGTGTCGGCAGCGGAAGGCTGCGCGGCATACGCCGGTGTGCCGTTGACGCTCCGCGGCGTGACGCAAGCCGTGCTGCTCGCGACCGGGCACACACAAGACTCCGACGCCGCCGTCGCCGCGGCGGAGTTCGTTCCGGGGCAAACGCTCGCGTTGTACATGGGCGTCGCGCAGTACGCCGAGATCGCCGTGGCGCTGATCGCGCGCGGCTACGACGAAACCACGCCGGTGGCCGTCGTCGAGAACGGCACGACGGACCAACAGCGCGTGATCCGCACCGCGCTCGGCAGCCTCGGCCGGGCGCAGACCGCGCTGAAGATCGCGCCGCCCGCGCTCTTGATCGTCGGCGAGACGGCGCGCTTCGCGGAACGCTACAGCTGGTTCGCGCCGAGCAAGCTCGAAATTTTCGAAGGCGAGTCGGCGCACGAGCGCGCTCGTGTAAGCTACTGAAGCCACCTTCGCGGGAGCGGCACCATGATCTACGACAGCATCCTCGACACGATAGGCAACACGCCGGTCGTCAAGCTGCATCGGATTCCGCCGAAGCACGTGACGGTCTACGCGAAAATCGAGGCGTTCAATCCGCTGCACTCGGTCAAGGACCGGCTCGCGCTCGCGATCATCGACGACGCCGAGCGCCGCGGCACGATCAAGCCGGGGCAGACCGTCATCGAAGCGACGTCGGGCAACACCGGCATCGCGCTCGCGATGGTCTGCGCCGCGAAGGGCTATCCGTTCGTCGCGACGATGGTCGAGACGTTCTCGGTCGAGCGGCGCAAGATCATGCGCGCGCTCGGCGCGAAAGTGATCCTCACGCCCGCGGCGGAGCGCGGCACGGGCATGGTGCGGCTCGCCGAGTCGCTCGCCGACAAGCACGGCTGGTTCCTCGCGCGCCAATTCCAGAACCCCGCTAACCCCGCGTTCCATCGTCAGACCACGGGACCCGAGATTCTCAAGGACTTCGCGGGGCGCCGGCTCGACTTCTGGGTTACGGGCTGGGGCACCGGCGGCACGCTCACGGGCGCGGGCGAGATGATCAAGCTCGCGCGTCCCGAGGTGAAGATCGTCGCGACCGAGCCCGCGGGCGCATCGCTGCTCGGCGGCAAGTCGTGGGCGCCGCACAAGATCCAAGGCTGGACGCCGGATTTCCTGCCCGACGTGCTGAATCCGAAAGTGTTCGACCAGTTGCTGCCCGTCACCGACGAGGAAGGCAAGGCGATGGCGCGTCGGCTCGCGCGCGAGGAAGGGATCTTCGTCGGCATTTCGGCGGGCGCGACGCTCGCGGCCGCGCTGAAAGCGGCGGAGCACGCACCCGCCGGGTCGGTGCTGCTCGCGATGCTGCCCGATACCGGCGAGCGCTATCTCGGCACTTATCTCTTCGACGACTTGAACGCGGGCTCCGACGACGAGTGGCTCGCGAGCCTCGGCAAGAGCTAGCGACTGTCCGTCGCGCTACTCGTATTCCGACCTGCAAGGTCGAACTCGACCGACAAGACCACTGCGCGCTGCTGGTGACACTCGTACTTCAGATGGCTCTCGCCGCCGGGCCAGGGCACCTCGGCGTAACCGGGCCTGGCTTGATGTCCGCTACGCCCTTCTAGGACCAGGTCCACGTTCTGGGCGGTGACGCGCCCGAGAACCTTGTCCGGGGTGACGGACATAATCGGCTCGCTCGATGTCCACGTGCATTTCAGCGTCGTCGTGGAAGACGAGGCCGTATAGTCGAAGACCATACCGAACCACATGCAGGAGATCGGTATGGAGTCGGCGACGCACTTACCGTTCTCGACCACATCGAAGCGCGAGCCCTCCTGGTACACCTCCCAGCCCCCGTTGATAGGCCGCATGAGGCCCTGCTTCAGATGGATGATTTGAACGGCATTCCTGCCAGCGGATGAGCAGCTAACGAGGGCCACCGCTGCCGCAATAGCAAACGTAGCGCCCTTTCGCACGCCTGAGGCATAACGCTCGAGCCCAGTTGTGTGCCTTGGCACTTTGTCTCCGTGGTCGCGTGCACCCTGCTGCGACTTAACCATACCGCCTGAGGTTCAAATCAACGCGTCCTTGAACCGCTCGGCTCACAGCGGCGCCCCTCGACAACGTAGCGACTGTCCCGGAAGCTACCGCCCGCACCTCACTGTACATTCCCGATGCGGCACGCGCTGATGAGAACAATGCTTGTATGGACAGAGTCCTCGAACCCGAGCTGATGACCGACGAGCAGCAGGCGCTTGCCTACGCGAAGGCGGATTTCTCGACCTCCAACCAGTGGTATGTCGACCACCTTCTCGCTGACTGCCCACAGCAGCTTGGCAACGTCCTCGACATCGGCTGCGGTCCCGGCGACGTGATGCTGCGGCTAGCGACTGCGCGTCCCGGCGTGCGCATTACCGCAATCGACGGCTCGAAAGCGATGCTCGAGCTTGCGCGCAAGGCAGTGCAGAACGCCGACCTGCAACAGCGCATCACCCTGCTGCAGGGTTACATACCCGGTTTGCCGCTGGCAGGACGCAGCTTCGACGCGATCCTCTCGAAGGATCTCCTGCACCACCTGCCGGACCCGATGGTGCTGTGGAGCGAAGCCAGACGCCTCGGACGCTCAGGCACGGCAATCTACGTCATGGACCTGATGCGCCCGGAATCGCCGGAGGCCGCGCACGACATCGTGGAGTCGGTCGCCCGCGACGAGTTGCCGATCTTGAAGGCAGACTTCTACGCTTCGTTATGTGCCGCGTTCACGCTCGAAGAAACGAAAGCGCAGGTGAAGCGTTCCGGGCTGCCGCTGGAAGTCACCCAGGTGACCGACCGCCACATGGTGATCAAGGGAATGTTGGTATAAGCCCGTGAACGGCGAAGCCGGCGGTCTCATGCGGGCAACTGAGTCCGCGCGAAAGCGAAATGGCGGAGAGGGAGGGATTCGAACCCTCGAAGGGCTTTTGGCCCTTACACCCTTAGCAGGGGTGCGCCTTCGACCACTCGGCCACCTCTCCGCAGGTCGACTTTCGTCGCAAACGGCTCGTGATTCTACTGGCGCGCCGCGCGAATGGCGACGTTCGAGCGGAAAGAGGTACCCGTCACGCCTGCGGCCGAGCCGCGGCATGCGACGAGGTTTGCGTCGATCGGACTACTGATGCACCGCGCCGACCACTTGCGGTGGCCGCTGCGGTTTCTCTTCGGCTTGCTCGCGCTTGATACGTTCGAAAATTTCTTCGCGATGCACTGCCACTTCACGCGGTGCGTTCACCCCGAGCCGCACCTGGTTCCCCTTCACACCTAGCACAGTGACGGTGACGTCGTTACCGATGACCACCGTTTCCCCCACTCGCCGGGTCAAGATCAGCATTGCCAGACTCCTTATGGGCGTCTTGGCCGTCCCCTGCTCTGCAACATTTCCGTTGCACTTCTTCTTCGTCGGGTTCGGCTGTTCGCCCTGCACCCTCGAGCGAGCGCCGCTGCGGGCGTTGCGTTCGAGGACTTCCGTGGCTACTCCGGCCGTTTTGTTTTGCTCAGCGTATTGGCCGGTTCCCCCCAAATGGCTCGCAGACTACGTTGTCGTCAATCTGCGACCGGTAGCAATGCTAATGCATTTCTCGGCCAAGTGACTGTTTTTTGTACGCCGTTTTGTTAGACCGACTCTAAGAGGCGCTCGCCGCAGCGAGCTTCGCGACGATCTCCGGCACGAGCGCTAGCGCGTCGTCGACCTTGTCGGGGCGGCTGCCCCCTGCCTGTGCGAAGTCCGGCCGGCCGCCGCCGCGGCCGCCGACGAGCTCGGCTATGGGCTTGATTACGTCGCCTGCCTTTAGGCGCGGCGTGAGGTCTTTGCTGATCGTCGCGACGAGATGAACCTTGTCGCTCTCGACCGCGCCGAGCACGACGATGCCCGTGCCGAGACGGTCCTTGAGCTGATCGGCCGTGTCGCGGAGCGACTTCGCGTCCGCACCATCGATCTTTGCCGCGAGCACCTTGACGCCGCTCACGAGCTGCGCCTCCTCGAGCAGGTCGCGACTGCCGCCCGTGGCGAGCTTGCGGCGCAGGCCTTGCACCTCACGCTCGAGAGAGCGCGCGCGATCGACGAGCTGCGTGACCTTGCCGGCGACGTCGTCGCGGCCCGCCTTCACGAGCGCCGCAACGTCGCGGAGCTTGTCCTCGTTCGCGTTCACCCAGTCGAGCGCGCCGCGGCCCGACACCGCTTCTATCCGGCGGACACCGGCCGCGATGCCGCTCTCGCCGACGATCTTGAACAAGCCGATGTCGCCCGCCCGGCTCACGTGCGTGCCGCCGCAGAGCTCGGTCGAGAAGTCGCCGAGCTTCAGCACGCGCACGCGGTCGCCGTACTTGTCGCCGAAGAACGCGAGAGCGCCGGCCGCAATCGCTTCTTCGTACGGCAACACGCGAATATCCGCGTCGGCGTTCTGACGAATCTGCTCGTTGACGAGCGACTCGATCTCGCGCAGCTGCTCCGCGCTCACGGGCTCATAGTGCGAGAAGTCGAAACGCAAACGGTCGGGAGCGACGAGAGAGCCCTTTTGCTGGACGTGCTCGCCGAGCACCCTGCGCAGCGCGGCATGTAACAAGTGCGTCGCCGAGTGGTTCGCGACGATCGCGGCGCGCCGCTGCGCGTCGACGCGCGCGTCGAGCTGCTCGCCGACCGAAATGGTGCCGGACTCGACGGTGCCGATGTGGCCGAACGCGAGCCCGAGCTTCTGCGTATCCATGACCGCGAACCGCGCGCCGC
>Ga0163163_10001262_pt1 | contig 21351 bp, 9 predicted proteins | sample S65metaG_FD_119766 | JGI IMG/M metagenome (GOLD analysis project Ga0163163, IMG submission 119766) | Switchgrass rhizosphere microbial communities from Kellogg Biological Station, Michigan, USA - S6-5 metaG | ecosystem: Host-associated > Plants > Roots > Rhizosphere > Soil | place: USA: Michigan...
GATTGAATTTCAATTTTAGTTCCGTCGGCATTAAATGTGGGATGGGGATGATCAGCTGCAGTAGCTTTATGTCCGGTTGACAATAATAACATCTCTCCCGTATGACGATCGACCAGGTAAATATTACGTGTAAAATCATCACCTACTGCCCAACGTCCATCTGCCGATCCGTTGACGTGCCATAAGCCACTACCTGACGGCGTTTGTGCCACAATACGCATTTCTCTCGTTCTTAAATTAACAATACCAAGGCCGGTAGGTTTTTCACGGGTACCAGATGGGCCCCACGCCGCGTCCTGGCCCGGATTAGCACCACTAACAGCAGTACCTGTGCTATCAATGGCACCAATTTTTCGATGTCCCATAATGGCGATAGCTACTTCGTCCCTAGTAATGACAGATTCGTGTGTTACCCATTCGTAATCTGCTTCAGGATACAAAGGACGAAGACCTGTTCCATTTGCCATTACTGTCCATGTGCGTTGAGGTGATTTACCACCTGTTTCCCAGCAAAAAACAATTTCGCCAGGCACCCAGGGATTTGTTTGCACATGTCCAATTTGAAAAGGAACGGAAACAATGTATTTTAATTCGCCAGTATTTACATTCATACTCATTAGTCCGGCAGGACCTGCACCCATATTTCGCGGACCAAAGTTGTTTTCAATTTTTGCATTGGCAGGTAAATGTTTTGTTGCTTCGGTTTTTCCTACACGGAAATAAACAGATTCTTCATTCGCATCCAAAGCCATATCGCCACCGGCACCTAATTCAGCAGGAATGGTGCCGCACACATGTTGGTATTTTGTCACAGCCTGCATTTTTCCTGCTTTGCTATCGTTGAATATTTTATCCAGGTCAGCAACGACTACCTGCATGGCTCCTCCTGATCTCCTTGAAGACGTATCGGAAGAGGCAAACCGCATAAAATAAAGTTTCATTGATTTGCGTGCAATACAAAGCATACCTGTATATCCACCTTCGGTTACCTGTACAATGTCTCCTGTTTTTTCATTTACAGCCACTGCTTCATTTCGAACACGGCCGGAACGAAATATAACCCATTGCCCATCTGCCGTCCACTGCGTATGTGTTTGATAAATCTTGGTATCACCAAACGGTTTGCTGGTTAAGAATGAAAGCATAGTTCCGGTAGAAGGGTCCTTCACTACTTTCTTCTCCGACGGAAAACGCTTTCCTATTTGTGCATTTGAAAAAACAGAAACCAATAATGTCAGCAGCAGCAATTTATTTTTCATGCCTATTGTTATAATGAATTAATTCAGTTTCCATCAGGTTTAGTTGTAGCAATAAAAGAACTGGCAGGTATATGAAAGTTTTCAAAAGCATCAGGATGTGCGGGATCAAATGAGGGCAAATCCTTTTTTAAGTATTTTGCCAGTGAAGGAACCTGCTCTTTAATCCCAATTGCAATGCACTTTGCCAGCTCATATGCACCGTAGGTTGTAAAATGTGTATTGTCTTTTAATTCCTGTTTTTGATTTGGAAATGTATTGGCAGGGAAATGCACGAATGCTTTTATTGATTGTTCTGGTCCCCATGTTTCGTATAAAATTTTGCTCATGGCATTGAGATCAATGACTGCAACATTTTCCTCTTTCCCTGTTTGTCTCATTGCTTCGGGATAATCGTCAAGGGTGTTTGTGATGTGGCCTGTGGAATCAAATGATCTGCGGTTCATAGAAGTAACAAGCACAGGAATCATTTGTCTTTTTCTTGCTTCGGCAATCCACTCTTTCAATGTTTGCTTATAGGTAGTAAACGGGTCCAAATGATTGCCACCGGCTTTTTGATCATTATGTGCAAACTCAATAAAAAGATAATCGCCGGCTTTTGCCAGGCTCCATATTTTTTCCAGGCGCCGTTCACCCTTGAATGCTTTTAAGGTTTCGCCCGATTCAGCATAATTGGCAACAGCTATTTTTTTCGGTTGAAAAAAGGCTGGAATTATTTGTCCCCATGCAGCCCATGGTTCTTCTGCCTGGTCAACAACCGTTGAATTTCCTGCGAGAAATACGGAAGGAATGTTGTCGACTTTTTCGATTTCAACGGCACAAATTTTTGGAGCTATGTTATTGAATTCAAGAGTGAGCTTATTATCCCAGTGCAGGTAAGATATTTCGCGGGACTTCAATTTAACCTTTGTTTCCAATGGCCGGATGATACTGTCCTTCACATGCACGGTAAATTCAACCGTTGCAAATTTTCCTTTTTTCGTTTCGATACTTTCCACCATTAAGCGCCTGCATTCCGCCTTTACAGTTGTTAGCGATGTTCCGAACTTATCACCTAAGATCAGCTTCACATTGTAGTTGCCGTCAGGAAGTTTCACCGAAAAATAAAATGGTTTTATACTGGTAATGAAATCGTCCTCCGGTTTTGTTTTCTTTTCAAAATTCTGAGAAACGAGATTATAGGAAGACTCAAAACCAAAACCCTGTTCCGGTGTATACGTTGTTTTTTCCGTTACCTGTAAATAACCGCGCTGTGGTTTGCCACCTCCAAAATCAAATTTGAAAGATGTTTGTGAATGGGACGAAAAGAAACAACACATTGCCAGGATAACTGCAAAAATTCTTTTGTCGTGTGTATTGAATATAGCTGGCCAATTTTGAGTCTTTTTCTTTGCACTTGAAGAGCACACCAAATTCGAAACGACACCCCAGATATGCATACCAGAAGTACCGAACGATGCAGTGAGTGAGCCGTCCGAGCCGGACGCAGTACAACAGTCCCGATAGCTATCGGGATTATAGTAGCAATTAGCCGGGTATATAATGAACATCATTGTGATTGTAAAATCATTAATTAATCTGCACTTACCTGGATTGAACTGTCATTCATACCAAAAGAAAATTTATTTAACAGGTTAATGATTTCTGCGCCTGCTAACAACACCGGTCCATAACCATGCGCAGCAAAAACATTTATCGGGCGATAATAATAAAATGCAGGGTCGAAGGCCATGCCTGTTCCAACGCAAGTTCCTTCCACCTGGCCTTTGTCATTCACTTTGGTGACAATTGCATTCCACGCAAGCATACACATAGGACCGTAGGCCTTGGCATCGAGCCAACCCCTACTCACCCCTCTGGCGATGCAGTATGCATAAATTGCTGTTGCAGATGTTTCGAGATACGAATCGTTTTTATCTAACAGCTGGTGCCAAAAACCCTTATCACTTTGATAATAAGCCAAACCCTTTGCATGTGCTTTAAACTGGTCCAATACTTCCTTTCTTCCTTTATGTGTTTCTGGCAGTACATCTAATAATTCTGTCATCGCCATCAATGCCCAGCCGTTGGCACGTGCCCAATGAAATTCGGGGTGAACGTCCATACCTTCCACCCAGCCATGCATGTAAATACCCAGGTCCTTATTGAACATTCTTTTTGAAAACTGGATGACCTGTTTAACTGCATCATCAAAATATTTTTGATCGCCGGTTAGCTTTCCCATTTGAGCTAAGGCCGGAACACTCATGTAAAGATCGTCGAGCCACAATGTATTTTTTTGCGGGCGGTTCCGTGCCAGGGTGCCATCTTTTAATCGATACTCTTTTGTTGAAACATAATTAATGTAATTGTCGATAACAGGTTTTAAAACTTTATCATTATTCAACCTGTACGTTTTGATCATGGCTGCGCACATAGCACCTGCATCATCCAATGCATGTGGTGCAACCGGCTGGCGCAATGGATTTGAATTTTTTGGATACTGTTGATACAAAGAACGAAATGCAGGAACTGCACCCGCTATGAAATTCATTCTTTGTTGTGTGTAATCACTGTAACGTTTATCACCAGTAGCTTCTGCAGCAAGCAACATAGCTGAATAGGTTACGCCCCATTCATAACTTGTTAAACGAAAATCGCCCTGCTTGAAAATGATGTTTGTATCAGGTTTGTCTACTTTATCGAATACCTGGTTGTTTGACTTGTTTGCAAACTGCATCGGCGTTACTGCGTCCAGGTACGTATAAACGCGGTCAAGAACTTTTTTTACTGATTCTTTTGTCGGCACAGAATACGGAATTGGATAATCAGGTTGCAATGCATGAAGTGGAGTGACTACATCGTTTTGTTTTTGTGCGACTACATTTAAGCTGGTCAAAAAGATGGCAAAAACAAAAAACCTATGTACCATATTTGTCGATTTAAGACTTTGAGTAAAGAAAAAGACAGGTACTTAAATTTCCCTGCCTTGGTGAACGATTGCTAAACATGAGAGAGTTAATATCCTGGATTCTGATAAGACACAATTCTGGAAGCCTCCAGCACTTTTCCTGATGAATCAGTGAGTTGCACCAGGAACGAATTTGGCCATGGTCTGAAGGTATAGGCCTTTTTCATTTGTCCTTTACCGTTACCATCCTGTCCATTTCCACTTGATGGGTTATCGGCCTTTGGCCAGACACCCGGCTTATCGGAAGCCATTTGATTCAAATATTCCACCCTATCGTAAAGTATACCGGCATTATGCAAATCTTCCCAGGCCAGTCCCTCAGATAAAAACTCACGACCCTTTTCATTATGAATAAAATGTATGAACATGTCCGGTTTTGAAGTAACTGTTGGAATATATCCCTCGGCATCTGCTTCGGGTGTTCCTGGAGTAAACACATTTTCGGTGATAGCCATTTTTGTAACCGAGCCTCCATTCGCACTATACGGAGGAAGTTTTTCACCTGCCGTTAATGCAGCGGCTTGAGGTTCCCATTGTACTAATGCACCTGGACGAGCTTCGCCTGATTTGTAAGCGGCACGTTGGCGAACAACATTGATATCTGCAACTGCTGATCCATATTGACCCTTTCGGCCATAAGCTTCAGCTCTAACTAAATACGTTTCCGCAAGTCTCATTAAAATAGCATCGCGGGTTCCGGACTCACTGTTAAAATTTGCTTCATCAGCACTTCCGCCCCTTAGCGGATCAACAAATTTTTTAGACGAGAGATAAATATTTCTAACGCTGTTAGCTAATCCCATATTTTGGTTGTTGTACCACAAACGGTAATAAACCTTTCCGCTTGTTGCAGATTTTACCCAACGAACTAAAAACTGGTAGGGTTGGCTCATGACCATTTGCGAATCGAGTGCTTCAGCTTTTTGATTTTCTAAATAAATAAGTGCACGTTTACCTGGTGTCACCCGCTGAGTTCCTGCAGTAACATTAGGTTCGCCTGCGGGCTTATTGGCATTCCACCAGGCAGCGGATGCTGCATCCCAGGTAAATGATCCGGTTGCGTTAGATATATATTCGTATTGGAAGGTTTTGTAGTAACGCGAATCGTTCACTTTGTCATGGAAATTATCATAAGCAAAATCTGTCGGTTTGTAAGTGGCAAAAGGTCGTCCATACGCCATAAGTCGTGTAACACCTGTTCCGCTGGTGTAATCACCTGTGTGGTAATTACAGGAACGATTACCACCAAACCTTCCATCGAGAGAAATATTTACATCAAACTGTGCTGCCCATATTACTTCCTTAACTGGTGAAGTTTCTGAAACTTTAGGATCAAACAATGTCCAGTAGTCAGGCGCTAGTGCTCCGGCACCGCCCACACCGGTGATAACCGCAGACGCGAAATAAATACAAGAGTCCAGGTCTGAGGCTACATTTCCTTTGTACAACATTTTCAAATGTGGTTCACCGCTGTTTTGAAAACCCGCAGCCTGTGCCCTGTTCAAATACATTTTAGCGAGGAAATGTCCGGCTGCCCATTTTATAGCCCGACCACGTTCAGTGGTAGTAGCTGGTAAATTATCGTAGGCATAACGTACATCGCCAATAATCTGTTTATAAATATCTTCAAGCCTGGCTTTTGGATAATAATAGATCCCATTGTCCTCTCTTTTTGGTGCCAGCAACATTGGCACATCACCTAACTGATTTGAAATAAGGTAATAGGCCCATGCCCGCAGAAATAAAATCTCTGACCGTCTCTGCTTGCGGTAACTTTCATCGGTACCAAACTTTCCTGGCTTGATATTATCAATTATATCAAGAGCAATATTGCAATTGTTAATGTGGGGATAGGCACCCATGGCTGCATAATTTGAATTAGCACCACCCAGGTAATTGCTAACGTTACTTGCAATAGTACTAACACTGGATCCGTACGCACCCGAAGTCATTCTTGCAAGGTTCAGATCAACATGCATATAAGCATCAGATTCTGGCTCTATCAATTTAGTACCATTTCCATCCCACTCCTGTTTGACACGAGCTATTACATATAATCCGTTGATTAGTGAATTCAACCCGCTTTCATTATTATAATAGTCCTGTGTAAGGCTAGCCACCTGTTTTTCCTCTAAAAATTTTTTACATGAAACGAGGGAGCTTATAAAAAATAACTGCAAGATCAAAACAGGAATTAGAAAATATTTTTTTATGCCGATTTTCATAAATGACTTTTTCAGAATGATAAATTAAAAACCTGCCCTAATCCCAAAGACAAAGCTTTGGGGCAGAATTGTATTGTTATTGGTACCACCTAATGGACTGGTATTTGATGAAGCAATACTCCAGTTAGTATCATCATCGGGATTGATGCCCCATTTTACTACGCCCGGTCCAAACATAAATGGATTCAATACCTGGAAATTCAATACAATGTCATTCATAGAAATTTTGTTCAACCATTGCTTGGGAAAAGTATAAGACAGTGAAATGTTTCTAACGACACCAAACGATCCATTGTTGTATTGCATTGCCGATGTAAAATTTTCAACTGAGCTGGATGAATTTGGCATGGGCCATTTCCCATTTGGATTATTCCAGGACCAAACATCATTTTCTACACGTCCATTTGGAAAGATGCCACCATAAGAATTAGGATACCCACCAAAATAAGTTTGCCCCCACCGCATATAAATAAAAAAATTGAATTGCCAGTTAGCATAACGTAACGTATTGGTAATTCCACCAGACCAGTCGGGACGTGGCGAACCAAGGACTACGTAATCACTTGCATTGATCTTATAATCTCCATTTTGATCGACAACTTTTACTACACCGGGAAAAAACTTATGCCCGTTCGCGTTGAACTTACCCATTTCTGCAAGGTCTTTATCTGAGTTGCCCCAAATGCCCGCATTAGCATATTGATAAAACACCTGAACCGGTTGTCCAATAAACCAGCCATTGGCGATGTTATCTTGCTTTCCATTTACCAATTCAACTATGGCTTCCTGGTTTTTGGACCAGTTAATATCAGAAGTCCACGTAAACTTGCCTCTTTGAACATTGACAGTAGACAATGTTATCTCCACTCCTTTATTCTCCGTTTTACCTACGTTCTCAAATTTTTGAACATAACCAGATACAGCTGGCAATGATCTTGGCAAAATGAGATCAGACGTGTTTTGTTTATAAACTTCAATTGAACCGGAAAGTCTGTTCCCAAAGAAACCAAAATCAAGTCCAATATTTGTTTCTGCTGTTCTTTCCCATTTCAAATCAGGATTTTGAACCAGCTGTGGCAAATAACCAATAGCAGCAGCAGAACCGAATACATAAGGATTTCGGCTAAGAGGACCTGAGGAGGAATAAGGATTGACAGAAGAATTTCCCACTACACCGTAACCGATACGTGGTTTTAATTCAGTGATCCAGGTGAGATTTTGCATGAAGTTCTCCTGTTGCATTTTCCATGCTAACGCAAAGGAGGGAAAGAAATCCCATTTATGTTCCGGAGACAAAACAGATGCTCCATCATATCGACCCGTAGCAGTAAAAAGATATTTATTCATCAACTCATAGTTAAGTCGACCCATGAAGGATGATAATGTGTTTTCAGTAAAGCTGGATCCATATGATGGATTACCTTGTGTGTTTGAGGCAAGATCATACCACAAACTTGGAGGTATGGTTGTTCCGGATACTCCTACTCCAATACTTTCTCTTCTGGATTTCTGAGCAGATTGAAGCAGGGTTCCACTGATCTTGTGAATATTTTTGAATGTTTTATCGAAATACAAAAGATTTTCTGCAACCCAGGAAAAATTATCATCTACGTTATAGCTTGCGGTGCTTGGACGGTTGGTGAGATGATTGGTTGCATCAGGGCCGGTCCACGAACCCAGCCTGTACCGGCGATACTGAATTCCGAAATTCAAACGATATTTTAACCATGAAGTAAACTTGATATCGGAATAGAGGTTACTTAGAATAGCAGCGGCTCTTCGTTCATTCTTTACCTGGTCAATATCAACTATAGGATTCCACAGATTGAGATTGCCACCAGGATTCCTGATCCAAAAACCATTGGCATCTTTGGGCAGAGCATATGGAAATTGATCTGTTGCCCGCGAATACAAGTCCTTAGATCCGGTATTCGAAGTATTCGGGCCAAATATCCCATAATTCTGCAGTGACAGCGATGCAATTGTTGATGTACCTAGCGTAAACCATTTCTTTGGACTTATCTCTCCATTCAGGTTTACATTATAGCGTTTGTAATCCTGATCTTTTTGCACACCTAAATTATTATAGTACCCAATGGAAATGGACATTTTAGAAATATCACTTCCAGAACTAAGAGAGAGCTGATGGTTTTGAGTGATACCCTGGCGCACAACATCATTGATCCAATCGTAAGAACGAATATTTGCTGAATTGTAAACAGGAACCTGCGCAGGCCAGCCCAAAGCCTGTTCTGCAGCAGTTGTTGCCCGCGTTTTCACCGTGCCATCTGGATTCCATTCATATCCCATCATAACTGAAGCAAGTGCAATTGCATCTACTGAACCAACCATGGCAGAATCATACTTGGGACTTGGATACCAGCTTATGGCTTGCTTCGTAAAATCATTATTATTCGTAAGATTAGATACGTATTGACGTCCATTGATTAAAGCTTCACGCCATCTGTCGATATATTCACCTCCATTCATCCAATCTGTTAAGGACTTATATTGATCTAATGATACAGTTGCGTTATAACTAAGGGAAACTTTACCCTTTTGTCCTTTCTTGGTTGTTATCAGGACAACTCCATTAGCAGCCCGTGATCCATAAACAGCTGTTGCAGATGCATCTTTTAAAATTTCCATGGAGGCAATATCATTGGGATTGATATCTGCCATTGTAAATGAATTTACTCCAAGAGAATTAACAAGTGGAATTCCATCAATCACATACAAAGGATCATTGGTGGCACCTATTGACCTGCTACCACGAATACGAACAACCGGGAGTTCACCTGGTTTAATGTTCGAAGTTACCTGAACACCAGCAGCTTTACCCTGCAATGCCTGTAGTACATTTTGCGAAGGTCTTTCCTGGATTTGTTCAGCCGTGATGCGTGACAAGGAACCTGTGACATCACTCTTGCGCTGGGTACCATAACCTACTACAACAACATCTGCTAATGTTGTTGCCAGTGTTAACATCTTAAAATTTACATGGTTTTGACCGTTAATAGGAAGTTCCTGTTCGCGAAAACCGACAGATGTAAAAACCAATACCGAGTTTGCAGATGGTGCAGTGATTGCAAAACTCCCATCTTTTTTAGAAAGAGTCACTGTTTTTGTTCCTTTAACCTGAATAGTTACTCCCTCCAGTGGTTTGTTGGCATCATCGGTGATTTTACCAGTAATGGGATAGTCCTGAGCGACTGCAAAAATTGATATGAGCAGAAAAAAACTTGTCAGAACATTTTGCAAGCAGGCAATCTTTCGTTTCATAATAGCAGCTTTAAAATTTCTAAGGTATTATCCTTGAAAAGCCAAATCATCCTGTCCTATCCTGAATAATATACCAGGTTACTGAGTAATGCCATGGCATTTCTTTTTGTAAACTGAATGATCGATTTCATCAATAATTTAGTCTTTTGATTTCGCGCAATCGTCCACGGAGATCCATAGGTTTGTTTACTTGTGAATAAGACCGCCCATACAATAAAATCTATAGCTGTTTTATTTTTGCATTACGATAGTATACTTCCGAATATTCTGATTGTAAAAGTATTCTTCCATTGGTGATGCTTGCTTTGTCCCCGGCATTTACAACAACCCCGTTTACAATATGAATGCACTTGCCGTTATATGAAATGACTTCAACGGTATTCCATTGCCCCGTAGGTTTTTCTGCATCCAGTTTTTTTTCCATCCGGGTATGATTTGCCGGCTTGTTTGTACTATCATTTACTGTTATTGTAGAAAAACTCAGTAACCAAAAATCTCCTGTATCGCCTTCCTGTATCTGGCATTCTATTGATTTTGGCCAGATAGAATCCGGTTCATTATCCGGAATATTATAGCAGATGCCGGCATCACGTTTCGCATTTTCTCTTGGCGGCCATTTTTTCTCACCCCATTTAAATTCTACTACAAAATGGTAGTTATTAAAATGATTTTTTGTCCTGATATATCCCAGCTCTTTTCCTTTCACATGTAGTGCTCCATCAGTTTGTACTGTAAAGTTTTTTTCTGCATCGTTATTAATTTCTTTCCCGGTAAGAAAAATATCCCATCCATCTAAATTCTTTCCATTGAAAAGGTTCGTAAATTCTTCTGAGATCGCTACTGGTCTCACATTTTTTACTATGAATACATAATCATTATAATCACCATTCTTTGCTTCTTCAAAACATACGAGGTAAGTATTGCTCACCAATTTGCCTTGTTCATCTTTTAAGGGATAAGTCCTGGTAGCATGCGATACATTACCGGGATGCAATACTATATTCCATGCATCTAAAGTGTAAGCTGAATGTCCTGCTCCTGTACCATATAAACCGAATGTATTTTCGCCAGGATCAAAAGAACTGCTGCCGCTACTGATGGAAGGAAATAATACCTGGTGCTCTGGCTTATCTTTTGTTTTACTTAATACACCTACCTGGTGTAATTTGGGACCATTTGCTGAAGCGGTATAATAGCCAAAAGGAAGTTCAAAATCAGGTGAAAAACGAGCAACCGGAATCATTTCTACCTTGCCTTTATCTGCCTTTCTGAATGATGAAGCAATGATTTCTTCGCCCTGCAACTCAGGTTTTAAATTGTTGGCCAAAGTATTCCATCCATTATCGACCTGGTATCCCAATATTTCAATAATCGTATTTAACGTAGGTTCATTTTCACCCTCCAGGCCTTTTAATGAAAGGCCTTTTAAATCTGTTTCTATAATTATTTTTCCAGAAGGACTGACACCCTGCAATTTTGCTTTTAATATTCCGATATCATCATCTGAAGGCCTAAATACAAGTGATAAATTAATTTTTTGGTTAGCAGCAATTTGGTTGGGCACCGAACCAGCCAGTTTAAAATTTCCTGCTTTTTCCCCGCTAATTCGAAAACTTATTTTTTCGCTTTTCTTTGAAGAAAAACTTATCAGGCCTGGCTTGCTTTCCGCTCCTTTTACGGCAGAAAAAATGAGTTCTTTTTTGTTTGCCTCTATCGAAGTTAACTGTGCAGCCACCGAATTCGTCAACAATAAAATTGATACAACCACTATCAATTTTGAAAAACTTTTTGTCATTTACTTCTTATTTGTGCTGTGAATTTTTTCAATACAGATTTATAATGGCCGTATCCAAATATTGCGATAGCTGACTGCATTATGGTGGTCCTGCAGCAATAAGGATTCTTTATTGCCATGCTTTTCATATTTGGGAACACCAATAAATTGCATCGGTCCCCACAGCTCAACATTATTTTGAATCAATACACCATTTTGAAAAACAGTGATACGTGCCGGTGATTTCAGGGTGCTATCCTGATTAAACAAGGGTGCTGTAAAAACAATATCATATGTCTGCCATTGCCCTGGCGGTTTGCATACATTTACAGCAGGCATGTGTTGTTTATAAATGCTGCCTGCCTGGCCATTTGAATAGGTGTTGTTATTGTATGAATCCAATACCTGCAACTCGTAGCGGCCCATTAAAAAAATGCCACTGTTTCCACGCCCTTGCCCTTCACCTGATACTTCAGCTGGTGTACGCCACTCAATATGCAACTGGCAATCGCCAAACCCTTCTTTTGTTTGGATATCACCTGCATTAGGTACAACAGTCATTGCACCACTTTCTACTTTCCAGTTAAATGCGTTACCATTTTTATTTTGCCAAGACGCAGCATCCTTACCATTAAATAAAATAATAGCATCAGATGGTGCATCAGACGGTGTGGCGCCTGGTGAAACAACCCGCGGTACAGGTTTCCATATCTCTGTAAGTTTTGGATCACCGTTTTGTTGCGCCGGAAGTTGACTACATAAGTGTATAAATAGAACGATCAGCAGCCATTTTAATTTCATACAATTTTTTAAAGCTGGAACAAGATCAGATAAATAGCAGATGACCAGAGCCTGCCTTAATGAGAGCCGGCCCTGGTTTATCATTTATTAATTTACCATCAAGATTTATTGGTATAATCCCGGAGCTGCATCCAATTGTGATTGAGGTACAGGATAGATAATATCTTTTGCTGTTACCTGATTCATTTTGTGAATGGCCGCATCTTCAACAGCAATGAATGCATTCATTATAGTGATTAGATTGCCACTTCTTTGCAAATCAAACCAACGGGAACCCTCACCTGCAAATTCTCTTCTGCGTTCATCAAACAATTGTTGCAATGTGACACTGGCTAATGGAGCCAAACCGGCTCTTGCCCTTACCTGGTTTACAATTGCATCAACATCCCCTTGCGTACCTGGTGCTCCATGTAAAATGCATTCAGCTTTAAGCATCAATATGTCAGTATACCTTATTGCTATAAAATTGATACCCCAGTCGAAACGATTTTTTGTGGAAGGAAGTTGAGTAGTATCAAAATATTTTCTATAAAAAGGTTCTGTTACACTACCGTATTTTGTTGTATGGATAAATGGTGTTTTACGGGTATCAGTTGCAGAGTAACTGTTCACAAGATCATCCGATACAGATGGAGCACCAAGCGCTCCTGCCGAATTAGAATTCGCAGTCAACGTAGAATAAGCGCTGAAATAATCCTGTGGCACCAAAACCCAGGGATAGGTAGCACCCAAACCTGACCCCGTCGATGTAATATACATGACATCAAATATGGCCTCCCTGTTGCCACTGGTATACCCAGGAATTTGATTGCTGTACGAAAAAATACCTGTGGCTGGAACAGGAAACGTATATGGATTAGAGTTGAAAACAAAAGTTCCACTACTAATAATATCCTGTAACAAAGGCAAAGCAAGATTCCATTCATTCAAGCCCATGCCAGCACCTGCGATGCCGTAAGTTGGTCCGGAACGTGTCATGTACACCTGTGCAAGTGTTGCCTCAGCGGCATATTTTGTTGCTCTTCCAACATCGGCAGTTGAATAAGAAGGAAACGTGCCGGAATAATTAGCAGGCAAATTTGCAATCGCAAATTGAAGATCAGAAATAATCAATTTATAAACACTGTCTACAGAGCTGCGGCCGATTGTTGTGGCTTCAGTTGCAGATACAGTGTGATCAACAAGAGGAACCCTGCCATAATATTTAACCAAATCAAAATAAAGGAAAGCCCGCAAGAATCTTGCTTCCGCAGTTAATCTTGTTGCTAATACGGCTGAACCGACACTACTGCTGTTCCCCGCAATTTGTTCGATAGCGGTATTAGCTTTGAATATACCGTTGAAGTCCGTCCTCCACGCTTCCTCTACATATGTATTGGATGCAATATTCGGCGCAAAATTATTAATAGGATCATGGTCACGGCCAACGTCATTGTTAGAAGGATAAATATTATCTGATCTTACTTCAGAAAGTTCCATTAACCTGTCAGGATAACCACGCAACGAATTATATACTGCGTTGACAGCTTGAATAAAATCACTAGGCTGCTTATAAAATGTTGCAGTAGTTGCGGAGGAAATCGGCACCTGATTCAGATCTTTTTTACACGAAGCAAAGACAATTATCAGTGCGATTAGTATGGAAAAATATTTTTTCATTTTATATACTTAGGGTGGTTAGAAAGTAATGTTTAAACCGAAAATCAATGATTTCGACAAAGGCATCGCCCCGTAATCACCTGCTTCGGGATACGCACCATTAGAACTTATTGTCGTATTTGTAGCTTCAGGATTTAGACCGTTAACATACTTGTCGTGGCCAAAAAAGTTTTCCAGGGTTAGGTATAGCCTCGCATCTTGTAAAAAATTCTTTTTGATCACATTTTTTAAATTGTACCCTAATGTGATATTCCTTACACGTATATAATCCGAAGAATACAACCAGTCTGTTGCAGCAGTAATTGGACTGTTGAAAGTTGAATAAGCCTTACTGAACCGTCCCTCTCCCTGGTTGGTTTCCGAATACCATCTATTAACAAATGAAGCCGGGTGATTGTCAGATCTTCCTTGCCCCGGACGCGTAATTGACCTGCCAAACTGTGAGTATATGGAACCTCCCGACTGACCTTGTATTAATACATTCAAATCAAAACCTTTGTAACGAAATGTATTCGTAATGCCGTAAGTATAATCTGGATTTGGGTGCCCCACTATTTGTTTATCCGCTTCCGTTATCTTGCCGTCACTATCGAGGTCTTCAAATTTAAAATCGCCTGGTTGCTCATTGGGCCCATAAGTAGGTACTTTGTCTGCAATATCTTTCGCCGTCAAAAATCCGAGTATTTTCAAAACATAAATACTATTGATTGGAGATCCCACCCGTAAAATTGCATCGGACACAGTAAATCCGTTTGGTATAATGATTTGATTTTGTCCTGGTGCTAAGGCTTCTATCTTGTTTGTATTGTGTGTAAAATTGATTGAAGTAGTCCACTGAAATTCACCCACCAGGTTGCGCGAGGTTAATTCCAGTTCCTGTCCAATATTTCGTACGGAGCCAACATTTGTAAGATAGGTTTGAAAGCCGGTTACTTCCAGTACCTGCACATTTAATAAAAGGTCAGTATTTAATTTATCATAATAGTCAAAGGAGCCGGTTATGCGATTTTTAAGAATACCGAAGTCAAGGCCGAAATCATATGTCTGGGATTTTTCCCATCTTAAATCCGGGTTGGCCAAAACATTTGGTGCCTGACCAATTATAGTTACAGGTGTTGAACCAAGAACATACCCGAAAGGACCAATTGTAGCAATACTGGCATAGTCGTTTGGTAAATTATCGTTGCCATTTACACCGTAAGAAGCCCTTAATCCTAAATCGCTAATTACCGGAACTGACTTCATGAAGTTTTCTTCTGTTAAGATCCATTTCAAAGAAGCGGATGGAAACGTACCAAATTGATCATTGATACCAAATCTTGACGAACCGTCCCTGCGTATGCTGCCTGACAGGAAATATTTGTCTTTATATCCGTATTGAAGGCGGCCAAAATAAGAGATCAAAACACTTTGGGTTGAAGTAGTGTTACCTGTAACGGCTACGGCGTCATTCAAGGTTTGAATGCTTGCACTCTTAAATCCTCCGCTCGAGTTTAAAGCAGTTTGGTCAAAACGATCCTTATTGTAAGAGAATCCCGCCAGGGCACTTATACTGTGATCAGTATTGATAATAGTATTATAAGTAAGCGTGTTTTCATTTACAAAAGTTTGCCTTCGGTAACTTCTATACGTACCTGAGGTGTTTGCAGTCAAAACATTGGAACCATTGAATATTCTTGGATTGTTAGCAGGTGTAGAGGTTACAGCTCCGTTCGCACCCATTACTTCCTGGGCTCTCCCGGTGGTTATATAAGGCACATAAGTGGTTCCTATATTATCGACATTATCCAGGTTCACCGAGCTTCTAAAATTCAACCCCTTTACTATCTGCAGTTCAGCATATATAGTTCCCAACGTACGGTATCTTTTATTTGTTCCTTTATTGTAGGTCAATTTACCGTAAGGCGAATTGGTACTGCTACTCCAGAAATATTCAAAATTTTTCCCGGTATTTGGGAAGAGGCCTGCACTGTCTTCCTGCACAGGCGCAAGGCTTAAAGCCTGGTGAAAAATCTGGTCTTTCCCTTCCACGCCGGGATCCTGTGAGACAGAATAAGTGGGCGCAACATTGACACCAAGTTTTAATATTTTAATAGGGTTCACTTCCAGGTTTGCCCTTAGAGAAACAGATTTATAATCTGTATTTATAACAAAGCCCTGCTGGTATCCATAATTTCCTGACAAAAAATATTTTACCATATCAGTACCGCCACTTGCGGAGACCGTATAGTTCTGTATTTGTCCCTTCCTTTCAATCTCGTCCTGCCAATCTATAAAACGCAAACCGGGATGACCTGCCATGGTCCAACGGGGATCAGGAATATAATTTGGATTGTTGCCACCTGTTCTTGCCAACCGCGTTGCCATGTCGTCGTTGGCGGTGGCACCTACAGATTTAAATTGTGCAACATAAGTTGCGTTGATTACTTCGGTAGCCTGGTCAATCCATTGCTGACCATTCATCATTTCTAATTTTTTAGCCGTCTCATTGTACCCCCCATAAACATTCAAGCTGATTTTTGCTTTGCCTGTTTTTCCTTGTCTTGTCGTGATGATGACTACACCATTTGCAGCCCGTGATCCATAAATTGCAGCTGCAGCAGCATCTTTCAATACCTGGATGGTTTCTATGTCGTTTGGATTGATATTATCCAATGGATTTCCGGTTGAAAAACTTCCGTTGCTTGTGTTACTTGAATTGACGGCAAGGGGAAATCCGTCAATAACATACAAAGGTTCGTTGCCTCCGCTGATAGATCCTGAGCCACGAATTTGAACGCTGAATCCTTTACCCGGTGTTCCCGTCGTTTGCTTCACTCTTACTCCTGCTAATTGTCCTATCATTGCCTGGTCAACTCTTAGAAGAGGACGTTCCTCTACCTTTCTTGCATCAAAAGATGAAACAGCACCGGTTACATTTCTTCTTTTTTGTGTGCCGTATCCAATCACCACAACGTTTTCCATGGAATTAGCAAGAGACTTCAATGCAAACGAAATTTCACGTCGGTTACCAACAGAAATTTCCTGTTGTTCATAGCCAACATAACTTAATACCAACGCCGATTTTTCAGAGGGAACACTGATTTGAAAATTACCATCTTCGCCTGTAGCAGTAATTGTTGTTGTTCCTTTTACCTGAACGGTTACACCTGCCAGTGGCTTGTTGGTTTCATCGGTGACTTTACCATTTACTGTAAAATTATTTTGAGAGAAAACAACAGTTGATAGAAGTAGCAGAAATGTTATTATAACATTCCGCAGGCAGGCAGTCTTTCGTTTCATAATAGCAAGCTTTAGTGATTTCTAAGGTATTGTCATTACAAGGTCAAATCATCCTGTCCTATCCTGAAAAAAAATCAAACTCCTATCTGGAGACAAAACGAAGAGGGTTGTGAATTTTTTTTTCGAGAAAAAAAGTAACTGTTCACACCTTATTGATGTAAATCCGTTGAGGGTTCGGTCATTACTTTAGTTTCTTTGATAGTGCTATATGCGTTTTTTAATCCTCCTAAATCAATTCTTATTTCATCAAGAATTACTCCCGGGTCAATAGAGTATATTCTTAACACATGTCTGCCCGCTTTCAAAAATGGCATAACCAGTTTCCGTTCTGACCGGTTTCGTAAAACGTTTTGTTTCCATTCTTCGCTTCTACCCACCGTACGAATGTCTACAATCTTCAATGGTCCTTCATCAATAGATACGGCATAACGAACACTGTGGTTGTTATTTAAAGGATGGGTAGGTAAAGCCAAAACCGAAATGACAGGATTGGCAGACGTAAAAGTGTAAAAATCGTATTCAACGCAGGAGTTTAACTTCTTAACAGAACCAGTGTCGGAAAGGGATTTTCTTTTGAGAGACAGCGGTACAGCCTGTACGACACTTGCTGAATAGCCTAAGTCATCAATCAGGTTCCATTGATTCGTTTTCTTTTCTATTTGCCTGTTAAAATGAGATGCCTGCATGCAAACAAAACCATTGTTTTCAATGAAACCAATGAAACCTGATACTCCTGGCCGATTAATTTTTGTTGCGTTTACATGCACTTCGATTTGCCTGTTATTCGCTGTAAAACTCAAGATTCCTGTGACTTTACCAGTTTTAAGTATTTTATTCCAATTAATACTTACCCAAATACGTGACTGTTTATTGCCATTTGCAGGATTCAGATGGCCGTTCATTTTTGAGACCTGGATCCATTCTTGCGAGGCCGTTGCCGTCCAATGGACCGTTTGACTCCTACTTAAAAAGATGTCAACAAAATATTGCTGGTCGTTTAAATTGTCAAATGGGGGTAATGATAAAGTAGCTTTGTTTGGTAACAGGGAAGAATCCTTTGTAACGTAGCCCTCTGGTGCAATGTTCCAATCATTGGAGCTATCAATATACAATGGGGGTAAATCCGGTGGCTGGTACACCGCCAGATTTCTTGGATTCATGGACATTATGTTTTTCCATTTGCCACCAGCAAGCTGAGAATTGTAATATGTGGTTTCTTTTACAATAGTATCGTAAGCATTTTTTGATAGTGTGGCATAGTCGTAGGCGCTCAACCTGTTTTGCCTTGCATAAAAGAAAGCCTTATCCCTATACAAAAATTTTTTATTCATCTGCGATGCACAAAACACCGGGTAATAAACAAGCTGGTAAAAAGCATCGGAATAATCAGCGTCTATTTCCGAACTTATTTTTTTTGCATTCCATTCTATCGAGGTATACCGATCTATTCTTTTTTGGGCTTCATCGCCAAAATAAAAATGGTTATACTCACTGTACTTTGTTTTTGTTTCGGGTTCTGTTTGACTCCAACCCATAAACTCCGGTCTACGTTCAAATGCCAATTGATAATATTCCCACAATACAGGCAGCATTTCACCTGCTTTCGCTTGTCCAAAGGTGATAGTGAGCCATTTAAACAAATGGGTTTTTGTGTAACTACTATTTTTGAAGGGAGCAGGATCGTAGGCCATATCCAAAAACTGCTGTATGTTGTATTCCTGTGGTTTTATATCTCCAACATTTAATACCCACAAACGATTGGCACCAGTTTCATACGCTTTCATCATCTCTTCTCTTACTAAGGAAGGATGTGTAGAAGGCAACCACAAATAATCATGTGGCCTGCCCCAATAAGATGCGTGATAATACACCCCGGCACCACCTTTTCTGCTTTGTTCTTTTTCATTACTTAGCCTCTGTATATAACCGTAGTTGTCGTCGGGCCACACAAGTGTTATATCCTCTGGTACTTTTAACCCGTGGTCATAAATTTCCAATACTTCTTTATATGGTGTCAACACCTGTGGTACGGTGGTTACATTTTTATTTAAGTTCTTGCCAAGCAAGTCACGTTGATCGCTGATAATTTGCTCTACCAATGGAACCGCCTCATTAACATCCTTTACTCCTTCCATTTGACCGTCGTGAATGCCTCGCATTCCCATTGTATAAATGGCGTTGATATTGCTACTTTCTTTTACGCGGACTTCCCAGTATTTTAAAACCCTTGCTTTATTGGTGAGATAATTAAAATGCCCCATTGTCTTCACATCCCATTCACTCACATTATTCCTTAGCATAGGTTCTGCGTGAGAAGAGCCAACAATTATTTGGTAGTCTTCCGCTGTTCTAACATTGCCCGGATAATGAAAAAAAGCTCTGGTTGAAGGATGCATGGCAGGCCATATTAAATTGGCTTTTAAACGAAGCAATAGTTCGAAAACTTTAGCGTATGTTTTTGGACCAATATCGTTGGTCTCGGATTCAAATGTTTTGGCCGCCCAGGGTTGCAATCCCCAATCTTCGTCATTAATAAAAATACCGCGGTATTTTACAGCGGGTGGCTTCGAAATAAAATCAGGCTGGTTAATTACCAATTCTTTTCGCCGCATCACCGGAACATCAGCCCACCAGTACCAGGGCGATACACCCAGCTTTTGTGAAAGTGTAAATACACCGTAGGCGGTGCCTCTTGTATCGCTACCGGCGATGATGAAAGCTTTTGAAATTTTCGCAAAGGGATTGTCAATGGTTTTGAAAGCAAAGCATTCCCACTTGTTCAAAAGAGATTTTGCAACAGGCGATTGCACACTTATAAACTTTCGGACCAGCACTGATTGAACGTTTCCAATAACAATGATGTTTCCGTTAACAGTTAAAAAATCTGTTGTTACTAATGGCTTAGTGGAAGTAACCCGTTCTATATCTTCTGCGAGGAGGTTTGCTGAAATTGAATCAAGGTTGGGCGCATCCTTACTATAAACAATGGTAACCTTTGATGTTTTTGTAACTATAGCAAATTCATTTTTCTGTGCGGCAGCTAAATTTGAAACGAATAAGGAAATAAGGAGAACTGAAATGCATTTTACACAAATAGTTATGTTACTATTTCTCGCATTCATCTGAATTTAATTTACACCTTGTCGGTTGTAAAAATAAAAGACGGATAACACCCGATCCGCCTTTTTGTTTTCATGTAAGCAATAAAAATCATTTCCATTTGAAGGGCAAATAATATTGCCCGCCCAAAAGTTTAGCCTGGGCTGTTCCAGCAAATCCACTACCGTCTTTGCTTAACTTATTATAAATTTTCGAAGCAATGAAAGCAGGTGAATTTCTTCTAAGGGCCACTCTCAATAAGTCGGACCATCTTTGACCTTCGTAAGCCAGTTCCAGTGCACCTTCATCAACGAGCATGTTTTCTACTGACGACAAGCTATCTCCTGTAACCGGTTTAGATTGCAGATAAGCCCTCCCCCGTAGTCCAGCCATGTCTCTCCAGATAGCCCTATACTGAGGATTGTCACCGTTTCGTGCATCAAAATCATATGGTGGAGGAAGAAACGTTTGCATAATATTCGTAACGTCACCCGGAGGGTTGGGTGGTGTGTACGTATTTTTTATACCCTGGTTAACTATTGCATAGCCAAGTTTGGGATAACCATCACGGTTAGCAGCCTCACCATAGTGCTGCCATACGGATGCCGCCCTTGATAACCACCATTCTCCGCTTCTTGCATTTGAGTTAATGCTAGGCATGTACGTATTCCCATCCATATAATAATAGAGATACTTCATAATAACCGGTTGGCCGGATACTGTTTTGTACGTAAAACCACCCCGGGCATCAAAAGGAAATTGGTTGACCTGTATCTGGCTGTTCCAGTTTTCTATCGCTTGTCGGGATGGCTTTACAAGATAGCTGCCTCCAACATTTGAAAACAAATCGATAAAAGGATTTTGAGGAGCGAAACTGCTGCTAAATGGTAACACCCAAATCCATTCCCAGTCGAACAGTTGGTCGTAACTTACCTTGCCCCGGGAGAATATTGAGCGCCAGCCTTCGGTATTACTTTCATATAAAGAGTTAATATCGCTTTCACGATAACGGACGTATTGCAC
>Ga0163163_10001264_pt1 | contig 21339 bp, 22 predicted proteins | sample S65metaG_FD_119766 | JGI IMG/M metagenome (GOLD analysis project Ga0163163, IMG submission 119766) | Switchgrass rhizosphere microbial communities from Kellogg Biological Station, Michigan, USA - S6-5 metaG | ecosystem: Host-associated > Plants > Roots > Rhizosphere > Soil | place: USA...
AGTGCGTTCTGGAGAGTTCATGCTTCAAGGTTGGGCCGTCATCGCGGTCGCGCTTGCGTATATCGGGTTGCTGTTCCTGATCGCGAGCTACGGCGACCGTACGCGCGGCCTCGGCCGCAGCGGGCGCACCGGCGCCCTCATCTACCCGCTGTCACTGGCGATCTATTGCACATCGTGGACGTTCTTCGGATCGGTCGGCTTTGCCTCACGCACCGGCTTCGACTTCCTCACCATCTATATTGGCCCTGCGCTGATGATCGGGCTGTTCAGCCCGTTGCTGATCCGGATCGTGCGCCTGGCGAAGACGCACAACATCACCTCGATCGCCGATTTTATCGCCGCCCGCTACGGAAAGGGACAGGCGGTTGCTGCGACCGTCGCCTTGATCGCGATTGTCGGCACCATTCCGTACATTGCCCTCCAGCTCAAAGCGGTTTCATCCTCGCTCGAAACGATTCTTGCGCATGTCGCGGCCGGTGATGACGCCAGTCGTCCCTTGTTTGGCGACATCGCGCTCTTTGTCGCGCTGTCGATGGCGACGTTCGCCGTTCTTTTCGGCACCCGCCACATCGACGCTACCGAGCACCAGGACGGACTGATGCTGGCGGTCGCCGCCGAATCGATCGTGAAGCTTGTGGCGTTCCTTGCGGTCGGCATTTTCGTGACGTTCTGGATGTTCGATGGCCCGTTCGCGCTTGTCAGCGAAGCGATGCAGCGTCCGTCGACCGCCACTATTTTCAGTCGGGAGCCGCGCTTCGACACGTTAATTGCGATGACGCTGCTGTCGTTCGTCGCGTTCATCATGTTGCCACGGCAGTTCCACGTGGCTGTGGTCGAAAACAACAATGAAGATGAGATCAAGCGGGCGGTCTGGCTTTATCCGGTCTATCTCGTACTGATCAATCTTTTCGTCGTGCCGATCGCGCTCGCAGGATTGCTGACATTCCCGGCAGGCAAGGTCGACAGCGATATGTTCGTGCTCGCGCTGCCCCTGCAAAGCGGCTCAAGCCTTTTCACCCTCATTGCCTTTGTCGGGGGCCTTTCGGCGGCGACCGCAATGGTAATCGTCGAATCGGTCGCACTTTCAATCATGGTTTCGAACGACCTGGTTATCCCGTTCGTTTTGAAGCGTCGCGAGCGGTTGCTTAGCGGGCGGGAAAACATCGGCTCGCTGCTGCTGACGGTGCGACGGATCGCGATCTTTTCAATTTTGCTACTGGCTTACGTGTATTATCGTTCGGCCGGCGAGGCGCAGCTCGCCTCCATCGGCCTGCTCTCTTTCGCCGCCATTGCGCAGCTCGCGCCTGCATTTTTCGGGGGCCTGCTGTGGCGCCGCGCCACAGCCGCCGGCGCGATCGCCGGGATGACTGCCGGTTTTCTGGTTTGGGCCTATACGCTGCTGCTGCCGACGCTTTCCGACATCGGGATCGTCGGTGAACGTATTCTGACAGACGGGCCTTGGGGCCTGAGCATGTTACGGCCGCAACATCTCTTCGGCCTCGATGTGCCCCCGCTCGTTCACGGCGTGATCTGGAGCCTCCTGTTCAATGTGCTCGGCTACATAGGCTTCTCCCTGCAACGGCAGCCATCGCCGATCGAACGGCTGCAGGCCAACACATTTGTTCCTTCCGATCTGACACCGATTGCGCCAAGTTTCCGGCTCTGGCGCTCATCGGTAACGGTCGAGGAACTCACAACGACCATCGCGCGCTATCTCGGTGAAGCGCGGACGCGATCGGCCTTCGAAAGCTTTGCGGCGGCAAACCGCATCAGCCTTGAGCCGAAAGACGACGCCGATTTCCGCCTGGTCCGCTACGCCGAGCACATTCTGGCATCGGCGCTCGGCGGCGCTTCTTCGCGTCTGGTGCTTTCACTCTTGCTACGCAAGCGCACGGTCTCGACCAAAGCTGCCTTGAAACTGCTCGACGACGCCAATGCGGCAATCCAATACAACCGTGAGATTCTCCAGACCGCGCTCGATCACGTGCGGCAAGGCATCGCCGTCTTCGACAAGGATCTGCAGCTGATCTGCTGGAATCGGCAATTCGGCGAAATTCTTGACCTACCGCCGAGCCTGGTGCGCGCCGGCGTCGGCCTTGCCGACATTCTGCGATTCAATGACCACCGCGGACCACGCGCCGGCGACAACACCGAAGAGTTCGTCAGCGCGCAGATCGAACGCTACGTTTCGGGCAACGAGCCATTCCTCGAACGCTTCGCCGAAGGCATGGTCATAGAAGTGCGCGCGAACCGCATGCCAGACGGCGGTGTCGTCACCACCTTCACGGATATCACCGCTAGCGTGGAAGCCGCCGAGGCCCTGGAGCGATCGAACGAAACGCTTGAGCGCCGCGTGCGCGAGCGCACCGAGGAATTGACCCGTCTCAATGCCGCGCTGGCGCGGGCAAAAGGCGAAGCCGACGCCGCCAATATCTCCAAGACCAAGTTTCTCGCGGCAGCCAGCCACGACATCTTGCAACCGCTCAACGCGGCGCGCCTCTACGTCACGAGCCTCATTGAGCGCGGCGGCCGCGAAGACCGCCGGCTAATCGACAATATCGACGCATCGCTCGAGGCCGTTGAGGAAATCTTCGGCGCGCTCCTCGACATGTCGCGCCTCGACACCGGCGCGCTCCGACCAGAATTTGCAAGCTTTCGGATCGACGAACTGATGCGCCAGATCGAGCTCGAATTCGCCCCTCTCGCCGCGACCAAAGGGCTCGATCTCACATTCGTACCCTGCTCTCTCGTGGTGCGATCCGACCGCCGCTTGCTGCGCCGGCTGCTGCAAAACCTCGTATCAAACGCCATTAAATACACGCCTGCAGGTCGGGTGCTGGTCGGCTGCCGGCGCCAGAACGACGTCGTCCGCATCGACGTCTACGATACCGGGGTCGGTATCCCGCAATCAAAATGGCGCGACATCTTCGTTGAGTTTCACCGCCTCGATCAGGGCGCCAAGATCGCCCGCGGACTCGGATTGGGGTTGTCGATCGTGGAACGCGTTGCACGCGTCCTCGGGTCAAGGATCGAGCTCGAATCCGAAAGCGGCCGCGGCTCGCATTTTGCCATCACCGTTCCCCGCTCCACCGATGCTCCGATGGAATTGCCGGCTCGCGAGAGTACCCGGATCGATTCCGGCCAGCTCGCCGGCATTACCGCGATCTGCATCGACAACGAGCCCGCAGTGCTCGACGGAATGGAAACGCTGCTGCGCGGCTGGGGCTGTGATGTGATCAAGGCATCGGGCCTAGCGCTTGCACTGAATGCCGTGTCTCAGGCAACGAACACCCCGAATGGTCTGCTGGTCGATTACCACCTGGATCAGGGCAACGGCATCGAAGCGATCATCGCGCTGCGTCGCAAACTCGGCGACTTGCCTGCCATTCTCATAACGGCGGATCGCTCGCCCGATGTCCGCGAAGCGGCTCGCCGCGAAGGCGTTCAGGTATTGCACAAGCCGCTTAAGCCGGCCGCGTTGCGCGCGCTGCTTGCACAATGGCGCGTGCTGCGTGTTGCGGCGGCGGAATAGAAAAGCTCAGCCCTCGACTGCCACGGTCTGCGGCCACTGACCCGTTTCGATCTTCGCCGCTGCAATCACGGCCTGGGTCCGGCTTTCAACACCAAGCTTCTGAAGAATGGCAGAGACGTGAGCTTTAACGGTCGCTTCCGATACGCCGAGCTGATAGGCGATCTGCTTGTTGAGCAAGCCTTCCGACAACATCATCAGCACACGCACCTGCTGCGGCGTCAGCGTCGCCATCCGAGCCATCAGCTCCGCTGCTTCCGCGTCGGATCCCGCGGCAAGATCGACGTCCGGCGGCGTCCAAACACCGCCACTGAGAATCCGCGAAATCGCCCCGCGCATGGATTCGACTCCAAGCGTCTTCGGTATGAAACCCGATGCCCCAAATTCCATGCAGCGACGAATAGCGGCGGGATCGTCGTTTGCGGATACAACAATTACCGGCACGCCCGGAAATTGCGCGCGCATGTACATAAGGCCGGAGAAGCCGCGGGCCCCTGGCATCGTCAGATCAAGAAGGACGAGATCAACTTCACCGCCACGCTCGAGCAACTCGACGAGCTCGTCGAAGGTCCCGGCTTCGGCGACGTCCACCCGTGGTAGCAAGCCGACTACCGCCTCGCGCAACGCACCACGAAATAGTGGATGGTCGTCGGCAATAACCAGCCGGTATTGCAAGCCGTCGTTCAAACTTTGCCACTCCCTTTTGCCGTCGCGTGGTCCGCCTGAAGTAACTCTACAATAATGAGCATCCTGCGTCGCGCGCGCATGCCTTGTTGAAACCCGAGAACAAGTGCGCCTTTTGCCGCGGCGCAGAAGGGAGACCGATCCAAATAGCTCTGATTTAACAATGACCCATACGATCCTCTTACGCCGAAAGTCTTATAATGGGCATATAGGGAGCGATGTAGAGTTTTTTCACTTCAAAACGGCGCGCAAGAACCGGGCAAGCAACAGAGGCGGCGTCAATTCGCGACGTCGTGCACATCAACAATTGGGGGGCGTTTCGATGGGGGCGACCGACAATTCAGCAGCACCCTGCGAAGCGACGAAGCCCTGCTAGCAGGAGAACGGTAATGGCTCCACAAGTTCCAAAGGACTTCCGGCGTGTGATCATCGCGGCCGCGGTGGGCAACGTCATCGAGTGGTACGACTTCTATATCTTCGGCAGCTTGGCCGCCGTCTTGTCGGTCAAATTCTTCGAAAAATCACATCCCGTAGCAGCGTTGCTGAGCACGATCGCACTGTTTACCGCGGGCTTTCTGATCCGTCCGCTTGGCGCGTTTCTGTTCGGATGGATGGGTGACCGCATCGGCCGCAAGTATACGTTTCTCGTGACGCTGAGCGGCATGGGTCTCGGCACCGGCGCGATCGGTCTCATCCCGACCTACGAGTCGATCGGCCTTGCTGCAGCATTCACCCTGTTCGCCCTGCGCATGATTCAGGGTCTGTGCCTCGGCGGCGAATACGGCGGCGCGATCACCTACGTCGCAGAGCATGTCTCCGACGAGCGGCGCGGCTACTATACCGGCTGGCTGCAGACGTCACCGACTCTCGGCATCGTCGTGTCACTCGCCGTCATCATCGGCTGCCGCACCTATTTCGGCAAAGACTTCGACGTGTACGGATGGCGCGTGCCGTTCCTGATCTCGTTCCTGCTGGTCGCGGTTGCGATCTGGATCCGGCTGCAGTTGCAGGAAACCCCGATCTTCCGCGAGATCCAAGCCAAGGGGCAGATGACCAAGAACCCCTGGAAGGAAGCCTTCCTTACTGCGAACTTCAAGTTCGTCGTGATCGCCACCATCATCGTGATTGGCGAAGGCGTGGTGTGGTACTCGGGCCAATTCTGGCCGCTCTTCTTCCTTGGCACCGTGTCCAAGGTTGATCCGCTTACCTCCGCCTATATCGTCGGCGCCGCGCTGCTGATCGGAACGCCGTCGTTGATCTTCTTCGGCTGGCTTTCGGACCACATCGGTCGCAAACCGGTGATCTTGGGCGGTTTCCTGCTCGCGGCGGTGACCTACTATCCGCTGTTCTTATGGCTGAAAGAGGTGACCCAGCCCGGCAGCATCAACTATGGGATCGCCGTGCTCATCATCGCGATCATGGTGTGCTACGTAGGCATGGTGTATGGGCCGATCGGGGCGTTCCTTGCCGAATACTTCCCCGGCCGCATCCGCTACACCTCCGTGTCGGTGCCTTACCACATCGGTAACGGTTGGGGCGGCGGTCTCGTGCCGTTCATTACCACGGCGGCATTCACCGCAAGCGGCAGCATCGGCCAGGCGCTAATCTACCCGATCGCGGTGCCGGCGGTGTGCTTCGTGCTCGGACTGATGCTGATGCCCGAGACAAGGCACATGAGCATCTGGAAAGAAACCCATCACGCTCGGGCTTAGCGAAAACGACGACGTGCGGGACTTCGGTCCCGCGCGTACGTCCAGAACGCCCTGCCCCTGCGGCAGGGCGTTTTTTTGGACGCGCGTGCGCCAATATTTACGGCTTGCGGCTGCCGATGAACTGGAAAATGACCTCGCGACTGTGCGGCCTGCGCCGGTGCTCCACGAGATAGATGCCCTGCCAAGTTCCAAGCGCGAGCTTGCCTCCGGCAATCGGCACCTGCAGCGACACACCATTGAGCATGGCCTTGACGTGGGCCGGCATGTCATCGGGCCCTTCGACATCGTGAATCCATGGCGCGTCCTCGGGCGCGAGCCGGTCGAGCGCGGCAACAAGATCGGCTTGGACGTCGGGATCGGCGTTTTCCTGGATCGTCAGCGAAGCCGACGTGTGACGCAGATAGACCAACAGCACGCCGTCGCCGGCGCCCGCCTGAGCGGCGAAACTCACCGCATTCTCGGTGATGTCGGTAAACCCAACGCCGGGCGTGTCGACGTGCAGGGTCGCGCCCGCGATAAGCTGCGGCGCAGCTTCGATGATGGTGGACATGTGGCGCGCCATGGACTCGCGTTGCCTGGAGAACTCAGCCCTTCTGCATCATGTCCTTTTGCACTGCAGTGATCATCTCGACCAGACGGTGCCATGTCTTTTCAATGAACGCGCGAGCGCGTGCAACGTCTTCATGGGTGGGCAACCTGATGGCCACGTCTGGAGCTTTGTCCGCCGGCGTCAGCTCCGCCGGCGGTCGCGGCGGTGGGGGCTCTTTCAGCGCGGCGACCTCCCGCCTCAGCGCGGCGATTTCGTCGTGCAAGCGGACAATGTCCGATTTCACGGCCTTCAGATCCTTCACGTCCGCTTGCAGGCGCGCGACATCAGCTTCCAGTTCGGACCGATTCTCGGGCACGGCCTGGCATGACCAGCCGGCTGTCTGCGTCCGGCAATAGGCAACCTGACCGCTTTGCGTGTCGAGCCGCAGGAAACCGTTGTCGATCCGATTGAACGTGAACCGGCCACCGCCTGCCGACGCCGCAGGGCTTTCATCCTTCGGCTGGGGCTGAGGTTGTGCCGCCGGTTGGTCCTGCATCGGCGGCTGGGCGGCGCGTTGACCTTCCACATCGATCACGGCCTGTGCCGACGCAGCGTAGGCAGAGCAAATGAGAATCCCGGCAAGAGCGAGCATCGAGGCGCGCATGTTTTTTTCCTTCAATTCGACGCTGGGGATTTGCAAGCGTAGCATTGCCACCATGCACGCTAAACCCGAGCGTCATTGTTCCGTTGGGAGCCTGGTAAGCAGACCGAAACAACCCCGGTCCCGCAGCGGCAAAATTAGACGTTTGCCCCCTGTTATCAAACACTTATGTCGCGGTCCCGTTTCCTTGACTCGCATAAATGCCATAAGTATGGTCCGCGCGGCTTTTAGGGCGGCGGGACACGCGAAACCTGAAATCCACGCGAGTCGAAAGCATGGCTGACGGCCCGCGCGGCACTGGTGATCGCAACGAACCGCCGGACGACGAGGCCGCTCTCTCCGCGAGGCTCCAGCGTCTCGGCAACCGGCTCGCAAAGACGAACCGGCCATCCGAAAACGGTTCCGGTCCTCGTCAGGCCGCTGATCTCTCCGGGTTCGCCCGCGGCTTCCGGCTGTCGACCGAATTGGTGGCAGGCGTGCTTGTGGGCGCGGTGATTGGTTGGCTGCTCGATCGCTGGCTGGGCATTTCGCCGTGGGGGCTCATTGTGTTTCTTCTCCTCGGCTTCGCGGCCGGCGTTCTCAACGTGATGCGCGCGGCAGGGGTCGTACGCGACAGGCAACTGAACGACGACTAGCACTCATGACCGTTGATCCTATTCACCAGTTTCAGATCACTAATCTCTTTCCTGTCGCCAAGATCGGCAATTTAGAGATCTCTTTCACCAATTCCGCAGCCTTCATGATGCTCGCGGTCGCGGGGCTCACAGTGTTCCTTGTGGGTGCGACCGCCAAGCGTAGCCTGGTGCCGTCCCGTCTGCAGTCGGCGGCTGAGATTTCCTACGAATTCGTCGCGTCGACGATACGCTCAACGGCCGGCGCCGAAGGGATGAAATTCTTCCCCTTCGTCTTCTCGATCTTCATGTTCGTGCTCACGCTGAACATGCTCGGGCTGATCCCCTATGCGTTCACAGTCACCAGCCACATCATTGTTACCGCTGCGTTGGCCATCACGGTGTTCCTGACCGTGCTGTTCTACGGGCTGTGGCGGCACGGGCTGCATTTCTTCAACCTGTTCGTGCCGAAAGGCGTACCCATCTACATTCTGCCACTGATCGTAGCGATCGAAATCCTGTCGTTCGTGTCGCGGCCGATCTCGCACAGCGTCCGTCTGTTCGCCAATATGCTTGCGGGGCACATCACGCTGAAAGTTTTCGCCGGCTTCATCATCCTCTTGGGCGGAAGCCTTGGAGCGATTGGTTGGGTCGGCAGCTTGCTGCCTTTCGCGATGGTTGTGGTCCTCTTCGCGCTGGAGACGCTGGTGGCCTTTCTACAGGCCTATGTCTTCGCCATCCTCACCTGCATCTACCTCAACGATGCGATTCACCCGGGCCACTAACGCCCGACCGGAAAACTAAAAGGAGTTCGTTATGGATCCAGTGGCAGCAAAATACATCGGTGCGGGCATTGCTTGCATCGGCATGGGCGGCGCCGGCGTCGGCGTGGGCATCATCTTCGGCAACTATCTCGCAGCCGCACTGCGCAACCCGTCGGCGGCGCAAGGCCAGTTCGGCAACCTAATCTTCGGGTTCGCCATCACCGAAGCGCTCGGCATCTTCTCGCTGCTAATCGCGCTGCTGCTGCTGTTCGCGCTCTAAGACCCATCGCGACCCGAGTTGACGATGGCCGAGCCGACGCACACCGCGAGCACCGAACACCCTGCGCAGGGCGGGCACGGCGGATTCCCGCCGTTCCAGTCGCAGACCTTTGCCTCGCAACTTGTGTGGCTGGCAATCGCCTTTGTCCTGCTTTATGTGCTGATGGCCAAGCTCGCGCTGCCGCGCGTTGGCGCGATCATCGAGAGCCGGCAGAAACGCATCGAAGACGATCTTGCCGATGCTTCCCGCCTGAAGGGCGAATCCGATGCCGCCGTAGCGGCCTACGAAAAGGCCCTGGCGGACGCGCGCAATCGCGCCCAGGTGATCGCGACCGAGACCCGTGAAAAGCAGGCCGCTGAAGCGGAGGCGCGCCGTAAAACGCTTGAGAGCGAACTCAATACGAAGCTCGTTGAGGCCGAAAAGACCATCGCGGCCACAAAGCAGGCAGCCATGGGCAACGTGCGCGGCATCGCCGAAGACGCGACGCGCGCGATTGTCGAACGCCTGATCGGCGAGTCACCCAACGAAAAGACCGTCGCCGCCGCGGTCTCCGCCGCCCTGAAAGGCTCGTAACCATGCTGATGGAAGCGGAGACCTGGGTCGCGATCGCCTTCGTCCTGTTCGTCGGTGGACTGGGCTATCTCGGCGTGCATCGAATGATCACGAAATCGCTCGATGACCGGGCCGCGCGCATCAAGGCCGAGCTCGACGAGGCCCGCAAGCTCAAGGACGAGGCTGCGGCGCTGCTGGCGGAATATCAGCACAAGCGCCGGGCCGCCGAAGGCGAGGCGCAGGACATCATCTCCGGTGCCAAAGCCGAAGCTGAGCGCATGGCTGCCGAGGCCAAGGCCCGGATCGAGGACTTCGTCGCGCGGCGCACAAAGATGGCCGAAACCAAGATTGCGCAGGCCGAAGCGCAGGCCGCCGCCGACGTCCGCAGCGCGGCTGCCGAAGCTGCGATCTCGGCCGCGGAGAAAATTCTCAGCGCCGAGACCAAGGGAAGGCTCGCGGGCGATCTGATCGCCAAGGGCATCGACGACGTCCGCAAGAAGCTGAACTAGCCGCGCTGCCGGCTGCCAGCCTTTTGCAATCGCTTTGTGCCGCCTCCGGTGGGGTTATCCCCGCTATCCAATCTGCGGATGTGTACAACTGCCGGTTCAGCGTGCGGCGCCAATTGCGCGCGAAAGGTTCTCCCCTATCCTCGCCAGCTGATTCGTCTGGACAGTGCGTTAGACGGTCGAAATTTTTCGGCCGAGGCGTCGGAGGACCTGGTGGTCATCTTCGATTGCAACGGCGTGCTGGTTGATAGCGAGCCGTTGGCGACCGCAATCGTGTCACAGGAGTTTGTGCGCGCCGGCTTTCCGCTGACGCCGGACATGGTCGCGCGCTATTTCCCCGGACGGCGCCCCTCGGACATGTTCGCCGAGGTGGAGTTTGCGACCGGGCGTAAATTACCCGCCGGCTTCGCTGCGAGCGTCGCAGACTCAATCCTGCGCCGTTTTCGCAGCGATCTGCGCCCGACACATCACGCCGCCTATGCGTTGTCGTGGCTGCGCGGGCCGAAATGCGTCGCATCGTCATCGTCGATTGAACGAATTCGCGTCAGCCTCGAAAGCACCGGGCTGATTCGCTTTTTCGAGCCAAACCTGTTTTCGGCAAGCGACGTCCGCAACGGCAAGCCGGCGCCGGACCTTTTTCTGTACGCTGCCGGGAAAATGGGCGTCGACCCCAAAACCTGCATCGTCGTGGAAGATTCACCGGTCGGCGTGACTGCGGGCGTGGCCGCCGGAATGACGGTGATCGGCTTCGCCGGCGCAAGCCACGTCGGCAGCGAAACCGTCAATCAGCTGCGCGCCGCCGGCGCCTGCGACGTGATTGCAGATCTGCGGGCGCTCAAACGCGCAATCATCGACCTGCGCGGCTGGTAGCCTGCTTCAGCTTTGACGTGGCTTCGGGGCAACGCGGGGCTTCGGTTTCGCAACCGGCTTTTTCTTTTCCGGTTGCGCCCCCATAGGATCGAATCCAACGTACACGACATAAGCGTCTATAAGTGCCGCGGGCTGTGGCATCGGAAATGAAATCTCCGGATCGATGTGCGTAAAGGTGACGCGATCGACCGCATTGGCAATCGTTACCTGCTCGCGCACAAACTTCGACAAGATGGTCTTCGGATTGACGCCCGACTGCACGACTGCAAGCCGAAGCGGCACGTCGACCGTGCCAGGTCCACCCGCCGGACCGGTGATGACGCGGCCCTCGATGCCGACTTTCATAGTCATGACGCCAGCCGTGACACGGCACTCGCGCGCCGTGCGTATGATCGTAGCCTGATAACGCAGGTCAAGCGCTGACGGCTCGCCCTCACCCGGCTTGTTGCCGATCATCAATGTCGCAGCGCCGCTTCGTACTTCGATGCCGGGACATTCAACATCGGCGTTCGCGTCGGCGGTAACACCGGCATCGCCCGACGTTGCCTTCGATGAGGTGCTGAACAAATCCAACGCAGATGTGCTGAACACATTGGTCGAGCTGCAGCCCGCCAGACCGAGCGCCAAGCATATGAACGCCGTCGCCGCCACCGGAACAGTTACTGCCCGCCTGATTGCCTTCACCACAATCCCTCGTTCCACATGTGGAGCAATGCTCCTGTCCGGTTATAGCAAGTGAAGACCGGCAATCCCAAGGCACCGGCTCAGTCGGTGTCGTCCTTAAGGCGCGCATACAACAGGTGATCCTGCCAGATCCCGTTGATGCAAAGATAGCCGCGCGCATAGCCTTCGCGCTTGAATCCGGTTTTTTCAAGCAAGCGAACCGATGCCGTGTTGTTCGGGATGCAGGCTGCCTCCAGCCTGTGCAGCCGCAATGAGGTGAAGCTATACGGGATCAGCGCACGCACTGCTGCGGTCATGTAGCCTTTGCGCGCAAAGCGCTCGCCGACCCAGTAGCCGATGCTGCCTGCCTGTGCGACGCCGCGGCGAATATTGGCCAGGGTCAGACCCCCCACCATCGCGTTATCTTCATTTCGGAAGATCAGGAAGGCATAGGCAAGATCGCTGCGCTGGTCCTCGGCATAGCGCTTGAGCCGTCGCCGGAAAGCGCCGCGCGTAAGGTCGTCAGACGGCCAGGTCGGCTCCCACGGCACGAGGAAATTCCGGCTGGCCGCACGCAAAGCGGCCCATTCGGCAAAGTCGCCGCTGTGCGGCGCACGTAAAGTTACCCCAGCGCCCGTGATACCGGGGATGATCTCGTTGAAGCTGACGGTTCGGAAAAGTGCCATGGACGTAGGGGCGCGGTTCAAGCTGCGCGGCGAAATAGAGTCTCAGCGATCGCCGCTGTGCTGGCAAGTCCGTTGCCGGGTCCGAGCGCCGCGATCGCTGGCCTTGCGCGGCTGATTAACGCCGCACCTGCGGCACGTGCGCTTGCGATCGTAACGGCATCGACCTTCGCCACGATCTCGTCGAGCGGAATCGGCCTGCCATAGGCAAGCATCTGCCGCGCGAGTTGTCCGACACGCGCCTCGGAGCTTTCCAGTGCCATCAGCAGCCCTGCTTTCATCTGCGCCTTAGCACGATTGATCTCGGTGTCGTTAAGGGTCTCGGTGGCGTTGCCGATCTGATCGATCATCACTCGCATCAGTTCTGGCGCATCGGCTTCGTCAGTGCCGGCATAGAGCGCGAACAAACCAGTGTCCGCGTACGGCATATGAAAGGCATGGATCGAATAACAGAGTCCCCTGATTTCGCGCACTTCCTGGAACAGGCGCGACGACATTCCACCACCCAGCACGCTTGTGAAAACCTGCAGGCTGTAAAGCTGATCGTCGCGCACCGGCAATCCTTCCAGAGCCATGGCGATATGGACCTGCTCAAGATCGCGGGTCTCCACGCGTGTACCGCCGCGGAAGTTGGCCGGTTCCGGCGCAGGGGCCGCAATTCCCGTGAAGCCCGCAAAACACTTTTCGACATCGGCAACGATGGCGGCGTGATCGACCGCGCCGGCCGCAGCGACAACCATGCCAGGAGCTGTGTAATTCCGCGACAGATAGGCGCGTAAACGCACCGGATTGAACGAGCGCACGGTATCCGGCGTGCCTAGGATGGAACGGCCGACCGACTGCGACGGAAATGCCGTTTCCTGCAGCCGGTCGAACACCAGATCGTCAGGCGCATCTTCAGTCGCGCCTATCTCCTGCACGATGACGTTCTGTTCGCGCTTGAGTTCTTCCGCATCGAATGTCGGGTCCGAAAGAATGTCAGACAGCACGTCGATCGCTAGCGGCACATCCGCCTTGAGCACGCGCGCGAAGTAGCCGGTTGATTCAACGCTCGTGGCGGCGTTGAGATCACCGCCAACGGCTTCAATTGCTTCTGCAATCTGGCGCGCGGTACGCCGCTTCGTACCCTTGAACGCCATATGCTCAAGCAGATGCGAAATTCCGTGTTCGTCGGGCTTCTCGTTGCGGCTGCCAGAGGCGATCCATATGCCAAGCGACGCGGTTTCAAGGTGCGCCATCCGGTCAGTAATGACGGACAGACCGGATGGAAGCCGAGTGACTTGCACAGTCATGCCGCTGCTCCTTCACGCGCGGCACGCGAGGCCGACGCCACAAACCGCTCGACTGCTGCCTGATCGGCCGGCAGCACCGTGACACGCTCCTTGCGCTTGGGAAGATCGGCCAGCCAGTCGGGTAGCGGCGGCTCCACACCGCAAGCGGCTTTTACCGCAGCCGGAAATTTCGCCGGGTGCGCCGTGGACAGCACCACCATCGGGACCGACGCATCGCGGGTCTCCTTTTCGGCAACCGCCAAAGCGATCGCCGTATGCGGATCGACACAATAATTCGCCTCTTTCATCCAGGCGCGAATTTCAGCAGCACACTCCTGTTCGTCGGCGCGATTGGCGCTGAAAACTCTGCGCAATTCCTTTAGTGCCTGTGCTGACACCACAAACCGACGCGATTGCGCGAGCGAACCCATTAGCGAACGAACCGAAGCCGCGTCGCGGCCGGTAGCACCGAACAGCAACCGCTCGAAGTTCGACGACACCTGGATGTCCATCGACGGCGACATGGTCGCAACGACATCGCGGATTTCGTAAGTGCCGGTAGCAAAGGTCCGCGCTAGGATGTCGTTGGCGTTTGTCGCGACCACGAAGCGGTCGACCGGCAGCCCCATGCGTGCAGCCACGTACCCGGCATAGACGTCGCCAAAGTTCCCAGTCGGCACCGTGAAGGCGATTTTTCGATGCGGTCCCCCGAGGGCGACCGCCGCTGCGAAATAGTAGACGGCCTGCGCCATAATGCGCGCCCAGTTGATTGAATTGACGCCCGACAAGCGTACGCGGTCGCGGAAGGCGTGGTGATTGAACATGGCCTTCACCAACGCCTGACAGTCGTCGAAAGTGCCTTCGATCGCGACAGCGTGCACATTGCTGTCCGGAACGGTCGTCATCATTCGCTGCTGCACGTCGGATATGCGTCCACGCGGGAACAGCACCACCACGTCGACTTGCGCGCTCCCCTTGAAGGCCTCGGCCGCCGCGCCGCCGGTATCGCCGGACGTGGCGACGACAATGGTCATGCGCTCACCGCGCTGACGCAACGCGTGGTCCATGAGACGCGCAACCAGTTGCATCGCCAGATCCTTGAAGGCAAGGGTCGGGCCGTGAAAGAGCTCGAGCACGAACAGGCTGGAATCGAGTTGGACGAGCGGCGTGGTCGCCGGATGACGAAACCCGCCATAGGCCTCGCGAACCATGCGCGCGAGATCGCCCTCGGCAATGCTTCCGTCAACGAAAGGACGGATCACATCGACCGCCACTTCGGCGTAAGGCTTGCCAGCGAAACCCGCAATCGTCTCGCGGTCGAGCGCCGGCCAGGACTCCGGGACATAGAGTCCGCCATCGCGGGCCAGACCCGCGAGCATCACCTCGACAAAATCAAGCGGGGCGGCCTCGCCCCGTGTTGAGACATAACGCATTGATTTCGCTTTATTTTAGGGGCCAAAGCCGCCCCTGAGCTCAATCGCACAGTACCCGCGAGCACCCATTTTCACAAGAAATGCTCAATAGCGCCCAAAAAGCCGGCGCGCGAGCCACGCGACGTAGACGCCGGCGAGTGCAAGCGCGAGGCCGAACCAAGTAATTGCATATTCAAGATGGTTGTCGGGCAGACGAACTTCGAGCTTGCCCGGTTTCGGCGAGCCACCCGCCGGAACGGGGGACTCCTGATCGATATAGAACGGTGCGGCAGTCAGCCATTTTTTCGATGCAGCGATCGCATCGGAATCGCGCAGGTACCAGACATTGTCCTTGGGATCGTCAGGCGGGGTGAACGATGTACGTTTTTCAGGCCAGCGAATAACTCCGACAATATCGACACTGCCGCGCGGTGCGCCCTCCGCTCGTGTCGCTGGATCCTTGCGGTCGATGGCAATGAATCCACGATTGACCAGTACGATACTGCCGCCCGCAAGTTGCGCCGGCGTAAACACCCAATAGCCCGGTCCTTTTACATCGGGACGCAGGGGCGAGCCGGCGGTGTAAACCAGTGCCTCTTCGCCGGCGAGAAATTCGGCAGGAAATGTGACACGGCGAAATTCCGCCTCGCTCTCCTTCAGCATTCGCCAGCTGTCGCGCGGCGGCAAATCGCCGGGAGGCCCCGTCAATCGCGAGTTCAATGTTGCGATCAGGTTTTGTTTCCAGGCCTTGCGATCGAGTTGCCACATACCGAGCCCGCACAGGATCGCAACGCCGGCGAGCGCGAAGATGGTTGCGTCGAGAATGGTAGCGCGGCGCTTTTGCTTGAGCTCTTTCCTCACGCATCACCTCGTCGCTCGAGACGTCCCTCGGCGGCCTTGTGATGATACTGGAGGGCGATCAACAACCCTTTGAGCATACGCAACGGCGCAAGCGTCACGATCAGAACCAACGGTAGCCATAGCAGTGCGTGCAGCCAATATGGCGGCTGAAAAAGCACCTCGGTGATCAGGGCGGCGAAAACCACGATGCCACCGCCGATGAGGATGACAAAAACCGCAGGGCCGTCGCCTGCGTCGGCAAAGCTGTAGTCCAGTCCGCAGCGCTCACAGGCCGGACGCAGCGTCAGGAAACCCTGGAAAAGATGCCCCTCACCGCAACGCGGGCAGCGCCCGCGCAGACCGCGGCCGATCGGCAATCCCCCCGGCGATGTTTGATCGGTCATGGCACGATAACGCCATCAAAACAAAAGGGCGGCGTGATGACGCCGCCCATTTTAGAGAAATCTCCGTATCGCTCACTCCGGATGCGGCGCACCTGAACCCCACACATATATGCAGGCGAACAGGAACAGCCATACCACGTCGACGAAGTGCCAGTACCAGGCGGCGAATTCAAAACCAAGGTGCTGTTTCGGGGTGAAGTGGCCCGCCAAGGCGCGCAGCAGGCAGACGATCAGGAAGATCGAGCCGATGATCACATGCGCGCCGTGGAAGCCGGTCGCCATGAAGAAAGTGGCGCCGTAGATATTTCCGCTGAAGTGAAAGTGCGCGTGCGAATACTCGTAGGCCTGCACGCAAGTAAAGGTGAGACCGAGCAGGATGGTGAGAATCAGGCCCCATTTCAGGCCCTGCCGGTCGTCCTCCAGAAGCGCGTGATGCGCCCAGGTCACTGTCGTGCCCGAAGTCAGCAGGATGAGGGTATTGAGCAGGGGTAGATGCCAGGGATCGAAGGTCTCGATCCCCTTCGGCGGCCAGACACCGCCGGTGACGGCAAGCCTGCCGACCTCATGCGCCTCGCCGGGAAACAGCGCGGTGTTGAAATAAGCCCAGAACCAGGCAACGAAGAACATCACCTCGGAAGCGATGAACAAGATCATGCCGTAGCGGTGCGAGATCTGAACGACGCGCGTGTGGAAGCCGTCGTACTGCGCTTCGCGGATCACATCGCGCCACCAAGCCACGAAGGTGTAGAGCACGCCGATCACGCCGACGCCGAACACCAGCGGCGCGGCCGCATACATATGGTGCATCCAGCTGATCGCGCCGACCGCCAGGATGAAGGCGGACACCGAACCGACCGCCGGCCATGGGCTCGGATCGACCAGATGGTAGTCGTGATGCTTGGCGTGGGCGTCGGCCATCGTCCTCGTCTCCGTTATAACTTGTTCGAATTCGGTGCGGGCGTTTCAGCCACCGGACGCTCCTGATCGCGCGTCCGGTAGAAAGTGTAAGACAGTGTGATCGTATTGAGGGTGTCCTGGTCGCGGTCATTGACGATTGCCGGATCCACATAAAATACGACCGTCATCTCGCGCGTTTCGCCCGGCCTCATGCGCTGCTCGGTAAAGCAGAAGCAGTTGATCTTGCTGAAATAGGCGCCCACCGTCGGCGGCGAGACATTGTACGAAGCCTGCCCGACGATTTCGCGCGCCGCCTCGTTGACGACCTTATAGTTGACGGTCGCCACCTCGCCGATCCGCACCTTGATCTCGTTCTGCTCGGGCACGAATCTCCACGGCAATCCGGGAGTGACGTTCGAGTCGAACCGGATCGTGATCGTACGCCCAAGAACGTGGTCGGGTGCTTTCTCGGAAACCTGTGTCGTGCCGCCAAATCCCGTCGTCTTGCAGAACCAGTTGTAGAACGGAACCGCGGCATAGGCGGCGCCCACCATGCTCACCACAACCGCGCCACAGCAGGCCGCGACCAGCGTATCGCTCCGCAGCGGCCTTCGATCGAATTGGTGCGCGGGTTCGGCCATTGTTTCACTCAGATCGGGCGAATCAGAACGCCCGGTCCCTTCACCAGCGTCATGGCGTAGAACAATATGACCAGCGCTGCGAGCGCCAGCGCAATCGCAATCGAGCGCGAGCGCCGCGCGCGTTTTTGCGCCTCGGTGAGCACGATGCCGTCGTCGTCGTGCGGTTCGCTCATGGCGACTCCCGTGCTCACGTGGCCAACCGGGCAATCAGCCCGCCCCACCCGCGATCGATGAGCAGTACAGCAAAGAGCAGGAACAGGTACAGAATCGAGAAGGCAAATAGGTTCCGGCTGGCGCGCTCCGCGGGGGGCCGCTCACGCAGCACCTGCCAGCCGAGCACTAGCATGATCGCGCCGCTGATGACTGCAGTTACTCCGTAGATCGCGCCGGTGTAGCCGAGCGGCCAGGGCGCGATGCCGAGCGGCACGAGGATCAATGTGTAGAGCAGGATCTGCCGCCGCGTGCTTGCGTCTCCGCTCACAACCGGCAACATCGGAATCCCGGCGCGGGCATAGTCGTCGGTTTTATAGAGCGCGAGCGCCCAGAAATGCGGCGGAGTCCAGAAGAAGATGATCAGGAACAGCAGAACTGGCTCAAGTGACAGCGAGCCCGTTGTTGCCGCCCAGCCGATCATCGGCGGAAAAGCGCCGGCGGCCCCGCCGATCACGATGTTCTGCGGCGTGAAACGTTTCAGCCATGCCGTGTAGACCGCGACATAGAAGAAGATCGTGAATGCAAGCAAGCCGGCGGCGAGCCAACTCACCAGCAGGCCGAGCGTCGCAACGGAAAAGCCGGCGAGCGTGAGACCGAAGGCGAAGGCTTCACCGGGTTGCACGCGGCCCATCGGCACCGGACGGCGCGACGTGCGCGTCATCACCGCATCGACGTCGGCGTCGTACCACATGTTGAGTGCGCCCGCGGCGCCGGCACCAACTGCGATGCAGAGCAAAGCCGTAAAAGCCGTCACCGGGTGCAGAGAGCCGGGCGCAACCGCGAGCCCAACCAGCGCCGTGAACACCACCAGCGACATCACACGCGGCTTCATCAGCGCGAAGTAGTCGCCGACCGTCGCCAGGCTCGGCTCGGCAAGGCCTGTGCCTGCAGAGAGCGACCCGCGGTAGTCTGCGCCTTCGCTAACGAGCGACATGAACTGCGCCGATTGGCCCTACTTGATGCGCGGCAACGTTTCGAACTGATGGAACGGTGGCGGCGACGACAGCGTCCACTCGAGCGTGGTTGCGCCGACGCCCCACGGATTGTTGCCCGCCAGCCGCTTCTTCGCGAAAGCCTCGATCATGCCATAGAAGAAGATGAGCACGCCGAAGCCCGAGATGTACGAGCCATAGGACGAGATCATGTTCCAGCCGTGGAACGCGTCCGGATAGTCGACGTAGCGGCGCGGCATACCGGCAAGCCCGAGGAAGTGTTGCGGGAAGAACACCAGGTTTACGCCGACGAAGGTGACCCAGAAATGCAGCTTGCCGATCGTCTCGTTGTACATGTAGCCGGTCATCTTCGGGAACCAGTAGTACCAGCCGCCGAAAATCGCGAACACGGCACCGAGCGAGAGCACGTAATGAAAGTGGGCCACGACGTAGTAAGTGTCCTGCAGCACCCGGTCGACGCCAGCATTTGCAAGCACGACGCCGGTCACCCCGCCGACCGTGAACAGAAAGATGAAGCCGAGCGCCCACAACATGGGCGTTCGGAATTCGATTGAACCACCCCACATTGTCGCGATCCAAGAGAAGATTTTCACGCCGGTGGGCACCGCGATCACCATCGTGGCGGCGATGAAATAGGCCTGCGCGCCGGTCGACATGCCGACGGTGTACATGTGATGCGCCCAGACGACGAAGCCGATGCCGCCGATCGCAACCATTGCGTAGGCCATGCCGAGATAGCCGAAGACCGGCTTGCGGCTGAAGGTGGCCACGATCTGACTGATCATGCCGAAGCCCGGCAGAATGAGGATGTACACTTCCGGATGGCCGAAAAACCAGAACAGGTGCTGGAACAGGATCGGATCGCCGCCGCCATCATTTGCGAAGAACGTCGTGCCGAAATTGCGGTCGGTGAGCAGCATCGTGATTGCGCCGGCAAGCACGGGAAGCGCCAGCAGCAGCAGGAATACCGTTACGAGGATCGACCATACGAACAACGGCATTTTGTGCAGTGTCATGCCCGGTGCGCGCATGTTGAAGATCGTCGTGATGAAGTTGATCGCGCCGAGGATCGAGGATGCGCCGGCCAGATGCAGCGACAGAATGCCGAAATCCACCGCCGGACCTGGATGACCGCTGGTCGAAAGCGGCGCGTATAATGTCCAGCCGGCGCCGACGCCGTTGGACCCTGGCTCACCCTCCACGAAAGCCGAGGTGAGCAGCAGCGCAAAGGAAGCCGGCAACAGCCAGAAAGAAATGTTGTTCATGCGCGGGAAAGCCATGTCCGGCGCGCCGATCATCAGCGGAACGAACCAGTTGCCGAAGCCGCCGATCATCGCCGGCATCACCATGAAGAAGATCATGATCAGGCCGTGCGCGGTGACGAACACATTATACTCGTGCGGCGTCGGAAAGATCTGGATGCCGGGATTTTGCAATTCCATTCGGATGGCGACCGACATCAAAGCGCCGATCACGCCGGCAACGAGCGCAAACACAAGGTACATCGTGCCGATGTCCTTATGGTTCGTCGAATACACGAAACGCCGCCAACCCGTCGGATGATGCTCGTGGGCATCGTGTGCGCCGTGTGCCGCAGCCGTATTGCTCGCCATCTTGATTGTCCTTCGACTCGTCGTTGTCGCCCGCGTATTCGCTATTTCGTGCCGTCGGCCGCGGCCACCGCGGTCGGACGGCTGCCGTCAGTCGCATATTTCTTCTTCGCCTGCTCGACCCATGCCGTGTAGTCCTTTTCGTTCACCACGCGCACCGTGATCGGCATGAAGGCGTGATCCTTGCCGCAGAGCTCGGAGCACTGTCCGTAATAAATGCCTTCTCGCTCGACCTTGAACCAGGTCTCGTTGATCCGCCCCGGAACCGCGTCGATCTTGATGCCGAACGATGGAACCGCAAATGCGTGGATCACATCGGCGCCGATCGTGAGCACGTGGACGACCTTATTCACTGGCACGACCATCTCATTGTCGACCGTGAGCAGGCGCGGTTGTCCCTGCTTGAGATCCTTGTCCTGCACCATCAGCGAATCGAACTCGAACTTGTTGTCAGGATAGCTGTAGGTCCAGAACCACTGCTTGCCGGTCGCCTTCACAGTTACATCCGCCTTCGGCATGTTGAGCTGGAAGAACAGCAGGCGGAATGATGGGATTGCGATTGTCACCAGGATGAGCACTGGCACGACGGTCCAGAGCACCTCGATCGCCGTGTTGTGCGTGGTGCGTGAGGGAGTCGGATTGGCGCGCGCGTTGAACTTCACGACCACGATGACGAGCAGCGCGAGCACGAAGAGCGCGATCGCCGTGATCAGCCACAGCAGCAAGTCATGGAACCAGATGATGTCGTCCATCACCGGCGTCGCGCCCTTCTGCATGCCGAGCTGCCAGGGTTCCGGTTGGCCGGCCGTCGCGGCGAGCGCCGCGCCTGCCGAAAGCACCGTCACGCCAATGATGATGAATGCAACCAACCGCTTGAGCACCAGCATTGTCCAATGCGCTCCTTCGACGAGAAAAACGGCCTTGCTCAGGCCCCCTTTTTTGCCGCCCACCACTGGCATGATGTCCGGCGCGGTCCCGCTGAGCACGGCATTTGCCACGGGCGTGGCAGCTTGGGCGGTGCGGCGGGACGGGGGAAAATCCCGGCCTCTCAAAC
>Ga0163163_10001266_pt1 | contig 21327 bp, 22 predicted proteins | sample S65metaG_FD_119766 | JGI IMG/M metagenome (GOLD analysis project Ga0163163, IMG submission 119766) | Switchgrass rhizosphere microbial communities from Kellogg Biological Station, Michigan, USA - S6-5 metaG | ecosystem: Host-associated > Plants > Roots > Rhizosphere > Soil | place: USA...
GCCACCAGGCCTACCCGCACAAGATTCTCACCGGCCGGCGCGACCGCATCCGCACGCTGCGGCAAGGCGGCGGCCTGTCCGGATTCACCAAGCGTGCCGAAAGCGAATACGATCCGTTCGGGGCCGCTCATTCGTCCACGTCGATTTCGGCCGCACTCGGCATGGCGGTCGCCCGCGATCTCCAGGGCAAGAGCAACAATGTCATCGCGGTGATTGGCGACGGCTCGATGTCGGCCGGCATGGCTTACGAGGCTATGAACAATGCCGGCGCGCGCAACGAACGGCTGATCGTCATTCTAAACGACAACGACATGTCAATCGCGCCGCCGGTTGGCGCGATGTCGGCCTATCTCTCGCGGCTCCTGTCCGGGCGCACATATTTGAAGTTGCGCGATGTCGGCAAGCAGCTCACCGCGCACCTGCCGAAACGGCTCGACGAATTCATCACGCGCGGTGTCGAGCACGCGCGCGGGTTCTGGACCGGCGGAACGCTGTTCGAGGAGCTCGGTTTCTACTACGTCGGCCCGATCGATGGCCACAACCTTGATCACCTGCTTCCCGTTCTGCGCAACGTGCGCGACGCCGAAGCGGGACCGATTCTCGTGCACGTTGTGACGCAGAAGGGCAAAGGCTATGCGCCGGCGGAATCGTCCGCGGACAAATATCACGGCGTGGTCAAGTTTGACGTCGCGACCGGCGCGCAGGTGAAGTCGAAGCCGGGCGCGCCGCAATACACGAAGGTTTTCGCGCAGAGCCTGATCAAGGAAGCTCGCAAGGACGACAAGATCATCGCGATCACTGCGGCGATGCCGTCCGGCACGGGTCTCGACCTGTTTGAAAAAGAGTTTCCGAACCGGTGCTTCGACGTCGGCATCGCCGAGCAGCACGCGGTCACTTTCGCGGGTGGACTCGCCACGGAAGGGCTCAAGCCATTCGCGACAATTTACTCAACGTTCCTGCAGCGCGCCTACGACCAGGTCGTGCACGACATCGCGATTCAAAACCTGCCGGTCCGCTTTGCGCTTGATCGCGCGGGACTCGTCGGTGCGGACGGGCCGACGCACGCCGGAGCCTTCGATGTCGCTTATCTCGGATGCCTGCCCAATTTCGTGCTGATGGCGGCCGGCGACGAAGCCGAGCTCGTGCACATGGTCGCAACGGCGGCTGCAATCGATGACCGTCCTTCTGCGGTTCGCTATCCGCGCGGCGAAGGTCTCGGCGTTCCGATGCCCGATGAGGGAAAACCGCTCGAGATCGGCAAGGGCCGCATCGTGCAGGAAGGCCATAAAGTGGCGCTCTTGTCATATGGCGGCCGGCTCGGCGAATGCCTGGCGGCGGCCAAGGAGCTCAAGGCCCTCGGGCTATCGACCACGGTCGCGGACGCCCGTTTCGCCAAGCCCCTCGACGTCGAACTATTGACGCGGCTCGTGCGGGACCACGAAGTGCTGGTGACGATTGAGGAAGGCGCCATCGGTGGTTTCGGCGCCTACGTCCTTCAGGCCCTGGCCGAACATGGGCTGATCGAGCGTGGCCTGCGCGTGCGCTGCATGGTGCTGCCCGACCGGTTCATCGATCAGGACAGCCCGAACGCAATGTATGCCCAGGCCGGGCTCGATGCAAAAGGGATCGTCGCGAAGGTCTTCGAGGCGCTCGGCAAGGATGCCGCAAAGGAAACGGTGCGACTCGCTTAGGCTCTACTGCTTCTTCTTCCTTCGCGGCACCTTCTTTCCTTTCGCGCGCGCCTCGGACAGGCCGATCGCTATTGCCTGCTTGCGGCTTGTAACCTTCTTGCCGCTGCGGCCGCTTCTCAGCGTGCCCTTGTTGCGTTTCTTCATAACGCGCTCGACATCCTTTGAAGCGCTTCGTGAATATCTCCGTGCCATACCGTTTCTCCTCGATCAAAATGTATGTGGCAGCGACGAAACATTTACCGCCCAAAACTGCTAACCGTCATACATGAAACATGGTTCCTCACCCAAGCACGCGGAGCATCCAAGGGAGCACTGTGTGAACACGCCACGCCAGCGTGCCGACCGCCTTCTGGTCGAGCGCGACATCTTTGAAAGCCGCGCCAAGGCCCGGGCGGCAATCGAAGCCGGGCTTGTTTTTGCCGATGACCGGCCGGTGCGTAAGGCGTCGGAGGAACTGGCGACCGATTCTGTCATCCGCGCGAGCGCCGCGCACCCTTATGTCTCACGAGGCGGCATCAAGCTCGTGGCTGCACTTGAGCATTTCCGCTTTGATCCCAGAAGGCACGTCTGTCTCGACGTCGGCGCCTCCACTGGTGGATTTACGCAGGTCCTGCTCGAGCACGGGGCAAGGCGTGTCTTTGCGGTCGACGTCGGGCACGGCCAGCTGCACGAGTCCCTGCGAGGCCGTCCCGACATCACTTCACTTGAGGAGACCGATATCCGTTCGCTTTCCCCCCGCCTGCTGGACGAAACACCGGATTTTGTCACCATCGATGTCAGCTTCACGTCTCTTAAGAACGTGCTGCCCTCGGCGCTCGCACTCGCCAAAGGACCCGCCCGACTTATTGCTTTGATCAAACCGCAATTTGAGGCCGGTCGCGGCGCATCGAAAAAAGGTATCGTTCGCGACCGCGCCATCCATGCTGCCGTCTGCGGCGATATAGAGAAATTTGTCACAGCGCTTGGCTGGCGTGTCGTGGAAACGATCGAATCGCCGATCACCGGCGGCGACGGAAACATCGAATTCCTGCTTGGAGCTGTGCGTGACTGAACAGCTCACAATCGCGCGGCTTGGCCATCGCGGCGACGGCGTCGCCGATACTTCCGATGGCGTGGTCTACGTGCCCTATGCCCTTCCCGGTGAAACCGTCACGGTGGGGCACATCGCGGGCCATCCGGACCGGCGTCATCTCTTGCATGTCGATAAACCCAGCCACGAACGCGCTAGTCCGGTCTGCAAGCATTTCGGCAGCTGTGGTGGCTGCGCTTTGCAACACTGGTCTCTTGCCGAATACCACCTCTGGAAGCGTTCGCTTGTGGCCGAGGCATTGGCGCAGGCGAATATCGTCGCGCCGGTCGCAGACCTGATTGACGCGCACGGCGCGGGTCGGCGCCGTGCGGTATTTCATGCGCGGCGTGGGACCCATGATCTTCTGGAGGTCGGTTTCACAGCCCCGCGCGCGCACCACATTATCCCGATCGACAATTGCCCCATTCTCGCGCCCGGATTGGCTGGCGCCGTGCGTGCCGCCTGGGCGATCGCCGAAGTGCTCAAGAGCGCGGGAAAACCGCTCGATATCCAGGTAACCGCAACCGATAGCGGACTCGATACTGATGTGCGTGGATCTGGGACGGTCGCAACCGACCGGCTCACGGCGCTCGCGAACGTCGCCGAGACACACAAGCTCGCGCGGCTCACGCGTCACGGCGAGCTGGTGGCGCAGCGCACACAACCTTTGTTGCGCGTCGGACGCGCCGATGTGCCGTTGTCTCCGGGTGTCTTCCTTCAAGCGACCGCCGAAGGCGAGGAAACCTTGGCGCGCCTCGTGACAAGGCACGTCGAAAATTCGCGGCGCATCGCCGATCTTTTTACCGGCATCGGCACTTTCGCTCTTCGTCTGGCCGAAAACGCGCGCGTCGCAGCTTCTGACAGCGAGCCGGCCGCGATCAAGGCGTTACAGCAGGCCGCCGGCAAAACAGGCGGCCTCAAGCCCGTCGACGCCCAGGTTCGCGACCTTTTCCGGCGCCCGCTGATGGCCGCGGAATTGAAGGATTTCGATGCCGTGGTGTTCGATCCGCCGCGGCAGGGCGCCGAAGCGCAGGCACGCGAGCTCGGGCAAAGCGTCGTGCCCATCGTCGTCGCGGTATCCTGCGACGCAAACACATTTGCGCGCGATGCAAAAATCCTGGTCAATGCCGGCTACCGGCTCGAGGCCGTTACGCCGATTGATCAATTCCGCTATTCGCACCACGTGGAAGTCGTAGCTAAATTCACCCGGTAGCTACTGGTAGCCGCCCCAACGCTCCTGCCACAATCTCTCGCCGATCGTGCAGGAAACGCGCGCGCGGGACGCAGCGGGCACAATTTGTGGCTCAGGCTGCCGTCCCGCAACTTCCAGAACGAGTTTAGTGCGTGTCGCTTCGATGAATTTTTCACGCTCCCGGATCGGGATAACGAATGCCCCGGGTCCGCCGATCACGCAGTCCTCGTAGTACTCATCGAGATTCTCAATATCCATCGTGCCGGTATATGGGCGCTTCAGCATGATGGGCAGTCCGTTGATCGTGATACCGGCCGCGAGGACATCGTCGCGCGTGAGTTCAACGAGCGGCCCGGCATTGTTGGCCCCATCGCCGGACACATCGATCACGCGCCGCAGGCCTTTGTAGCCGCTATTATCGAACAGCGGCTTGGCAAAACCCAGGCCTCCGGAAATCGAAGTCCGCGAGGCACGTCGATACGGCGCGCGCGCGATTTCGGCTGCGACGGCATCGGCCGATTCAGGGCCGTCGATCAGCCGCCACGGCATCAGAATCTTCTGGTCGGATTGCCCTGCCCATTCAAAATAGGTGATCGCGATCTTGCCGTGTGCGCCCTGGCGCAGCGCCTGCAGAAATTCCTTCGACGTAAGCGCGAGCATATATCCTTCGCGCTGCAAGGCCTGTTCGTCCGGATCCATGGAATATGAAACGTCGACGGCGATCACCAGCTCGACATCGACGGGAATGGCGTTTGCGCGCGTATCCGCAAATTTTGTCGGCGCTGCCGATGCCCCGAGTACGAGGCCGGCTGCCGCGAAGGCAGCAACGGCTGCGAGATTACGATGTAACCGCCCCATGTCCGGAATGCTGGCACGCGGTACCAACGAAAAAAAGGCCGGTCGTTCAGCTTTCCAGCATTTCCGTCGTCACGATTTCGATGCCGAAACCACCCAGCCCCACATAAGTACGCTTGCTCGACGTCAGCAGTCGGATCGAGGAAATGCCGAGATCCTTGAGGATTTGTGCTCCCAGCCCGATCTCGCGCCACTGCTGGGAGCGGGCCGCATCCGCTCCCGTATCGCCATGCGGGATCTCGGCAACGGGGACCCCGGCCGTGCCGTCGCGCAGGTACACGATCACCCCGCGCCCTGCCTTTTTGAAGATTGCCAAAGACGCCCGAATTGATTTGGCCCCACCGAAGACGTCGCCAATCACATCGGCACGATGCAACCTGGCCGGGATATTCGTTCCGTCTGCAATATTGCCGTAGACGAAAGCCATATGATGCACGCGGTCAAATGGCGTGACATAGGCATAACCCTGAAGGGTGCCGATCTCGGACGCCACCTGGAAGTTACCGACGCGCTCGACCAGCTTGTCCCGGTTTTGCCGGTAGGCAATCAGATCCGCGATCGAAAGGTGCGCCAACTTGTGTTTTTTCGCGAAGGCCGCAACCTCCGGCCCCCGCATCACCGAACCGTTGTCGTTCATGAGCTCGGCCAGCACCCCAACCGGCGGCAGCGAAGCAAGACGGCAGAGATCGACGCAGGCTTCGGTATGTCCTGATCGCATCAGCACCCCGCCCTGCCGTGCAACCAGAGGAAACACGTGGCCCGGCCGCACGAAATCAGCGGCGCCGTTATTATCATTGGCCAAAGCTCGCACCGTATTGCAGCGCTCCTCGGCTGAAATTCCCGTGGTCAGTCCATGGCGGACGTCAACGGACACAGTGAATGCCGTGCCGAGCGGAGCCTCATTGTCCGCCACCATCGGGTCCAGGTGCAGGCGACGGGCCTGCTCGGCACCAAGCGGAGCGCACACGATCCCCGACGTGTTGCGGATGATGAACGCCATCTTGTCAGGCGTGCAGTGTGAAGCCGCAACGAAGAGATCGCCCTCATTCTCGCGGTCATCATCGTCAGTCACGACGACAATTTCGCCCCTGGCGAAGGCTTTGATCGCGGCTTCGACGCGTTGATGATTGTCCGACACTGTCTTACCTCGAAGTCGACGTCAGGGCTTGAACGGCCACGCCGTCCCCTCGCCGACTTGCCCGCGATGCATCAGATAGTGATCGGCCAGCACGCACGCCATCATCGCCTCGCCAATCGGCACTGCGCGGATGCCGACACAGGGGTCGTGCCGGCCTTTGGTGACGACCTCGGTTTCACGACCATAGCGGTCGACCGTCTTCCGCGGGGTCAGGATCGAGGATGTCGGCTTCACCGCAAACCGCGCGACGATGGCTTGTCCGGTCGAGATTCCGCCGAGAATCCCGCCGGCGTGATTCGAGAGGAAAACCGGCCTTCCGTCGTTGCCCATGCGCATCTCGTCGCCATTCTCGACACCGCTCATCGCCGCAGTGGCAAAACCATCGCCGATCTCAACGCCCTTGACTGCGTTGATCCCCATGAGCGCGGAGGCCAGGTCGCCGTCAAGCTTGGCGTAGACCGGTGCGCCGAGCCCCGCCTGAACGCCTTCGGCCACGATCTCGATGACCGCGCCGCAGGACGAGCCTTCCTTGCGGACGCCGTCGAGATAGCCCTCGAAGAATTTCGCCTGCTTGGCGTCGGGGCAGAAAAACGGATTCCGGCCGACCTCGTTCCAGTCCCAGCGCGACCGGTCGACCTTGTGCGGGCCCATCTGCACCAGCGCCCCCCGCACCGTCAGCCCAGGCACGATCTTGCGCGCGATTGCGCCTGCGGCAACCCGCGCGGCCGTTTCGCGCGCGGATGCCCGGCCGCCGCCGCGGTAGTCATGAATGCCGTATTTCACATCATAGGTGTAACCGGCATGGCCCGGGCGGTACTTGTCCTTGATCTCCGAATAGTCCTTCGAGCGCTGGTCGACGTTCTCGATCATCAGCATGATCGGCGTCCCGGTCGTCACCTGCCGGCCGGTTTTTTCGTCGCTGAACACACCCGACATGATCTTGACCGCATCAGGTTCCTGGCGCTGGGTCGTGAAGCGCGACTGGCCCGGCCGCCGCCGGTCGAGCTCCCGCTGAATGTCCTCAATGCTGAGCGGAATCCGGGGCGGGCAGCCATCGACCACGCAGCCGATCGCCGCTCCGTGGCTTTCGCCGAAGCTGGTGAACCGGAAGAGATGACCGAAAGTATTGAATGACATGGATTTCTGCGGTTTCGCGGTTTGGTAGCCCGCGCCTCTGCGGCGGTCAAATAAGCGTACGCGGCGAACCGGATGCAATACGGATAAACCCGTTTGCGCCGGCACCGAATGGATATTCACTCCGTTGAATGGCGATTAACGGCAAGCTGAATGGCCTCAAGCTACAGAAAATAATGAATTTTTGCGTTTTGCGCTACGCATAACGCGTCAACCGATCGCCTTCGAATACATAGACCACGCCTTGCGCAATATCGAGCAGGGGCGCCGCGGCCGGCTTCGCGATGCCGAGATAGGCGATGAGCCCGCGCGCGGTACCGCCGTGCGCGACAGCGACGGTGTCACGCGCAAGCCCTTCGTACCATTCGCTCATCCGCGCGGATACCGCCTGATAACTTTCACCCCCGGGCGGAACAAAATGCCACTTGTCCTGCTCACGCGCAGCAATGCGCTGCGGATCGCGCGAATGCAATTGCGCGATCGTGAAGCCCTCCCATTCGCCGAAGGCAATTTCGGCAAGCTGCGGCTCGATGCGATAGCCGTCGGCAGGAAGCCCGAGCGGCGCGCGCGCCAGTTCCATGGTCGTGCGGGCGCGGCCGAGCGGACTCGAGACGAAGTCCAGTTCAGCCACGTTCCGGCCGTCGCGCGAAAAGAGTTCGTGGAGGATTTCGCCGCAATGCATGGCCTGCGCGCGGCCGCGTGCATTGAGCGGGACGTCGCGCCGGCCCTGCAGTCGGCCGGTTACATTCCAGTCGGTCTCACCATGGCGGATATAAAAGACGACCGGTCGCGACTTTTCGACCTGACCCATCAGTCGGTCTTGCCGACGGCGATGTCCGGCGCGTCAGGATGTTTGATGCCGACGATATGATATCCCGCATCGACATGGTGGATCTCGCCCGTCACACCACTCGACATGTCGGAGAGGAAGTAGACGCCCGCCTTGCCGACTTCTTCCAGCGTCAAATTGCGGCGCAGCGGCGTGTTGTATTCGTTCCACTTCAGGATGTACCGGAAATCGCCGATGCCCGATGCGGCAAGCGTTTTGAGGGGGCCAGCGGATATCGCGTTCACGCGGATATTTTTGACGCCCAGATCGGCTGCAAGATATCGCACCGACGATTCCAGTGCCGACTTGGCAAGCCCCATCACGTTGTAATGCGGCATCCACTTTTCTGCGCCGTAGTAACTCATGGTCAGCAACGAGCCGCCGTCCGCCATCAATTTCTCCGCGCGCTGGGCGAGCGCGGTGAACGAGTAGCAGCTTACGACCATGGTCTTGATAAAATTGTCTTCGGTCGTATCGACGTAGCGCCCGTCAAGTTGATCTTTGTCCGAGAAGGCAATGGCATGGAGCAGGAAATCGAGCGAGCCCCATGCCGATTTCACATTGGCGAAAATGGCGTCCATGGACGCAGGATCCGTGACATCGCACTGACCGACGACCAGGCCGTCGACTTCCTCGGCCAGCGGTTCGACCCGCTTCTTCAGCGCGTCACCCTGATATGTGAATGCGAGATCGGCACCGTGATCGCGGCAGGCGCGAGCGATACCCCAGGCGATCGAGCGATTATTGGCCACGCCCATGATCAGCCCGCGCTTGCCGCGCATCAGACCCGAGATTTCCGGCATGATTCTTCCCGTTTGCCGGCGACCACCGGCGATTTCCTATGGCACAGGCGTTTTAGGCCAGCAAGCAAAGCACTTGTGACAACATTTGTACTCTTAATTCAATTCGATTTTGGGAATATGATTGGACGGGCGGGGTTTTTCTGACACTGATCCGTACCGCGTCGATGTCGGATTTATCCGATATCGGCTGGTTCTACGTGATGTCGGCGGCGTGGCAGACAAGTGGCCCACAAGGGCGCTTGGTCAGCATGCGACGAAAGTCAACGGAGGCCCGGTTTGCCCGCGTTTCGGCAAAACGTCGAAGCAACCATCCCTGCCCTGCGCCGTTATGCGCGTGCGCTGACGCGGGATGCCGACATCGCCGATGATCTGGTGCAGGACACGCTTGTGCGCGCACTTCGCTCCGAGCACCTGTTTCACGGCGGCGATGTGCGCAGCTGGCTGTACACGATCCTGACCAATCTCAACCGCAACCGGTTGCGTTCGCTGGCCAGGCGGCCAGTGTTGTCGCCGATTGAGGATAATGACGCTCCCGACCTGGCCGGTCCGGAAGCAGGCGGGCGCGACATTGAGCGTGCGCTTGCAACGCTGGTCGACGACCAGCGCAACGCGTTGTTGCTCGTGGTGCTCGAAGGGCTGAGCTACCGCGAAGTCGCCGAAGTACAGGGCGTACCGATCGGTACCGTCATGTCGCGTTTGGCGCGTGCGCGCGTACAGATCAAAACTTATCTCGACGGCGGGCGCCCGGCGCTGCGCCGCGTGAAATGAGAAAAAAGGTGAACCCATGATCGATCGCGATCGACCCGTGACCGAGGATGAACTGCACGCTTACATCGACGGCGAATTGCCGGCCGACCGCATGGAGGCCGTCACCGCCTGGCTTGCCGCTCATCCGGAACAGGCAGTAACGGTCGCCTCCTGGCGGGCGCAGTCCGAACGAATTCGCGCACGTTACAGCGCCGTGCTCGAGGAAGTAGTGCCGGAACGACTCACTCTCGATCAAGTCATCCGCAATGATCGTGCCAATGGAAAGTCGCGCATTGCGTGGGCGGCTGCCGCTGCGGTTGTCGCATTCCTCGCCGGCGGCGCAAGCGGCTGGTTTGCGCATGGCACTTCCATCGGCACTCGCCCCAATTCAGTTGCTGTCGCGAACGGCGCACTCGATGCTTACAGGCTCTACGTTGTTGAGGTACGGCATCCCGTCGAAGTACCGGGCACCGAGCGCCAGCACATGACGCAGTGGCTCTCGAGGCGCGTTGGAGAAGACCTGCGCGTGCCAGACCTTCAGTCGATCGGGCTTAAGCTCGTCGGCGGTCGTCTGTTGCCAGGACCGACCGGTGCCGCTGCGTTCTATATGTACGAGGGCGCGTCAGGCGAGCGGTTTACAATCTATTGCGCGAAAGCCAGCGCACCGCCAACCGCGTTCCGTTACACGACAGGTGAGCGCGCCGCCGCTGTTTACTGGGCCGACGGCAAGGTCGCCTATGTGGTGAGCGGGCCGGCAGATCGCGAGCGGCTCGAGAAGGTGGCGAAGGCTGCCTACGAGCAGATGGAAAGGGACGACGCAAAGAGGTCCTAGCGGGTCTATTCCATGTCGCCGCGTGGATCGTAGGGTTTCGTGTCGCGCCAGGATTGCATCATCTCCTTGAACGCATCGTCGGTGCGTTCGGGCAGGACGATGCGCACAGTTGCGAGCAGGTCACCGCTGCCGCCTTTGGCTTTCAGTCCCTTGCCCTTGAGACGAAAGGTGCGGCCCGAATTCGTCCCAGCGGGAATTGCCAATTCGACCGCGCCATCCAAGGTGGGAACGCGGACTTTGCCACCGAGTGTTGCCTCGTAGAGGGTGATCGGCAATTCGAGACGCAGGTCGCTGCCATCCGGCTTGAACAGAGGATGGGGCGCGACATTGACGGTTATGAGCGCATCGCCTGCCCGTCCGGTCGCGCTTGGCCAGCCCTGCCCTTTCAACCGGATTTGCTGACCGCTTGCAATCCCGGCCGGGATCTTGACCTCGATATCTTTTCCGGTCGGCAAATGGACGCGGGTCTTTGTCCCCTTGGCTGCGTCGTTGAGCGTGATGGTGAGAGAGGCATGCAAATCCTGCCCCGCACCGGTGCCCGCACCGAAATCTTCGCCCTCGAACGGTGTGCCCGATCCGGGCCGCGCGCCACCACGCGCGGCGCCACCAAACATTCCACGCAAAAGCTCGTCGATCCCGCCAGCACCACCACCACCGGAGCGGCGAAAACCATCGGGCCCAAAGCTGAAGCTCTCGAAATGCGCGCCGCCGCCCGGATTGAACCCACCGCCCGGTTGCGCGCCGAAACCCTCAAAGCCCTGGAAGCGCGGCTTGCCCTCGGCATCGATCTCGCCACGGTCAAACGCCTTGCGCTTGTCGGCATCGCCGACGATTTCGTAGGCGGCGTTGAGCTCGGCGAAACGCGAGGCCGCCTTGGGATCGTGCTTGTTGGCGTCCGGATGCAATTTTTTCGCCAGCCGGCGATAGGCGCTCTTGATGTCGCCTTCACCCGCACTCTTTGAAACCCCCAGAACGTCATAGGGGTCGCGCATCTGATCCAAACTCCCGTAAATTCCCCTGCCCGCCGGCCGAACGCCTGCGTTTCAGCATATCAATGTGGGGTTCCACAAGCGCAGATGCAACGCGCAGACATCCGGCGCGTAATTACGACCGCTTCCAGGGCTTGAACGAGCGGACCTGCCAGTCACCCTGCTGCTGTTTGCAGGCTTCACCCTGCACCCAGGCTTGCGAGCTGCCGGAGACAAAGCTCGCCAGAAAATCACGGCACGTCTGTCCGTCCTGCATATATGCTGAGGCAATCGGGGTCACCGTGCCGCGCGTGCCGGTGCGCGGATTTTCCCAGGGCATGCTTGAGTCTTTTTCCCCGCGGCTGAGCACGGCGTTCGCTGCGGCTCGCGCATAGGCCAGATCGGCAGGTGGCGGCAACTGCGCCTCTTCTTTAGCAGTCGATGCCGCGACGGAGCCGGTGCGGTCTGATTTGTCGCTCGAGGGAAAGAACGAATCCAACTGGCCGGACAGGCTGCATGCCCCGAGGGGAGTTGCGAGTGCGGCGGCGATAGCCACCCCCCGGCATAGGCGCAGCCACGCCCATCCACTATAAAGGCCACGGATTTGACGGGTCCTAGTCCCGGCCACGTGAAGCACCCCAGCAGATGTCCGACACCACACCGATTGAACACCCGAGTTGGTTAACGACTGGTGATTTCACCGCAGCCGACGAGCCTTTGCGGCTGTTTGCCGCCTGGCTGACCGACGCAACAGCCTCAGAACCGCGTGACCCCACCGCCATGACCCTCGCCACCGTCGATGCCGACGGCCTCCCGAATGCCCGGATGGTCCTCCTGAAAGGCGCCGATGAGCGGGGATTCGTCTTCTATACCAATATGGACAGCCAAAAAGGGCAGGAGTTGGATGCCCACCCGCAGGCGGCGCTGGTTTTTTATTGGAAATCCTCTAATCGGCAGATTCGGGTGCGTGGCACCGTGGAACGGGTGACCGACGCCGAAGCCGACGCCTATTTCGCTTCGCGCCCCAAGCAGGCCCAGATCGGAGCCTGGGCCAGCAAACAATCAGCCCCGCTGGAGAGCAGACTCGCCTTCGAAAAGGCGGTCGCGGTCTATGCCACAAAATACGCCATCGGCTCGGTGCCGCGCCCGCGCAATTGGTCCGGCTACCGCATCGTCCCCTTGTCGATCGAGTTCTGGCAGGAGCGGCCGTTCCGGCTACATGACCGCATCGTGTTCACCCGCGATCATCCAGGCGCCGGGTGGAACAAGACGCGGCTCTATCCGTAAGCTAGCATCGTTGAACGATTGCTACGCTAGAACCATTCCAGGAACGGCATGCCGAACTCGCAGACGAACCAGCCGCGCCGTACGCTGCTTCTCACGGGAGCGAGCCGTGGGATCGGGCACGCGACGGTTAAACGGTTTTCGGCCGCTGGCTGGCGCGTCATCACCTGCTCCCGGCATCCGTTCCCGGAAAATTGCCCGTGGGAAGCCGGACCCGAAGATCACATCCAGGTCGATCTTGCCGACGAAGAGAACACGAACGAAGCGATTGCAGAAATCAAGCGGCGGCTCGACAACAGGGAGCTGCATGCCTTGGTCAACAACGCCGCAATCTCGCCGAAGGCCGACGGCGGCAAGCGGCTCTCAACGCTTAACACCAGCAACGACGACTGGCACCACGTATTCCAGGTGAATTTCTTTGCACCGATCATGTTGGCGCGCGGGCTGATGGAAGAACTCAAAGCCGCCAAAGGCTCGGTGGTGAACGTGACGTCGATTGCCGGCTCGCGCGTGCACCCGTTTGCCGGTGCCGCCTATTCGACATCGAAGGCGGCGCTCGCGGCGCTCACCCGCGAGATGGCGAGCGACTTCGGGCGGCTCGGGATCCGTGTGAACGCGATTGCACCGGGCGAGATCGACACGGCAATCCTGTCGCCGGGGACGGAAAAAATCGTCGAGCAGATTCCGATGCAAAGGCTCGGCACCACCGACGAGATCGCCAAGATCATCTACGTGCTGTGCACCGACACCAGTTCCTACGTGAACGGCGCCGAGATCCATATCAACGGTGGCCAGCACGTGTGAGTGCAATCCGTTAGCCGCTGTTTCGTTGAAGGGCCCATCCTTCAGTTTTAGCTACAACCACTTCCGCCACTTGAAATAAAGATACGGAAGTGCCGCTGCCAGCAGCATCAGGAGCAGCGCGAAGGGATAGCCGCCGATCCACTCCAGCTCAGGCATGTGCTTGAAATTCATGCCGTAGATCGAGGCGACCAGCGTCGGCGGCATCAGGACGACGGCCGCCACCGAGAAGATCTTGATGATGTTGTTCTGCTGGATGTTGACCACGCCCAGCATCGCATCGAGCAGGAAGGTGATTTTATTGGTCAGGTACGTTGCGTGATCAGACAGTGAGCCGACGTCGCGCTGCATCGACTGCAATTGCGCGCGCATGTCCTTGGGCCATTTCATGCTGTCGGCCTCGTTGGCGAGGAACAGGAGCAGGCGTCCGATCGACACCAGGCTTTCTCGTACCTTTGAGGTAAGGTCCCCCTTCCGCCCGAGCGCCTTGAGCACGTCGTTGTAGGAGGGTGGCTTGGCCTCCTCCTCCGGCTCGAAGATCGAATGCGACACCTGGTCGACTTCCGCGCCGATGCGCTCAAGAATATCGGCGGAGCGATCGACAACGGCATCGAGCAGATCCATCAGAACGCTTTCCCCTGACACTTTCGGAGGGCAGGTGCGCGCGAGTCTGTGCTCGACGATGGCGAAGGGCCGCGGGTCGTCATAGCGCACGGTGGCCAACCGATGACTGGAGAGAATAAAGGTGACCGCTGTCGTCTTCGGTGCCGGCGTGTCCGACTGGCACATCAGCGTCGCTGTCATGTAGCGCGCGCCGTTTTCGACGTAGAGACGGCTGGAGACCTCGATCTCCTGCATCTCCTCGCGGGTCGGCACGGCGATGCCAAGCATCTGCTCGACCAGCTTGTCTTCCTGCACGGTCGGTGTGACCATATCGATCCACACCGCATTATCCGGCGGCGGCGAGCCTGGTTCGACCGCAATGCGCTCGAGCGTCGTGCCGTGCGGGACGTAGACCGAAAGCATGCAGCCACCATCTTGCGCGCGATTCGCTTCCGCGATCACGCCGCGGTCGGATCACCTCTCATGACCCGATCGCGCGGAATTGCGCAAGACATAAATGCTGTGTCGGCGCAGCCGCTCTGGCGGCCGCGCACACAATTGTCGTGGCGGTGTGAAGTACGAAAGCCGTCCGGCTAGCAGATGGCCGGCGCGCGCGGCAGTCAGTCGCGATCGTAGGGCTCGAGATGGGCTTCGGACGCATGGCGCTGTCCACCCTGGTGGCACACCGCCGCCGCAACGGCCGAAATCCCGATCTTGCCGTAACGGTTGTCGAGGTTTGTGTACTTACGCCCGGAGTCTTGCTTCTGCTCCGTTGCCTTGGTCATTTCCATAGTCCTGAACTCCAGTCCTTCTTTGCGTTTGTCCCCAAGACCACAAGATGGTGCACGAGTGGGGCGGAATTGCGCGGCAAATCGTATGGTCTCGTGACATTTGCGCCCGTCCAGCCGCGCCCCATAATTATAGGCGCGCCCATGGTAAACTCCGCCTTAAGCTGTTGCGGCCAAAGTCGTTTTGTGATTTCGCGGGATTGGTGCACTGCGACATTCCTGCAACAGGTCCACAGGAAGGTGAGCACAGACCCGCCAGAAACATAGCAAAGGCGCAGCCTTTCGGTTAATTGCGGCGTAGGCAATATAGTGCGGGCGCCCGAAATGGCGACCGGGAAAACGAGAACGAGGAAGACAATGGCGGTCAGGGGGTTGGCGGTTGTTCTGCTGGGTGGCCTGGTTCTCGGTGGATGCATGCAGTCCACGATCGAGGTGGCCTCGGACGCGAACCTGACACCGCGCGACAAAAAGTTGCTGGCAGCCGCGCCTTACGAAAAAGCGACAATCCCTGAACCATACAAGCGCCACATCGTGGCGTAACACCGCAAGGAGGCGCCTGGCACAATCCTCATCGATTCCGATGCGCGCTATCTCTATTATGTTTTGCCTGATGGCAAGGCGATCCGCTACGGCGTCACCGTCGGCGAGGAAGCCCTCGCATTTTCGGGCGTGGCCAAGATCGGCCGCATGACGGAATGGCCGACCTGGACGCCGACGGAAGACATCAAGAAGCGCATGGATGTGCCGAGCTTCGTTGGCCCCGGCCCGCAGAATCCGATGGGCGCGCGCGCGATGTACCTGTTCGAGGGTAACAAGGATACGCTCTATCGCATTCACGGCACCAACCAACCGGAATATATCGGTCAGGCGATCTCCTCGGGCTGCATCCGACTGACCAACGAGGACGTCATCGACCTCTACAAGCGCGTGAAGCAGGGTACAGTTGTCGTCGTGCTGGCTCCAAATCAGGGCGATTCACCGTCCAATCCGCGCGTGGCCTCGGTCAATCCGTTCCGCGGCAACTGAGCTGATTTAAACCGTTTTTGTTTTGCGGAAGTTTGGCCGGATTATTTGCCGATATTGATCAGCTGAACGCGACGATTCTCGGCGGCATCGGGCTTGGCGCTGTTCAGTAGTTGCTCTTCGCCCAAACCGACGGCTTCTATCCGTGACGCTGGAATGCCGAACGGGTTCATCAACGCATCACGAATGGCGTCGGCCCGCTGCTGGCTCAGCTTGAGATTGTATTCCCGGCTCCCTTTCGCATCGGTGTGGCCAACGATGAGAAATTTGTAACCCTGCAGGTAGGGGGAATAGAGTGCGTCCGCCATGAGGCCCACGGCCCTGAAAGAATCCGGGCGAATCCGTGCGGAATTGAAATCGAACTGAACCGCGATCGTGAACTGCGCAAGTTGATCGAGCTGCGCGAACATCGGTGCTCGATTGACGCGTTCTTTGCGTGCTGGATCGGCAATCGACTGGGCGGCAAGCTGACGCAACTGTGCAGCGCTTATGCTGGTTGCCGCCGCTTCGACGCCCTGAAGGCTGTTAACGAGCTCGGCCGAAGTCAGCTTGATCGGACCGCTGGTTGTCGACGGTGAGGCAAGTCCCACTTCATATCCGGCACCTGCAACCGCCTGCTGGCAGGCCGGGCTTATGTTTTGCTTCGTCTTGTAAAAGCACTCCAGCAGATTTCCGTCGCCGGCCTCAATTCCAGAACACCTTCTTTTTATGTCGACATCGCAAACGCGCATGACCGAAGCACGCGCCGCTGCCCGCTTCTGAAGGAGACTTGTCAGGGCGTTTATGGAGCCGGCGCAACGCGCCGAGACCTGATTGCGCAGCAGGCATTCACGTACCCGGCCGCCGCCGAGGCTTTCGTTCTTGCAGTATTTGGCAATGTCCGGTCCGCAACTGGCGCCTAGCTGGTCTATTGCGTCGGCATAGCCGACCGTCTGGGCGACTGAGGGCGTCAGGTGCCCTGCAAGCAATAGCGCGGCGGCGAGAACGGAAATACGGTTGAACATAAGGCCCCCTTTTTTACGCTCGGCTCATGAACTGAAACGCAGGGGTAGCCCTTGATCTAGATCAATCGCGCCAAGCAACTCCACCGCCTCGCACCGCGCGCAAAGTTCCCTTTAGTCCAATTGACGGCATCTGGCGCTCATTGAGGATGATGCGTTCGGGACCGCATGCGCCTGAACGCGCTATTTAACGCAAGTCAAAGTTTGCCCCGAGTTTGATCGCGTTGTCTCTGCTCTACGGTCAAAATGTATCATGTTCGCAGCCGTCTACAGCAAATGCGTAGCGGTAAACGCCCGGAGGTTTGATATGGCCGAGAAACAAGAAACTCGAATCCGCTGCACGACGATTGCGCTTGTCACCGGATTGATCTGCTTGCCCGTTTTGGCCTTCGCGCAAAGTACGGGCAACGCGCCGCACGTGCCGCTTCAGAAGACGATCGGTCAAGCTAAGCCCGAGGTGGTGCCCTCCCTCATCGTCATGAATTCGAAAGGAGCGGCACTTCGCGACGGGAAGCTGGTGCTGACCGGAGTTTCGCTGAATTCGATTATCTTTGCTGATCGGCCGGTGAGAGCTGCCGGACATGACCTCACGGCGCACGTTATCGAAGATTGGGCCAAGGGCAGCGATAACTTCGCTAAAGATCCCCCGAACGCTACGGTCTCCGGATTTAGCAAGGACGGTGGCGGCGTGAAGGACGCCGTCGTCGTACTGAAAAACCCAAAACTCGAAGGCGACCAGCTGACGTTTGACGTTGATGTGCTTGAAGGCGATCTCAAAGGTGCCGATGGCGCCGCATCAATATTCATCGACATCATTGGGCGTCCATTGACCCCGATGTCATATGCCGGCGTCGCGCGGCGGACGGCCTATCGTGGTGCTTATTATGCCGCCGGCGCTGCTGCTGCTGCCGGAGCCGCCGCCGCATACGCCCCGTATTATCGGCCGCCCTGCGGCCCTTACCCATATCCACCTTGTTACTGAGGCCGAAGCAGGCCAACGCATCAGGAGCTTCTGTCATGAAGGTCTGTCGAAGCATCGTTGCGACTGTCACGGTTCTCGCCTTGGGTTGCGTTGCTGCATTGGGCCAGCAGGCAACCGGCGTGCCCGGCACGCCGGGCGCCACCACCACGATCGACGGGAAACAGCTTCCGCCGCCGCCACCGAAATTCGGCGGCGAAATCAAAGACAAGGCGTCGGAGTCGAAGTCCTGGTGGGCGCCGCGCGTTGTGCCGCCCAAGGGCGCACCGAACGTCCTTCTCATCATGACGGATGACCAGGGTTTCGGAGCACCAGGCACCTTCGGCGGCGTCATTCCCACCCCTGCCATGGATCGCATCGCGAGAGCTGGACTGCGCTACACGAACTTCCACTCGACATCGCTCTGCTCGCCGACGCGGGCGGCACTGATCACCGGCCGCAACCATCACTCGGTGGGCTCCGGTGTGGTCGGCGAAATAGCGACGGGCTTTCCCGGTTACGATTCAATCATCCCGATCGATAAGGGCACCATCGGCACAATCCTGAAAGCAAACGGCTACGCGACCTCGTGGTTCGGCAAGGACCACAACACGCCCTCTTATCAGTCGAGCCAGGCCGGCCCGTTCGAGCAATGGCCGAATGGAATGGGCTTCGAATATTTTTATGGCTTCGTCGGCGGCGATGCCAGCCAGTGGCAGCCGAACCTGTTCCGCAACACGACCGCCATCTATCCCTTCCTTGGCAATCCGACCTGGAACCTGGAGACGGCGATGGCCGACGAGGCCATTCAGTACATGAAGCAGCTCAAGGAGATCGCCCCCGGGAAACCTTGGTTGGTTTACTACGTGCCGGGCGCCACGCATGCGCCTCATCATCCCACGCCCGAGTGGATCAAGAAGATCAGCGACATGCATCTCTTCGACGAGGGCTGGAATAAGGTGCGCGAGAAAATCTTCGCCAACCAGAAGCGGCTGGGCATCATGCCCGAGAATGCCAAGCTGACCCCTTGGCCAAAAGAACTGCCGCAGTGGGATTCCCTCAGCTTTGAAGAGAAAAAGCTCTTCATCAAGCAAGCGGATGTCTATGGGGCCTATCTCGCATACGCCGACCATGAGATCGGCCGGGTGATCCAGGCCGTCGAAGACCTCGGCGAGCTCGACAATACCTTGATCATCTATATCGGCGGCGACAACGGCGCGAGCGCCGAAGGCATGGTCAACGGCACACCGAACGAGTTCACCACCTTCAATGGCATTCCAGTGCCGGTCAAAGATCAGTTTCTTTGGTACGAGTTCTGGGGCTCGGACCGCACCTTCCCGCACTTTGCAGCGGGCTGGGCGTGGGCGATGGATACCCCGTTCAAGTGGATGAAGCAGGTGCCATCGCATTTCGGCGGAACGGCCCAAGGTGTCGCCATGTCCTGGCCCGGTCACATTCCGGCCGGCGGGGATATCCGCAACCAGTTCCATCACGTCATAGACATCGTGCCGACCATCCTCGAGGCGGCCGGCATTCCGCAACCCGACACGATCAATGGGATCAAGCAGAGCCCGATCGAGGGCGTGAGCATGGCGTACACGTGGGACAAGGCGAACGCCACCGCTAAGACCCGGCACACCACGCAATATTTCGAGATGCTCGGCAATCGGGCCATTTACAACGACGGCTGGGTGGCGGCCACGACGCCTGCGACTCTGCCTTGGGAGCTGAGCACCAAGACGCCTCCGGATGTGATCACCGGCTACAGCTGGGAGCTCTACAACGTCGACGAAGATCCGACCCAGTTCAACGACCTCGCCGCCAAGATGCCGGACAAGCTCAAGCAGATGCAGGAGCTCTTCTATTCCGAAGCGAAGAAGTACAACGTGCTGCCGCTCGACAACTCAACGCTCGCGCGCTGGAACACGCCGCGCCCGAGTCTTACAGCCGGTCGAACGGAATTCACCTATTCAGGCGAGCTGATCGGCACGCCGGCCAGCGCTGCCCCGAGTATCCTCAACAAGTCCTACACCATCACGGCGGAGGTCGAGATCCCAGAGGGTGGTGCGGAAGGCATGATCGTCACCGAAGGCGGGCGCTTCGGCGGATACGGCCTGTTCCTGAGCAAGGCCCCAGTCGGTGGCCCTCTCGGAGTCGGGCGAGGCAAAGTGGTGTTCCTCTATAACCTTCTCGACCTCAAGCGCACGATCTGGGAGGGGCCTGAATTGAAGCCCGGCAAGCACACCATCGTCTTCGACTTCAAGATCGACGGTCCGGGCCTGGGCAAGGGCGGCACAGGAGTGCTGTCCGTCGACGGCAAGGAGGTGGCGCGGAATACGCTTGAGCACACTACCCCGGTTACGTTTCCGGAAGATGAGGCTTTCGACGTGGGGCTGGACACGCGCACCGGAGTTGCGCTGCTGGAATATCGCTATGAACCTCCGTTCAAGTTCACCGGCAAGCTCAACAAGCTGACGTTCAGGCTCGAACCGGAGAAAGGCGCCACAGCAAAGCAATAGCTACCGGTCATTGGTAACCGCATCGCACCGTGGATGGCCGGATATCGACACGATGAAAAAGGTTTTGATTTTCGCCGCTGCCGCCGAAGCCACGACTGGAGCGGCGTTGCTGATTACTCCGTCGCTGGTCGGGCAGTTGTTGTTCGGCGAGGACCTTACCGGTGTCGCCATACCGGTAGCGCGCGTGGCCGGCATCGCCCTGATTGCGTTAGCGATCGCCTGCTGGCCAGGTCCGCCGCTCGCCGGCATGCTGACCTACAACGCAGCGGTCACGGTGTACCTTGCTTACCTCGGTTTCGCAGGTGGTTTGCCTGGCATCTTTCTATGGCCGGTGGTCGCTCTGCACCTGATTCTGACAGGACTTTTGATTCGAACATCTGCGTCAAGATCGAACTAAAAACTCGTTTTTTGCATCCTTTGACGTAAATCAACTTCGATCCGGTGCGATCCACTAGTCTCTGTCAGGCATCATGCGAATGGCCACCGCGTGTACTTGATTTTTTGTGGCGACGGACATGCGGAGACTGACATGAACAAGCGTCTGATTGCATTATCGCTGTCTCTGCTCGTGAGCAGCCTAGCAGTTTCTTTTGTTCAAGCGCAGCAAATTACCGGCACCCCCGGCGCGCCCAGCGCGACGACAACGATCGATGGAAAACAGCTTCCGCCGCCCGACCCGAAATTCGGCGGCGTGATCAAGGATGGCGCGCTGCAGTCGAAGCCGTGGTGGGCGCCACGCGTCGTGCCGCCCAAGGGCGCACCTAACGTCTTGCTCATTATAACTGACGACGCTGGCTTCGGCGTGCCGAGCACCTTCGGCGGCGTTATTCCGACGCCGACGATGGACCGCATTGCGAACGCAGGCCTGCGCTACAACCGAATGTTCTCCACCGCGCTCTGCTCACCCACGCGCGCCGCACTGATCACCGGACGCAACCACCACTCGGCCGGCTTCGGCGTGATCTCGGAGCAGTCGACCGGTTTCCCCGGCTACAACAGCATCATCGACAAGGACAAGGCGACGATCGGGCGCATCCTGCTTGAAAATGGCTACGCAACTTCCTGGTTCGGCAAGGACCACAACACGCCGGC
>Ga0163163_10001267_pt1 | contig 21322 bp, 17 predicted proteins | sample S65metaG_FD_119766 | JGI IMG/M metagenome (GOLD analysis project Ga0163163, IMG submission 119766) | Switchgrass rhizosphere microbial communities from Kellogg Biological Station, Michigan, USA - S6-5 metaG | ecosystem: Host-associated > Plants > Roots > Rhizosphere > Soil | place: USA...
ACGATTCCCTTTCCAAAATGCGAATGAAATAGTTGCGTGGAAATGATGAGCAATGCCAGCGCTGCCAGCCAATATAACATCACGCCATTGAGTAATACTTTTCGCCGGTCGCTGCGATCGATCACATGTCCGGCATATAAGGCAAGCGACACTGCGGGAATTACTTCAGCCAATCCGATCATGCCCATTGCCAGCGGATCCCTCGTCAATTCATACAACCACCAACCGACCAGTGTTGCCAGCATACGAAGGCCCATGATGAACATAAAACGCCCCAGGATATAATTGCGGTATTCGGGAATGCGTACCGAAGCGAGGGGGTCAGTGTCGAGGGTGAATGATTTCAATTTTATAGATCGTGGATTGTGGATTGTGGATAAAGAAGTTGGATACTGGATGTCACTTGGTACAACTCTGAACGCTGAACCCTGAACTCTGAACTTTGAACTTTGAACTTCTATGGCAAGTGCAAATAATGCTGTCCGGGCTCATAGTCCTTTTCAAGCGCCTCAAGCAACGTATTGATATGTTTTTCATTACCCAAAAAATCAGCGTTGCCTGCATCTACAAACAATGTTCGCATATTGTGTTGTTTGATATATTGGGTATATGTTTCCTGCAGCTTGAACAAGTATTCCGCCGGAATCTGTTGCTCATAGTCCCGGTTGCGCTTTTTTATATTTTCTTTCAATTTCTGTACTGGCGCGTGTAAATAAATCAACAGATCTGGTTGTAAGACCTGCGGATTGATAATATCAAACAATTTCTGATAGAGCCTGAACTCATCATCCGACAAATTGACCTTGGCGAACAGCAAACACTTGGTGAACAGGTAATCTGAAATGGTAAGCTTTTGGAACATGTCTTTCGTCTGCAATAATTCCTTCAACTGCTTATATCTTTCAGCCATGAAAAAGAGTTCCAGCGGAAATGCGTACTGGGACGGATTTTCATAAAACTTCGGAAGAAAGGGGTTATCTGCAAATTGTTCAAGGATTAATCTTGCGTGGTAATGACGGGAAAGAATATGCGCCAGCGTAGTTTTCCCGGCACCGATATTTCCTTCAATGGTAATAAAGTGATAATTCATCCAATAATTTCGAAGGGTGAAACTGACCCGATAAAGATAGGCCAGTCGAAATCATTTCACGGCCATGAACTTTTCCACAGGCAGGGAATCGGGACAACCAACTAACAATTCAAGCATGGTTTTGTGGAAAATGGGGTGTAGGAAGTCGGGGACTAATTCTACAATCGGTGTCAACACGAATCTTCTATCCTGCATCCTCGGATGCGGAATTCTCAAACCAGGCTCGGCGATGACGCGTGACTCATAAAAAATAATGTCGATATCTATATTCCTTGGTCCGTATTTCTCTTCACGATGCCTTCCCATCTCATGTTCTATGGCGAGGATCTCATTCAACAATGGCAAGGGTTCCAACATGGTCTCAATTTCTAATGCCTGGTTGAGGAAGGCCGGCTGATCCGATTTTCCCCAGGCAGCAGTTTCATAGATTGATGAAACCCTCAGTATCGGCCCGCAATTTTTATCAATCAAATCCGTAGCTTGCCGGAGGTTGGCCAGTCTGTCGCCCGTATTGCCGCCAATCAATAAAAATGTCTTACTCATATATCGCTAAACGTCTGATGCATCCAAAGATCCCTATTTTTACAAGATTCAAAAATATTGAACCGTGAGAAGTTTCCTCAAGATATTTTTTGCTTCCTTCCTGGCTCTGGTTGTGTTTACCGGCATCATTTTCTTTTTACTGATGGTCATCATTAGCGGCCTTACATCGAAGGAAAAAACGATGGTCGCATCCAAATCCATTCTCGTTGTAGACCTGTCGAAGAATTTCCCGGAACAGGAAATGACAAATCCTATTGCAGAATTTAGAGGAGATCCTGATGGCAATGTGCCAGGCCTGTACACTGCGGTCCGTCTCATTAAGAAAGCTGCAACAGACAGTGCCATTAAGGGAATCTATTTGCTGGCCAACGGGAATGCAAATGGATTCGCCAGCTCTGAAGAATTGCGAAATGCGCTACTAAACTTCAAGAAATCTGGGAAATTCATTATTGCCTACGGCGACTACTTTACCCAAAAATCGTATTATGTAAGTACCGTAGCCGACAAAATCTACTGCAATCCGAAAGGGGGGCTCGACTGGCGCGGCTTCGCTGCACAATTGTTTTTCATCAAAAATGCCCTTAAGAAACTGGAAATTGAAGCGCAGGTTTTCTATGATGGGAAATTCAAAAGTGCTACAGAGCCGATTCGCGAAGAAAAAATGACTGAGGCAAACAAGATCCAGACCAACGACTGGCTGGGAAGTCTCTATGCCGGACTGCTGCAAAAGACAAGCGAAACCCGGGGTGTTGACACTGCGCTCTTACACCAATACGCCAATCAATATACGATTCGCACAGCGGCAGACGCAGTCAATTACAAACTCATCGATGCGCTCAAATACGATGATGAGGTAAAAGACGAATTCAGGCATTACCTCAAAATCGGCAAAGACGATCGCATCAATTTCGTCACGCTCGGAAGCTATGCTGATGCGGTTAGTCTTACCCGTTATACATCGGATAAGATCGCCATCATCTATGCTGAAGGAGATATTGTATATGGCAAGGGAGATCAAATTCAAATTGGATCGGACGACTATCGCGCGCTTATTCGAAAGGCGAGAACGGACAAATCAGTTAAGGGCATCGTTTTCCGGGTGAACTCGCCCGGTGGAAGTTCCATCGCCAGCGAAATTATCTGGAGAGAAGTTGCATTGTGTAAAAAAGAAGGCAAACCCATCGTCGTATCAATGGGCGATTACGCCGCATCCGGTGGCTATTACATCAGTTGCGATGCTGACAGCATCTTTGCGCAGCCCAACACACTCACCGGATCGATTGGTGTATTCAGCATCGTTCCAAATATGCAGGGATTCTTCACCCATAAGCTGGGCGTAAACTTCGACGGTGTGAAAACAAGTCCCTTTGCAGATGCCGGTACCATCACCAGGCCGTTAACGGATGCGGAAAAGAGATTTTTCCAAAATGATGTAGACAGCATCTATGCAGATTTCAAATCCAGGGTGGCTGAAGGAAGAAAGCTTGACCCCGCCGTGGTGGATAGCATTGCACAAGGTCGCGTTTGGACAGGTCAGCGCGCATTGGCACTCGGGCTGGTTGATAGAATTGGCAATATTGACGACGCAGTAGCGAGTGTGGCCAGGATGGCAAAGGTCACAGATTATCAACTTCGCGAATTTCCCGAACCTAAATCACCTTTTGATTTTTTGTTCTCGAATTATAAAAAATATACAAGGGCTGAAACGCTTAAATCCGAGCTCGGTGAAGAGGGGTGGCAACTGTATTCCCGCATCAAACAAGTGAGGGAAGAGTTTGGAAGGCCACAGGCAAGGTTGCCTTACGACATGAAAATTGAATAACCCTGCATTTTGCGGGGCCTTTGCATTCCCTTAGCTTTGCCGCACCATGCCCGAGCAATATAGTCAGACAAGGGCCATGCTGGCCATCACCAGAGGAAGCTTTCGCGCAATTTTCAGAAGTCCTTCTGCCGTGGTTTTCAGCTTTGCGTTCCCACTTATTTTTATCCTCGTCTTTGGATTCATCGGCGGGGGAAACAGGGGTCCCACTTATCGGATCGCGATTGATCGCGGCAGTGATACTACAAACGCGCTTTATGATTCTCTTGCAGCCAGCAGCAGTGTGCGAATCATGCGTTATGCAAATGACGCAGAATTGGAAAAAGACCTGGTGAAGGGAAGGCTGGCAGGCGTGGTGAAAATTGAAAAAAATTCATTGGGCAGTGCCCAACCGCCTTACCTGATTCATTTCAGAAGCACAACTGCCAGCGCCGACCGATTTCCTCAGTTTTTATCGCTACTCGACAATATTACCAATCGCGTAAGCAATGCCGTGATGGGTAACAGACCAGTATACGCGCAATTGGAGATGAAGGAAGGAGATATACAGTCTGTCCGCGAGTACAAAACCATCGATTTCATTCTTCCTGGTCAATTGGGATTTTCTTTGCTGAGCGCGGGTGTGTTTGGCGTCGCCTTTGTTTTTTTCAATTTGAGACAGACGTTGGTTTTGAAAAGATTTTTTGCCACACCCATCAGGCGGTCTTACATTCTTTTGGGTGAGGGTATCAGCAGGGTGATGTTCCAACTCATCACAGCTATTACTATTTTATTGATCGGGCACTTCGCATTCAATTTCACACTTGTACACGGGTGGGTTACGTTTGTCGAATTATTGGTGCTTAGCCTGATTGGATTGATCGTATTCATGGGCTGCGGATTTGTGGTAAGTGGCGTTGCTAAAAATGAAAGCACGATTCCGCCATTGGCTAATCTTTTTACGCTGCCGCAATTTTTACTTGCAGGAACTTTTTTCTCAATCGATAATTTCCCGAAATGGCTGCAACCCATTTGTCGCGTTCTGCCATTAACGCATCTGAATGATGCCATGCGCAATGTTGCTTTTGAGGGTGCCCACCTTAACGATTGCTGGAAGCAGATCGGCATTCTTGCACTTTGGGGCGTTGCAATTTATGCACTGGCTGTGAAGGTGTTTAGGTGGGAGTGAGACTGGATACCGGATGCTGGATTGCGAAACGAAAATGCCATAACTCAAAACTCCAAACTCAGTTCTTGATGCGTTTAATCAAACAATTACTGATTGGCTTCCTCGGACTTTCCATCCTGATGTTCCTGTTTTCCCTTTTACTTCCAACAAGAGTGCGCATATCCCGGGGTGTAGTCATTTCGAAAACTGTAGATACCATAACAGCATATCTCCGTGACATACGTCAATGGCACGACTGGAATCCGTTGATGCAATTAGATGATGCGAACAGCTTTTCATATACTGGCGATAGTGTGGCGCAATGGACGAGCCAGCAGGGGAGTAGTACCCGTAACACCATTTCAATTTTTCAAAAACGAGACAGCATACTTCCTGTGACTTTGGATCTCTACGGCCAGGGAAAACTTGAATCAGGATTTACACTCACCCCCCACGAAGGCATGGGTGGAAGCGGAACGCAGGTGGAATGGTGGATCATTGAAAAAACAGGCTGGCTTCCCTGGAATAAATTCTATGGCATTTTTGCTGATAAACTGAAAGGACCAGTAATAGAAAAGGGACTTGACCAGCTTAGGATCAAGCTCGAAAAATAAAAATGATCAGGCATTCACTTCTTCCAAAATCTCAATAATCGTCCGGAATATTTTTGAAAGCTCTTCTTCGGTTATACAATACGGTGGCATGATATATACCGTATTACCCAGCGGTCGGATGTAAACTCCTTTCGACAGGGCCTTATCAGTAACAATACTTCCAATTGAATTCAGGTATTCATCTTTCCCGGAAATAATTTCAAATGCCAGGATGGTTCCCTTGTTTCTAATGTTTTTAATTTGTCCCCGTTCAGCAAAGTTCTCCAAATCATCCGCAAATTTCCGGTTCGATTTTTCTATCGCCAGGATATTGAGCGTGGATTCCTTTTTTTCCAGGAGATCCAGGCTTGCCAATGCCGCCGTGCAAGCCAGCGGATTTGCCGTGAAAGAATGGCCATGAAAAAAGGTCTTCAACTTTTCCTGGCTTAGGTAGGCCGAATAAATATTTTCGTCGCAGGCCGTGACACCCAGGGCCATAGTTCCACCCGTAAGGCCCTTGCTTAAGCAAATAATGTCGGGCAAATTTTTCATCCACTGGCTCGCAAATAATTTTCCGGTTCGGCCAAAACCAGTCATCACTTCATCAGCGATGCAGATTATACCCCTTGATTTCATGTGCGATATCAACGCGTCCAAACCTTGCGCATGGTGCATGAGCATACCACCAGCGCCCTGTATGAGGGGTTCGTAAATAAAAGCGGCAATTTCTTCGTGGTCTTCATCAATAATCGCAATTTGAGCCTGGATGTCGGCATTACCAGGCGGGTCAATAAAAATGACATCGAATAAAAGGTCATGAAAGGCCAAGGTGAAAATGCCACGTTCACTTACACTCATCGCCCCAAAAGTGTCACCATGATAGCTATTGGTAAATGCGATAATTTTTTTTCTTCTCGGTTCGCTATTATTCCACCAATATTGCAAAGCCATTTTAAGCGCAACCTCGGTTGAAGTGCTGCCGTTATCACTGTAAAAAATCTTTGAAAAGTTGCCTGGCAGGATTTCGATGAGTCTTTCCGCCAACGAAATGGCAGGTTGATGCGTAAATCCGGCAAAGATCACCTGTTCAAGCCTTAGTGCCTGTTCGTAGATTTTTTGAGCAATATAAGGATGGGCGTGGCCATGCAGGTTAACCCACCAACTACTGATAGCATCTATATAGGTTTTATCATTTTCGTCGGTCAGCAAAGCCCCCTGCCCGCTGACGATGGGGATGGGGGGAGGGGAGTTGAGTTGTTGGGTAAATGGATGCCAGATACACGCTTTATCTCTAAGAACCAGGCTGGTAGACATAGTTCAAAGGTACGTGACCATTTGAAAAAAATGCCCGAATGAATGCAACGATCATGATTCACAAATTGTCAAGACCATATCGCCATCCGGATGACAGATAACAGACAACTGGTAAAAGAATGCCTGAAAGGGAAGGCCGCTGCCCAGCGTGAACTGTATGAGCTGTTTGCCCGTCCTATGCTTGGGCTCTGTTACCGCTACACCAAATCACTTGCGGATGCCGAGGACATTCTTCAGGACGGCTTTGTAAAGGTGTTTCAGAACCTTCATCAATTCAAACATGAGGGAGAATTGGGTGGTTGGATTCGACGCATTATGGTGAACACTGCCATTAACTACCTCAAGAAAAGTCGCAAGTACCAGTACGAATTGTCGTTCGAAGACGAGCAATTGCATCCCATTACAAAGGATAACCCGGAATTGCGGATTGATGCAAAGGAAATCGCAGATTATATCAGGCAACTGCCAACAGGTTACCAAACCGTTTTTAACATGCACGCGGTGGAAGGGTTCACACATGTTGAAATTGGACAAATACTCGGAATAAGTGAAAATACATCCAGGTCACAATACATGAGAGCCAGAAATCTTTTAATTACCTGGATTGAGAAGCGGGAAATGGGAACAAAAATTCAGCACTATGCCGGAAAATGAATTCGAAAAACAGGTAAAGGATCGGCTGGATTCTTTGAATCTGGAGCCATCGGCCGCCGTTTGGCAGCAGGTGGAATTCCGTATCCGGAAAGACAAGCGGAGGAGATGGTTCATTTGGATACCACTCCTCGCGGCAGGTATTGGCGCAGGCATCTGGTTAATGCCGGCTGCTGAAAAAGGCAACCTGACTAATAAGTCGACCCTGAAACAAAATGCTGACGGCGGAACGTCTGTTGCAGCCAAACCAGCTGGCCAGCAATTACAATCTGCAAATGCGAACACTGAACATCAAATAGAACCAGCTCCTACTACTGCTATCAGGAATTCCAGCGGGGAAACCCAACAGAAAGGATCCCGCGCTGAAAATTTTGTAGCACAAAATCGTCCGCGCAATACAAAAGCCGGTCATTCAGCGACGCCAATTTCCCAAACCGAATCGCCTGTTAAATCAACCGAGCCAACAGAAGAGAATAATGAAGAACAAATAAGTCAATCATCTTCGGCGAATGCAATCGGCAATGAGAAAGCCGCCGCAGATGAAAAAATACCAGGCGCTGATTCTTCAAACCTGGAAAAGAAAAATACTGACCCAGCGATTGCAAAAACTGAAGAAAATAAAACAGCGGCTCCTGTGAAAAAGAAAGCAGGCAGGGTTTGGTCCTTCGGTATCCAGGCAGGCGTTGGAATTTCTGCTCAATCAGCAGGCGTTTTCGGCGAGATGCATTCTTACAATAATGACCTTTCTGCCGTTGGCGGTGGACCTTCCGGCTTATACTACTCTACACAAAATAAAGAGCCATTAAAATCCGCATTGGCCTTTAGCTTTGGCGGATATGCAGAAAGGCGGTTAAACAAGTCGCTCAGCATCGAGTTGGGGCTTATGTACAGCCAATATGGATCCAGCATTAAGGCTGGTAAAACGGTGAACAACACTTCTTATATAACCCTGAGTAATTCCAGGTATTTGTCCATCTCAAATTATTTTCCGGCCCAGGGTGCCAATTCACAGGGAAATAATTCTTTTAGTTATCGTAACAGGTACCACTACCTGGAGTTGCCTGTGAATTTAAATATCAGGCTTAATCCATCAGGCAAAACGGCTTTCAGATGGGAGCTTGGCCTTTCTCCGGCTTACATGATGGCGTCTAATGCGCTGCACTATGATGAGCAGCAAAACATCTACTTTCACGACAATTCGTACTTCAACAAGTTCCAGCTGGGATTCAATACGGCACTTGCTGTGAGGGTATTTGGCAAATCAAAACATCCGCTTTGGATTGGTCCGGAATACCGTAGTTTCTTTACAAACCTTACGAATCAAAAAAATACAAATGGCAATCATTTGTACTATGGTGGACTGAAGGCGGCGTTTAAGCTGCGCTAAGCATGACTCGTACATGGTTTTTCTTCAGAAATGCTATGAAGAATATTTTAATTCTTCTATTTTAGTTCTGACACTTAACCTCTGAGCCATGATAAAGACTGTTGCCTGCTATGCAATTGCTTTAATTGCATCTACTTCCTTATTCTGCCAGGAAAAGATTCCAATCAAATTCGGAAAAGTTTCAGCACCTGACTTCAACCTTAGCAATCGCTCCTTTGATACCACTGCCGACGCGGTAATCATCGCTGACATTGGCAGTAGTGAATTCGAGGGTAATAAACAAGGTGGTTTTGATATCAAATTCAAGCGAATCACCAGGATCAAAATTTTGAAAAAATCAGGTTTTTCATACGCCGACGTTTCAATTCCATTTTACCAGGGTTCACACTACAAAGAAACAGTGGAAGCTATTAAAGCCTCGTGCTTTAACCTGGAAAACGGAATTGTGAAGGAATCAGAAGTCGATTCGAAATCAATTTTTAAAGAAGCATTAGACGAACGCTATAATCTGACCAAATTCGCAGTTCCCGCCGTTAAGGAAGGCTCAATTATAGAATATCAGTATACAATCAGGGCCAACGATATCTATTCGTTGCGGGATTGGGAGTTTCAGGGACAAATTCCCACGTTGTGGAGTCAATATACGGTTGCAATTCCCTCCAATTATGGTTATGCTGTTTATATGCAGGGGAAGATCGACGCAGCAACGCATACCAAGAAACAATATGGAAAGCTGTATTCCATCAAGGATTCCAAATCAAGTGGTACAAATGAAAATGATAATATTATTTCTCTCAATGCGACAGTTTTCGAAGATACCTGGATCATGAAAGAAGTGCCAGCAATGAAAGTAGAGGCATATACATCCACAATTGACAACTATGTTACGAAACTCAAATTTCAACTGGCTAAAATTTTCGGGGATGTAGAAAGAGATGTAACAACAACATGGATGGGCATGAGGCAGGAGCTGATGCAAGCCGACTATTTTGGCGGACGAATTTTGGAAGGCAATTCATACCTGGATGCGGAAATGAAAAACATTGTAAATCCGGAAGACGATGCCAAACTAAAATGTCAAAAGATTTACAAATACGTCAGGAGCAATTTTGTCTGGGATGGAAAATTCTCCCCCTATTGTGCAACCCCTTTACGCAATGTTTGGAAGAATAAGAAGGGCAACGTGGGTGAAATCAATTTTATGCTTCTAAGCATGCTAAAACATGAGGGGATTCCGGCGGATCCCGTTATCATCAGCACCAGGAGCAATGGAAAGAGCCTGGAATCTTACCCAATTGAAGACCAGTTCAATTATGTTGCAGTACGTGTTGACTTACCCAGCGAACAGATCTACCTTGACGCAAGCCATGCCGGCCTGGCGTTTGGCCGACTGCCTTCATATTGTTATAATGGCCATGCAAGGGTAATGAACGCGAGAGCCGAAGCTGTATATCTTAATGCTGATGATCTGCAGGAAATCAAAATGACCTATGCTGCAGTAACCCTTGATAACAGTGGCTTCAATGTGGCTATGAGTGAAAAGCAGGGCTATTTTGGTTCATTCGAAGTTAGAACTGCAGTTCTGGATCATGGAAAGGACAATTTCTTTAAAGAGAAATTGCAAGGCTACACGGATAATGCAAAATTGAAGACCGCGGGCATTGATTCTCTTGACAAGCCTGATTTTCCGGTCACTGTTCACTATGATTTCACCATCGAAAAGCAGGGAGGTGATATTCTTTATTTATCGCCTTTGCTTTCAGAAACCATTGCCAAAAACCCCTTCGAATCCGCAATTCGCACGTATCCGGTGGAAATGCTTTATGCCAGGTCAGAGACTTTTACTTTTAGCTTTATTATCCCGGATGGATACCAAATTGAAGAATTACCGAATTCAGAAAAAATTAGTCTCGGCGCAGATGGGGGAAAATTCGAGTATTTGATTGCACAAAACGGAGCGACCATTCAATTAAGAACTACTTTAATACTTACTAAGGCAACCTACCAGCCTGCGGAATATGAAGGGCTTCGTGAATTCTATGCGCGGATTTTGAAAAAACAAAACGAACAAATCATTTTGAAGAAGAAGAAGTCATAGTAAACTTCAAATTTCTTTGGATACCGCTGAGCTTTGTTCTTTTGATCGGCGAATTTTTAAATACTTCTCTGAATTTTTCCTCAGTGAGGGCCTCCCACTCGCTTGTACTAAAATTCAAAATCTCCGGAATGGGCGTGAAAGCTGCTTCCGAGAGTGGTTTTGCAAACCTGTTCCAGGGACAAACATCCTGGCAGATATCACATCCAAAGATCCAGTCCGCGAATTTGCCCTTCATCTCGGCCGGAATGATTTGATCCTTCAGTTCAATGGTGAAATAAGAAATGCACCTGCTGCCATCAACGACCTTACCCGGCAGGATGGCATCGGTAGGACAGGACTCCACACATCGGTTACAGGTGCCGCAATAATCGGTTGCAAAGGGTGCATCGGGTTCCAACTCCAGGTCAGTAATGAGGGTTGCAATAAAGAAAAAAGAACCCGCCGACTTCGTCAATAAGTTTCCATTCTTGCCAACCCAGCCAAGTCCGCTTTTTTGCGCCCAGGTTCTTTCCAAAACAGGTGCGCTATCAACGAAACCACGACCTTCAATTGCGCCTACCCGTTGCCGGAGATCGGCCAGGAATGCATTGAGCTTGTCCCTGATCACATCGTGATAATCCCTGCCGTAAGCATATTTGGAAACCCTGGGAACGCCTTCCCGTTGTTGTTCTGAAGGATAATAATTTAGTAACAAGGTGATCACCGACTTCGCGCCAGGAACGAGTTTGGTGGGATCAACGCGTAATTCAAAATACCTCTCCATGTATTGCATGGAGCCATGCATACCCTTATGCAGCCATTGTTCCAGGCGCCTCGCGTCATCATCCAAAAACACCGCCCTGGCAATACCACAAAAGTCAAACCCATGCAATCTTGCCTGTTCCTTCACCATCCTGGTATGCTCCTCTATCTGCATGGTATAATAAAATTTTTTAATGAGGGTACGGATTCTATCAAATTTTGTCTGATCAGGTTCAATAAGACATTACTAACAACGTTTAGAGTAGATAAATTTAAAACTTAGTTTATTATCTTTCTCAAACTGCCATTTTATAAACCCTGCAAACCACAACCATGAGATTTCGATCGCTACCATTGGCTTTCGTAGCCATGACCCTTGCGTACATTTCACACGCCCAACCAAAAAATGAAGAAAAACTCAACATCAAATTTGGAAAGATTAGTCCACAGGACTTCGACCTTTCAGCCAGTAAGTTTGATACTTCAGCTGCCGTTGTTGTTATTGCCGACATCGGAAGTTCTGAATTTGACCTGTCCATGCGAAATGATAAGTCGATTATCTATACGCGACATAGGCGGATGAAGATTCTCAAAAAATCAGGATTTGAGGCCGCAGACATCAGCGTTCCCTATTACTTCAGCAGGGACGGAGAAGAAAGGATCACCGATCTGAAAGCTTCCACTTATAACCTTGAAAACGGAAAGGTGGTTGAAACGAAAGTAGATTCCAAAAGTATTTTTAAGGACAAGTTGAATGAACATAACATGGTGAAGAAATTCACTTTTCCTGCCCTGAAAGAAGGATCAATTATCGAATACACGTACTCCACAACCTCTGATTTTTATACCCAATTGAGAGGATGGGAATTTCAATGTGAATACCCGGTAATTTGGAGTGAATACAGAACTGCGATTCCCGAGATCTATAACTATGTGTTCATGCCCCAGGGCGGAGCCCGCTATGATATTAGCAGTAACTACGCTACGAATGCAGATTTTGAAATTTCCCACAGTAATGGCGCGAGATCATATATCTCTATTATTAACAATCGTTGGGTGAAGAAAAATGTTCCGGCGCTTAAACGTGAAAAATTTACATCGACGATAGATAATTACGTTGACAAAATTGAATTTCATTTAGCGAGTATCATCTATCCCATGGAAGCGCCAAGATATAAAATGCGCACCTGGCAATCGCTGAAAACCGGTCTGCTCGAAAGTGAGTATTTCGGTAGTGCTTTAGATAAGAATAACGGATGGCTGGATGACGTACTGAAGCCGATCATCCAGGGTTCAAAGAATGACCTTGATAAAACGAAAAAGATTTTCAATTACGTCAGGGATAATTATAAATGCAGTGACGCGACCGCTCTTTTCATAAACGATGGTCTTAAGAACATTGTGAAGACAAAGGCGGGAAATGTTGCGGAATTGAATCTGTTGCTCATTGCAATGCTGAGGCATGAGAAAATAAATGCCGATCCAATTATCCTCAGCACCCGCAGCAACGGGCATGTTAACGAGGACTACGCTATCCTGAATCAGTTTAATTATGTAATTGCCGAAGTGCAAATAGAGAACAAAGTGTACCAGTTGGACGCCAGCAACCCTTTACTTGGGTTCAATCACCTTTCTCCAAAATGTTATAATGGTCATGCCCGCCTTGTAAATGACGCCATGGATGCCATTTATCTTTCTCCCGATTCTTTGAAAGAAAAAAAGGTGACCATCGTAACAGTGAAATCTGATGAAAAAGGTGCAATGCACGGTTCGTATACCAGCATGTTGGGATATATGGAATCCCTGGATGTTAGGGAGACTGTAAGAGACAAGGGAGAGGCTGATTATTTCAAAGTGATTCAATCCTCGTACACCGGAAATGGAGACATCGAAATCAACAATAAAGGCATTGACTCCCTGAAACTCCAAGACGAGCCCGTGCAGATTCGTTATGAATTCAATATTAACAAGGGCAATGAGGACATGATCTATTTCAACCCCATGTTAAATGAGGGGATTAAGGAAAATTACTTCGTTTCGGCCGAGCGTTTGTATCCGGTTGAAATGCCCTTCTCCATGTCAGAAATGTATGTGTTGAATTTGGATATACCGACGGGATATGAGTTGGAAGAATTGCCCAAGTCGGCCCAGGTTACGCTAAACGATGACGAAGGAACTTTTCAATTCCTCGTGGGAAAAAATGACAATATGATCCAGTTCAAATCTGTCATAAAATTGAACAAGGCCACCTTCCAGCCGGAGGACTACAACAGCCTGCGCGATTTCTTCGCATTGGTGGTAAAAAAGCAGAGCGAACAAATTGTATTCAAAAAGAAAAAATAGCATATGTCAACCAAAATCATGCTTGCCCTTTTTGGATTGTTGGCGCTGACAACCGGTGTATTTGCTGGTGATGGCGAACTGGCCGCAAATAAGATCAGTCCTGAGCTTTTGAAGAACGCGCATGCTGTAATGAGATATGATAATTATACGGTTGAGATCAGAAATGTAAAGCGCCAGAAACTAAATAGGAAATATGCCGTCACCATCCTGGATGAAGATGGCGAAGAGTTTGCAACATTTGGAATTCCGTATGATAAATTCATAAGTATTGAATCAATCGACGGTGTATTGTATGACGCAAATGGGAAAAAAGTCAAAAGTGTTAAGAAATCAGATATCGCTGATGTGAGCAATTCTTCGAATTTGGCGGATGACGAAAGGGCAAAATTTCACCGGTTCTATTACAAACAATATCCCTATACAGTGGAGTACGAAGTGGACCAGGAGATCGACGGAACGTTTTTCCTTCCTCACTGGCAGCCAATCAGTGCTTATCATTTGGCAGTAGAGAAATCTTCCATGTTGGCCATCGTGCCTGCAGACTACCAATTGAGGTATAGAGCATTCAACTATGAAGGTGAACCGAAAGTGGGGAATGACAGGGACAAAAAAACCCTCACATGGACGGTTAATAACCTTCCTGCATTGAATGACATCTACGCCTCACCAGGCTGGTCACGTATTGTGCCGCTGGTGCTTTTGGCACCTTCCAAATTTTCGATCGAAGACTATTCAGGAGACATGACAGACTGGAAGGAATTCGGAAAGTTCATTCAGGCGCTGAAAACAGGGAGGGATCAGCTTCCTCCAAATGTGAAACAAAAGGTGCATGAGATTGCCGATGCGGCACCCACTAAAGAGCAAAAAATAAAGGCCCTCTATGAGTACATGCAGGCTAATACCCGCTACATCAGCATTCAACTGGGCATTGGTGGTTGGCGGCCATTCGATGCGACTTTTGTAGCTACAAAAGGATATGGTGATTGTAAAGCGCTTTCCAACTATATGTATTCTTTACTTAAAGAAGCAGGCATCAATTCATATTATACCCTCATCAGCGCTGGCGAAGATGAAGAGGACATCGTTACAGATTTTCCATCCAATCAATTTAATCACGTCATTCTCTGCGTACCCTTAGAGAATGATAGCATGTGGCTCGAGTGTACGAGTCAGTCAAAAGCCGCCGGATACATGGGCGGTTTTACAGGCAACCGACACGCATTAATTATTACCGACGACGGGGGGAAGTTGGTGACCACGCCCAGTTATTCTGCGTCGGAGAACACAGAGACTTCCGTATGCAAAGGAATATTGGACGAAGCCGGAAATTTGAAATTCCAGGCTGCAAACGTTTACAGAGCAGTAGAGCAGGATGATCTACCGATACATGCATGGTCTGACGAGCAGAAATTGAAGCGCCTGAAAAACATTTATGATTTGCCTACTTATGATGTCAGCTCTTTTAAATATGAGGAGTTAAAAGGCAAAATACCTACCATGAAAGAGTCATTGGAAATGGTTGCACCTAACTATGCTACGGTAAGTGGAAAGCGAATATTTATCATACCGAATATTTTAAGTCGCGCGCACCGGAAGCTGATCCAGGATGAAACCAGGAAATGCGATGTCAGGATCATCAGCGCATATACGGATATCGACACCGTGGAGTTAACAATTCCCACGGGATATCAACCCGAGTCAATTCCTTCCGATGTGACCCTTGAAAACAAGTTTGGTCGTTATTCAGCAAAAGTGAAAGTGGTGGGTGACAAGGTTTACTACTACCGCCGCTATGAACATCTCAACGGATATTTCCCGGCGAAAGATTATATGGAGATGTCAAAATTCTATGATGAAGTATATAAAGCAGACCGAAACAAGGTAGTCTTCGTCAAGAAGTAACTTCAATCATTAAACGATTTCAGTCCCGGTTCTTTTGATCCGGGACTTTGTTTTTCTTAGCCCAAAAATTGATATCGTAACCAACGCTTAATATGGCTTCCAGGTAGCCAAAGTAGTGGTGGCTCTTACCACCTTCCACAGTTAGCACGTTCAGATAGTTCGCGAAACCAGTCTTAATCGTTGATTCAAAGAAGAGCTTTTTCAACACATAATACCGCAGTCCCGCCTCGGCACTGATAATATAACCAGCCACATGGTAATTGTTGTCGAGGTGATGATTAAACAGGTAGACATCTGTCTTCGGCACCACAACACCCGCTCCAATCTTGCCCACAAAATGCAGCCAGTCTCGCTTTGCATACCTTAACAAACCTTCCTTATACACATAATTCAAATGAAAGAAATTTGCCCCGTTGGTGTGTTCAAAGCTCAGGAAATTATAAGGGGTGACCAGCGTGTCTTTGTCAATATACCTGTCGCCAAGGGTGCCTTGCATGTGCAGGGTCTGGTTGAACTGCATAACATATTTGGCGTGATCGAAATTGATTTCAATCGCATGCCTTTTCCTTTCGTCCAGGTAAAAGCCAATTCTGTAATTCGATTGGGGAACAGTAACCTGCATCGGCTCCTTAATCACTGCATCCAGGTCGGGCCGGTCTTTTGCCACAGCCTTGTAAAGGACAAAATCATATTGACCGGGGTTTTTAAAATGGAGATCGCTTCGGGTAAACCATTCCGTATTGTAACCCCACTGGAGGTACATGCCTTTGATCCAGCGCTTGCTTTTTTCCTGCGCAAAATTCAGTAGGCTACAGCATAGCAGTAGTATGGTTAGCGAACCTTTCACCTTTAACCTTTAACCTTTTACCTCACGCCTAAAGCCGCATCAATATTCTTCTTCAGATCCAGATATAGATCCCGCTTGTCCACAGTAATCAGACTCTTCACAAAAAGAATTGCTGCATAATTGTTCTTCTTATCAACATATGGCCAGGTACCAAACAATCCCGGACTGCTTACCACGGTTGAATTACCGGAAGCATCTTTTTCCTGGATCCATTCTCCTAACCCATATTCAAATCCTTCAGCCACTTTTGGTGTATAACGAACAGGCAAATCCTTTGTTTGCGACTTTTGCATTTCTTCAATCGCCTGCTCACTCAAAATCCGTTTACCATTGAACATTCCCTTGTTTAAAATCATCGCCAGGAAGTTGAGATAATCGGTAGCGGTGGAGACGGCTCCGCCAGATGGATTGGGTGCATTATCGGCATCGAAATTGGTGGCCCGCATACCACAGGGTTTTAATATTCTGTCCAACATCATCTTCTGGAAAGTTTTCTTACTAGCCACTTCCACAGCGCGGCCAGCTGTATTCAAGCCAACCATGCTGTAAGCAAAATCCTTTCCCGGATTGGCAATAATCTGGCGTTTAGAGGCGAAGCTGTTTACCTCTTCCTCCAGGGTCTCATACTTCTTCCGGGACATGAAACCCATCAAACCAGGCTTGTCAGCCTCTACGCCAGTGGTGTGCGACAGACAGTTCCTAATGGTAATATATCCCTTCATATAACTGTCGAAAAAGGGAATGTATTTGTCAATCCGGTCGTCCAGCTTCATCTTTCCCTCGTCTACAAAGGTCATAACGAGGGCCGCGGTTAACCATTTACTACAGGAGGCAATGGGAGCCTGGGTCTTGGCATCAAAGTCACCCAGTTCCTTTTTGTAGACCACCTTCCCGTCCTTATAGACCATCACTACCAGGTTATTTCCAAGGGCTTTTTGATTGGCCTTCAGGAAATTGTCCACGCTGGAGAAGTCGTACTGCGCATATCCACCCTGAAATAATTGCAGAAAACAGATTAGTAGACTGATTTTGAGGCAGAAATCCTTAACTTTGAATGACATAATTGCCGTAATTTTTAGTTTGGACAAGCTTTTGTAATTACTATCCCGTTCTAACGCCACATCCGGACCTCCGGGGCCAAATTACTACAATTGCCCCGACCTCCCGCTTGTCCAAAAAGGAAGTCTGACGAAACTAACCCAGCAATTAAATTCTAATTGACCAACTGGAAAGCGGTAAGGTTTAAAATATTCGGAAAGGCGAATAAACAAATTCAACTAACGAAAATGAACCTGAATAATTATACAATTAAAGCACAGGAAGCTATTGCGAATGCACAACAACTCGCATTTAACAGTGGCAACCCCAATATTGAAACGGAACACATTCTGAAGGCGTTGCTTTCAGACAAAGATTCCTCCGTTGATTTTCTATTAAAGAAGAACAACGTGAATACTGCTTTTGTAGAAAGCAAGGTGCAGGAAAGCATCGACAAATTGCCAAAAGTGAGTGGCGCAGAACCTGCGCAAACAATCAGTCGTGATGCCAATAATCTGGTGTTGCGCGCTGGTAACAATCTTAAGACTTTTGGCGACGAGTTTGTAAGTGTGGAGCACCTGCTCCTGGCCATTGTTCAAGGGAACGATAATGCGGCAAAGATTTTAAAAGACGCGGGGCTGACGGAGAAGGGCCTCGTTGCAGCTATCAAGGATCTGAAAAAAGGTGATACCATCAGGTCACAAACCCAGGAGACGCAGTTCAATGCGCTTAACAAGTATGCAAAGAACCTGAATGAACTGGCACGACAGGGCAAGCTTGATCCGGTGATAGGAAGGGATGAAGAAATCAGGAGAACCCTGCACATTCTTTCCCGCAGGTCAAAGAACAACCCCATTTTGGTAGGTGAGCCTGGTGTTGGTAAAACAGCTATCGCCGAGGGTTTGGCACACCGGATAGTAAATGGTGACGTCCCTGAAAACCTGAAGTCAAAAGTCATTTACGCGCTGGACATGGGTCAGTTGATCGCCGGTGCAAAATATAAGGGTGAGTTTGAGGAGCGATTAAAATCTGTGGTAAAGGAAGTAAGCACCAGCGAAGGTGAGATCATCCTTTTCATTGATGAGATCCATACACTGGTAGGCGCAGGAGGCGGAGAAGGTGCAATGGATGCGGCAAATATCCTGAAGCCGGCACTTGCACGGGGCGAGCTTAGGGCAGTTGGTGCAACGACGTTGAATGAGTACCAGAAGTTCTTTGAAAAGGACAAGGCGCTGGAAAGACGATTCCAGAAAGTGATGATTGATGAACCCAGTGTTGAAGATGCCATTTCCATTTTGCGAGGATTAAAAGAACGATACGAAATGCACCACCACGTGCGGATCAAGGACGAAGCCATTATCGCAGCGGTAGAATTGTCGCATCGATATATTACAGATCGTTTTCTTCCGGACAAGGCCATCGACCTGATTGACGAAAGTGCAGCGAAGTTGAGGCTGGAAATGAATTCCATGCCCGAAGAATTGGACAAGCTGGAAAGGCAAATCCGACAATTGGAGATCGAACGCGAAGCCATCAAACGCGAGAATGACGAAGAGAAATTGCGCGAGCTGTCTGTGGAAATTGGCAACCTCAGCGTGGAAAGAGATACGTTGAAGTCGAAATGGAAGCAGGAAAAAGAAATAGTCGAGAAAGTCCAGAATGCCAAAGCAGAAGTGGAGAAGTTGAAACTTGAGGCAGAGCGGGCTGAACGTGAAGGCGACTACGGCAAGGTTGCTGAGATCAGGTATGGTAAAATCAAAGAACAGGAAGCCCTTAGTAACCAACTTTCCGCTCAACTGGCGCAACAGACTGAGAAACGACTATTAAAGGAAGAAGTAGACGCTGAAGATATTGCCGAAGCTGTTGCAAAGGCAACAGGTATACCGGTGAGCAAGATGCTGCAAAGTGAACGGGAAAAGCTTTTAAACCTGGAAGATGAATTGCACAAGCGTGTAATAGGACAGGATGAAGCAATAACTGCAGTCGCAGATGCCATCCGCAGAAGCAGGGCAGGTTTGCAGGATCCCAAACGCCCCATCGGTTCTTTCATTTTCCTTGGAACCACGGGTGTAGGTAAGACAGAACTGGCAAAGGCACTGGCCGAATATCTTTTTGACGATGATAATATGATGACCAGGATTGACATGAGTGAATACCAGGAGAAGCACACGGTGAGCAGGCTCGTTGGCGCACCTCCCGGTTATATTGGATACGACGAAGGTGGTCAACTAACTGAAGCGGTTAGACGAAAACCGTATAGTGTTGTCCTGCTGGATGAAATTGAAAAAGCACATCCTGATGTATTCAATGTGCTCTTACAGGTGCTCGATGATGGCCGTCTCACTGATAACAAGGGGAGGGTGGTGAATTTCAAAAACACCATCATCATTATGACGAGCAATATTGGAAGCCTGATTATCCAGGAGAATTTTGAAAACGTAAATGAGAAGAATAAAGAAGAAGTGGTTGATCGTACGCGAGAGGAAGTGATGAACCTGCTTCGCCAGACGCTTCGGCCGGAATTCCTGAACAGAATTGATGAGGTGATCATGTTCCAGCCTTTGCTGAAAAGTGAGATCAGGGGCATCATCAAGATTCAACTGGATCACCTGAAGGAAATGGTGGCGAAGAATGGTATCGATCTTCAGTTTAGTGATTACGCAATTGACTTTCTTGCAGAGAACGGATTCGATCCGCAGTTTGGTGCAAGACCTTTGAAACGACTGATTCAAAAGGAAATCGTGAATCAGCTGAGCAAGAAGATCCTGGCTGGAGATATCGATAGGCTGTCAACCGTACTTGTGGATGTATTTGACGGGACAGTGGTTTTCAGAAATGAAACCTCACGCCAGCAGGAAAAAGAAAAAGAGTTTTCCAAATCTTAAAATAGAACCAGCCATACTATCCTAACCCGTGAGAAGATCAGCGGACCGCTGAAAAAAAAGGAATCATTATGGCAACAAGTAAAGCAAAGAACATTGAAATCATCCCTCCAAAGTCAGTTTGGAAAGGGAATCCCGAAGCCAGGGTTAGCCTGGTTGAATTCGGGGACTATGAAAGTGATGCCTGCGCGAAGGTGCAGCCGGTACTTCAGAAAGTACTGGAGCATTACAATGGAAAAGTGAAGTTTAATTTCAGGCACTTCCCGCTCACCCAATTGCATCAACACGCCCAAAAGGCGGCGGAGGCTGCAGTGGGCGCAGCGCAGGAAGGCAAGTTCTGGGAAATGCATGAGCTGCTGTTTGAACACCGCAGAAATCTTGGAACCATCAGCCTGAAAAATTACGCCCGCGAAGCTGGCGTAGAAAACAAACGTTTCCTGACGGAAATGATTGACTCCACGTATAGCTGGACGGTAAGAAACGACTTACTTGAAGGCGTTGACAAAGGTGTGAGAGATGTGCCCACTTTCTTCATCAATGATGAGCAATTTCAGGGAAAACCAAGTTTCGACAACCTGGTAAAAGCTATTGATAGTGCACTGAAGACAGCGAAGCGAAAATCGCCTACGCGTCAACGGGCATAATAGAAATATCCGGCCCCTGCAATAACGTGGGGGCCGGATGTTTTTTATTGATAATAGTAGATACTGAAATTGGCCTGTCCATTTCCTACGTACGTGCTGGAGGCCGGCTTGCCATCCATACGGTATTGGTACGTAGCATTGGCTTCATCGTCCGGAAACACAGGATCTGCCACATCGTAAGAAAATTTCGTAAGGTTATTTGGCGATGCAAACAAGTACCATTTGAATTCAATCATTGCATCGTCTGTAAAATAAAGTGGGTTGATTTGATTATCGTATTCAA
>Ga0163163_10001269_pt1 | contig 21312 bp, 13 predicted proteins | sample S65metaG_FD_119766 | JGI IMG/M metagenome (GOLD analysis project Ga0163163, IMG submission 119766) | Switchgrass rhizosphere microbial communities from Kellogg Biological Station, Michigan, USA - S6-5 metaG | ecosystem: Host-associated > Plants > Roots > Rhizosphere > Soil | place: USA...
CGACGTAGGGCTCGCCTTCTCGATATTCATCGTTTGCCAAACCTGGCTGATGCCCGTATCGGGATGGGCGATCGATAAGATTGGCCCGCGCTTTATGATGACCCTGGGTGGACTGCTCTGCGGCGGTGGCTGGGCCATGATGAGCCAGGCCAACAGCCTCACTGCGCTCTACACTTTCTATGCCGCTGCTGGAGTGGGAGCGGCCTTGGTCTATTGCGGATCAATGGGCGTGGCGCTCAAATGGTTTCCGGATAAACGCGGCCTGGCGGCCGGCATCACGGCTGCGGCGTTTGGCTCGGGGACGGCCTTGTTCATCCCGCTGATCGCGCACTTGCTGAAGTCGGATGGTTACAAAACGACCTTTCTATATACCGGACTCGCACAGGGATTTTTGATTATGTGCGCCGCGCAATTCCTGCGCAGCCCGAAGGCGGGTGAAGTCGCCGCCGCTCCAGCTAAGCCCCAAGTCCGCAGCCGGGGCGAGGATTTTACGCCCGGGCAAATGCTGCGGACAGCGCATTTTTACATCATGTACCTGATGATGTTCGTCATGGGCGTGGGAGGGCTGATGGTGACCGCGAATCTGGCGAAACTCGCGGATACTTTCACAATCACTGCCGCCGCACTCATCTTCGCCGCGCAAATGAATCCGATCGCGAATGGAGCCTCGCGCTTCTCCTGGGGTTGGGTTTCGGATCACATCGGGCGTGAGCGCACCATGGTGATTGCATTTCTTATTCAATCTGCCGCGCTGCTGAGCGTTCCTCTGCTGGCGCCGGGATCGGATACTTACTTCATCGTGTGTCTGGCAGTTGTTTATTTCAGCTGGGGCGAGATCTACTCGCTGTTCCCATCGCTGACGGCCGATATGTTCGGTTCGCGCAACGCCAGTGCCAACTACGGATTTTTGTACAGCACCAAAGGCGCCGCCGCGATTGTGGGTGGCTACCTGGCACCCATGTTGTTCGAGAAAACCGGCTCATGGAGCGTGGTTTTCTATGGCGGCGCAATCATGACTTTTTGCGCGGCTTTGATGGCGGCCGGATTGATCAAGATGCCGTTGCCGCACAAACCCCGGACCGGCACGCTTGACGCCGTGGAAGTCCACAGTCAAGCTGCGAGAGGATAATAGATATATGTCAAGCACTACTCAGGTTCACGGATTAGAACTCCAGATCAATGCTCCCGTCAGTCCGGCTTATGCCGAGATACTGACCCCGGAAGCGCAGCGCTTCGTAGCGAGCCTGGCGGCTCAATTTGACGCGCGGAGAAAGGATCTGCTGGCGCGCAGGCAGGTTCGCCAAGGCGAACTAGACGCCGGTCATTACCCGGATTTCCTTACGGAGACCGCCGAGATTCGGACGAGCGAATGGACGGTTGCTCCCATCCCGGCCGATCTGATGGATCGCCGCGTCGAGATCACCGGACCGGTGGACCGCAAGATGGTCATCAATGCGCTCAATTGCGGCGCGAATGTTTTCATGGCGGATTTTGAAGACGCCAATTCGCCCACATGGACCAATAATCTCGACGGCCAGGTCAATTTGCGCGATGCAATCCGGCGGACAATTGAGTTCACTAGCCCGGAAGGCAAGAAATATAAGCTCAACGACAAGATTGCGACGTTGCTGGTGCGACCACGCGGTTGGCATCTGGACGAAAAACATGTGCTGTTGGGCGGGAAGCCGATCTCCGGATCGCTGTTCGATTTCGGTTTGTTTTTCTTCCATAATGCGAAACAGCAGATTGCGAACGGCTCCGGACCTTATTTTTATTTGCCAAAGCTGGAGAGCCATCTGGAAGCGCGCTTGTGGAACGATGTCTTTAACTTTGCGCAGGACGCGCTGGGCGTGCCACGCGGGACGATTCGCGCCACGGTGCTGATCGAAACCATCCTCGCTTCGTTCGAAATGGACGAGATCCTGTATGAGCTGAAGGATCACTCCGCTGGACTCAATTGTGGACGGTGGGATTACATTTTCAGCTTCATCAAGAAGTTTCGCAATCACAAGGAATTCGTGCTGCCCAACCGTGCTGAAGTTACGATGACGCGGCATTTCCTTAAATCTTACGTCGAGCTTCTCATCCAGACGTGCCACCGCCGCAACATTCATGCCATGGGCGGCATGGCGGCTCAGGTGCCGATTAAGAACGATCCGGTGGCGAATGAAGAAGCGCTGGAGAAGGTCCGCCTGGACAAACTTCGCGAGGTGAAGGCCGGGCATGACGGTACCTGGGTGGCTCATCCGGGCCTGGTGCCGATCGCTAAGAAAGTTTTCGACGAAGGCATGCCCACCCCTAATCAGATTTCGATCAAGCGCGATCCGGTGCATATCACGCCAAAGGATCTGCTGACGCCGGCGGATGGCACGATTACCGAAGCGGGTCTGCGGTGGAACATCGACGTGGGCTTGCAGTATCTGGAAGCGTGGCTCCGCGGTGTGGGCTGCGTGCCGATTTACAACCTGATGGAAGACGCGGCGACCGCCGAGATCTGCCGCGCGCAGGTATGGCAGTGGGTCAAATGGGGAGCCAAGCTCGACGATGGGCGTCCGGTGACGGCTGCAATGGTCAATGGCGTGGTGGATGATTTGCTCGCCAAACGCGGAGCGACCAGCGGGGAGTTTACCAAGGCCTCGCAGATTTTCCGCCAGATGATGACCAGCGCGGACTTCCAGGACTTCCTGACGCTGCCCGCGTACAGCTTCATTGACTAGTTGCTAAACCACAATGGGCTCGGGCGTCGCGGCGCCATCGGCACGCGGATCGGAGGCGGCGTAGTTGGTTCCGGTTTCCGAATCGTGCAAGATGGCCTGACCCCGGCCCATTTCTTGTGTGTACTCGCGGCGCACGGCGACCTCGTGCCCCATTTCGGTTAGCTCACGCAGGGCGGCTGCGGGCACTCGCGATTCGATCAGCACATCGTTCCCGGCAGGGTTGAACTTGGTGAAGCGTGGAGTTTCCAGCGCCTGCTGCAGGTTCATCCCGTAATCGACGACGTTCGACACGAACTGGGCGTGGGCCAGCGGTTGATTGGGGCCGCCCATGATGCCGAAGCCGATGCTCGCGCTTCCGCGCTGCATGAAGCCCGGAATGATTGTGTGGTATGGGCGCTTGCCGCCTGCCAGCACGTTGGGATGCGTGGGATCGAGCGTGAACCCTGCACCCCGATTTTGCAGAGTGAAGCCCATGCCTTCGACCGTAATGCCAGAGCCGAAATTGCTGTAGACGCTCTGAATCCAGCTGGCGATATTTCCGGCGCGGTCGACCACCGTCAGATAGGTTGTGTCGCCGGCGTTGATCTTCGCGGCGGCCACTTGTCCATTCGCGCGGCGCGGATCTATTAATGCGGCGCGCTGGCGGGCGTGCTCTTTCGAGAGCAGCGTCCCCACCGGGATCTTCGAGTGGCGCGGATCGCCGTTGTAGCGCCATACATCTGAATACGCGAGCTTCATGGCTTCGATGCGCTTGTGCAATTCGGCGGCGTTCGACGGACCTTCGCCCGCGGCAGGCGCCGTCTCCATGATGTTCAGCATTTCGAGCGCGGCCATGCCCTGCCCGTTCGGTGGTATTTCGTAGACGCGCCAGCCGCGGTAATCGATCGAAATCGGTTCCACCCATTCGGCTGAGAACCCTGACAGGTCTTCGGCGTTCATCGTCCCGCCCAGGTTCTTGGAGGTTTTGAGAATGGCGGCAGCGAGTTCACCTTCGTAGAAGGTCCGCGATCCGGCGGAAGCCAGGCTGCTATAGGCGGCTGCGAGATCGGGATTCCGAAATAGTTCGCCCACTCTCGGAGGCTTTCCGCCGGGCAGGAAGACGCGCGAGGACTCGGCGTGGCTCAGCAATCGTTCGAAGGAGATCGGCGAGGTCCATTGCTCTTCGATGACTTCCGTGACCGGGAAGCCTTGATCCGCATACGCGATCGCGGATGCGAACAGGCGATCCCATGGCAAGTTTCCGAATTTCTTGTGCAGTTGGGCCCAGCCATCAACGGCGCCGGGCACGGTGACGGCGTGAATTCCCGCAGGCGGCATGGTGGTCTCTCCGCGCTCGGCTAGGAAAGCGGGCGAAAGGCCACAGGGCGCGGGTCCCGACGAGTTCAGACCCGAGAGTTGCTTGGCCTCCGCGTCCCAATAGAGGACGAACAGGTCGCCGCCGATACCGTCCATCATGGGTTCAACCACGCCCAGCACGGCGTTCGCGGCAATCGCGGCATCGACCGCCGAGCCGCCGTTCGCCAAAATTTGCGCTCCAGCTTGCGAGGCAAGGGCGTGGCTGGTAGCCACGATTCCCTGTTGCGAGATTACGAGTGAGCGGCCATAGTTTCGTCCGAATCCAGAGTGAGCGGGGGTCATCGCAAACTAGAGTAACAAGGATGGACCAGAATACGAAAGTGCAGGTCCGTCTAGGTGGATTTCGGGTCAGACTTCGTAAACGCCTTCTTGAGCAACTCGCCGAAAGCTTTGCGCGTCATCTGCGGCCGTCGTTTCTGCGCTTCGGTGGAAGGCTTGAGTGGCTTGTCGGCACTCTTAGGAGGCACGCTATCGGAGGGGCGGCTCATGCACCTCAAGCATGGCACACCTCTTCGTAGGCGTGGGCGCGTTCGATACTCTTGGCCCACAGAAAGGCTCTTTCCGCTTCGTGATAGTCGGCGCGAGAGATGGCGGCGTCTCCGTTCCAGCACCCTAGCTTTTGACAGGCGGCGATGGCGGCTGTCAATGCTTCCATGCGGAGGGCCGGGAACAACGGGGTGAGAGTGCTGGCCACTTCGAACGGTGGCGTCTCGCGGGCCCAGGCCTTAGCCTTCGCAAAGGCGCGGAGGAATGGCTGGAGCTGATCGCTTTCGGTGAATGATCGAGGAGAGGCCACGCTCGAGAACGCCAGCGGTGTCAGGCCCTCACCGGCGTAGGCGACGATATGACCCGCGCCTTCGACTTCCATCTGCTGCGGGATTCCGCCTTGCAAGTGGACGTAATCGCCCTCGCCGGCGCGGAAGGCAGCTTCCATGGCGGACGCGGAACCGAGGTTCAGCAGATTCGCTCGCGACAGTTCAGCTCCGTTGTTGTGAGCGGCCCAGCGTAGTAATGCCAGGGGCTGATGTCCGTGATCAGCGATCAACGTCTTGTTCTCGAGCTGTTGCCAGGTAAAGTTTGGTTCCGGCGTTCGTCCAACAATCACGAACCCATCACACTGGTTGATCTGCGCAATATGGATGGGGAAATCGGTCACGCCTTTTTCGATTGCGGTCCAGGCAGCGGAAACGGCGCTTTGGATCACGTCCACTTCGCCGCGCCGGAATACGGCACCAGTGCTTTCGCCGTCTGCGGGCAGCCGCAAGGTGGATTCAATCCCCTCCTGCTGAAGGAAGCCCGCTGCGTGCACTGCCAGAAACGGGCTGTAAAACGGAGAGTGGCGAGTCGGCATCAGGCGCAGCGGCATAGCGATGGCTCAGCGGTCCTTGAGGATTTCGCGCGCGGCGTTGTGGCCGGGCGCGCCCATGACGCCACCGCCGGGATGTGCTCCGGAACCACACAGGTACAGACCCTTGATGGGAGTGCGATACTTCGCCCAGCCGGCGAGAGGGCGCATCACGAACATCTGATCCAACGACATCTCGCCATGAAATATGTTGCCGCCGGTGAGGCCGAAGCGGCGCTCCAGATCGAGAGGCGTGAGCGTCTGGCGCTCAACAACAATGTCGCGGATGTTCGGGCAATATTCCTGAATTACTTCGAGCACGCGGTCGGCGTAAGGTTCGCGTTCGGTGTCCCAATCAGTGCCTTTGAGCGTGTAAGGTGCGTACTGTAAGAAGATTCCCATGATGTGACGACCGGGCGGAGCTAGCGACGCATCGTACATCGTGGGAATAGTCATCTCAATCAGCGGCGAGCGTGACGGGCGGCCGTACTTCGCGTCATCCCAGGCGCGTTCGACGTACTCGATCGACGGACACAGGTGCATGGTCGCGCGATGGTGCGGCCCCGGAGCGCTTGTCTGATTTGAACCAGGGAACGCGGTGAACTCCGGAAGGCCGTTCAACGCCAGATTCATCTTGAGCGATGTCCCTTCGGATCGGAAGCGACGCATGCCGGCGACGAAGTCCGCAGGGAGTGCACTCTCTTCCACCAAATGCAGGAAAGTTCGTCGAGGGTCGAGATTACTCGCGACGATGGGAGCCAGAATCTCTTCGCCACCGGTAAGTACAACTCCCACGGCTCGCCCATTCTTGACGATGATCTTCTCGACGGGCGCATTAGTGCGGATCGTGGCACCGCTTGCGCGTGCGGAATCGGCAATGGCGTTGGACACCGCGCCCATGCCTCCGCGTACGAATCCCCACAAGCCGCGATGGCCGTTGACACCGCCCATGCAGTGGTGCAGCAAAATGTATGCAGTCCCTGGTGAGCGAGGACCGCCGTTGGCACCGATGACTCCGTCGGTCGCTAGCGTGACTTTGATTTCTTCACATTCAAACCAGTCGTCGAGAAAATCTGCCGCGCTCTGCGTGAAGACTTTCACGAGTCCGACGATTTCCGTGCGTGACAGGCCGCACAGCTTCCCCATCAGCTTCAAATAGTCGATAAAATCACCGATGCCTTGCGGCGGGAAGTCCGGCGGCGTAGTCAGCAGCAGAGACTCAGCTACCATTCCCAGCCTTTCGAGATGCGCTTCGTAGCGCGGAAAGGCCTCGGCATCATGCTGCGAGAACTTGGCGATCTCGGCCAGCGTCTTGGCGCGGTCCTGCCACATGAACAGGTGGCGCCCGTCGGGGAACGGTGAGAAGAACGCCGGATCCTTGGCGTCGACTCGATAGCCGAAGCGCTCCAATTCGAGTTCGCGCACGACTTTTTCCTGCATCAGACTGGCGAGATAGGAAGCGGTGGAAACGCGGTAGCCCGGCCAGATTTCCTCGGTGACGGCGCAGCCACCGACCAATTCGCGCGACTCGAGTACCAAAACGCGGACTCCAGCGCGAGCCAGATACGCCGCCGTCACCAGCCCGTTGTGGCCTCCGCCGATTATGATGGCTTGGTACGAAGTCAGTTCGGCAGCCTGTACGCCAGATATTCAGCGGGGAAACCGGCCGCGCCGACCGCCACCACGATGTACTGCTTGCCGTTCAGCATGTACGTCATTGGCGAACCGGTCTGTCCGGCGGGCATCGGCACCGCGCCCGCGTCCTGCCCGGACTTTTTGTCGTACGCGCGCAGATACGCGCCCTTCTTGCCGTCCGGCATGGTGATGGTGCCGGGCTCGCCGCCAATCACCAGCGTCTTGGTTACGATCAGGCCAGCGATTCCGGCGCGGCCAGTGCGTGGAATGGTTAGTCCCTTGAGGGCAGGATGATTGCGCACCAGATCCGGAGTTTCGCCGCGTGCGACCTGCCATAGGATCTCGCCCTTGTTCATATCAATGGCGCTGATCTGTCCGTAGGGCGGCTTGAACAGCGGCAGTTCCTGCACGGTGAGGCGCACGGCGGGCGCGGCCCCCGCCTCCGCGCTAGCCGGTTCCGCACCTCCGTCGGCACCCGCGCCGGCTGTGGTCCGCGCACCTGCGATTGCGTTGCCTTGCACGAAGCGGAAATCGTTGGTCTTGGGATCAGACGCGACCAGCCCCAAATTGCTCAGCGACCTTTGCGATGGCACGTAGGCAATGCCGGTTTCGGGATCCAGCGATCCGCCCGACCAGTTGGTTCCACCTCCGGCTGTGGCGAAAGCTAGCGTGCCGAGCGGACCCGGCCTTTGGCTCACCACAGGTGGCGTGAAGATGGGTCCGATCTTGAAGTGTGAGACGATCTCCTTGGCCTGCGCGTTCAGCTCCGGCGTGAAGTCGATCAAGTCGTCCATCGAGAATCCTTGACGGTCATAGGCTGGCGGCTTACTGGGAAACGGCTGTGTAGGGCTGGTCTTTTCGTCGGGCACGGTGGATTGCTCCACTGGCCGCTCTTCTATCGGGAAAATGGGCTGGCCGGTGACGCGATCGAACATGTAGAGGTAAGCCTGTTTGGTAGGCTGGGCCAGTGCTTTCACGGCGCGTCCGTTCACCGTGATGTCCACCAGCATGGGCGCGCAGGGGATGTCCATGTCCCAGACGCCGTGGTGCACCAACTGATAATGCCACTTACGCACGCCAGTCTTGAGGTCGACGGCGACAATGCTCTCGCCGAACAGGCCGTTGCCTGGACGATGGCCGCCGTAGTAATCGCCGGTCGGTAATTCCACGGGGAGATACGCCATGCCTAGCTGCTCGTCGACGCTGATCTGGCCCCATACACCGGCGTTACCGGTGTAATCCGCGGAATCATTTTGCCAGGTGTTGTAGCCGAACTCGCCGGGTTTGGGGATGGTATGGAAGATCCACAAGCGCTTGCCTGTTCGCACGTCGAAGGCGCGCACATAGCCTTTGACATTTGTCTTGCTGCGCGGCACGCCGCCGGATTTATGAGCTGCGCCGACGATGATGGTGTCGTTTGCGACCACCGGCGCGGAGTGCAGGCCAACTTCGCCGGTGATCGGATCGATGACCTGGTCATCATCTTCTTTCAGATCCACCATGCCGTCTTTGCCGAAGGTGGCGATGCGCGCTCCGGTCTTCGCGTTGAGCGCGACGAGGCGGTAGCCGGGCGTAACGTAGAAGACTCGCTCGTCACTGTTTTGTGCGGCTCCATCGGTCCAATAGGAGAGGCCGCGGCCCGAGAGCTGGCGAGGAGCGCTGCGTCCGCGCGGGCCTTCGTTTTCGCCATGCACCCACAGTTGTTCGCCGGTGGCCGCATCCAGCGCCACAACGGCGCGGCGCGTACCGGCTGTGGCGTAGAGGATGCCATTCGCCATCAGCGGCGTCCCTTCCAGGTTGTATTCGGGGCGCGGACCGAGGTTGGCGGTATTGAAATGCCATGCGAGTTGCAGTTTATTGAAGTTCGATCCGTTGATCTGATCGAGCGGCGAGTAGCGCGTGTTCGCCGTGTCGCCACCGTAGCTGCGCCATTCTCCGTTCTTGGCGCCGGTCTGCGCGAGGGCGGGCATTGCCGAGACGAGGCATGCAAGCGCGGCGCAACACAGCGCGCGCGGGAAGGAAGTTGTCAGCATGGAGTTCACCTCCGGCTATTATAGGTCAGGCTTGCGGCGTTCGCGGGGAAGTTGAGAGATTTCACGGTTTGCTTCGAAGTAGGACGGATCTATGACCTCTCGGCCGTCCGAAACCACAGGCTCGCCTGTCCTACTTGTCGGACCTGATAGCTCGCTCTATTTTTCCCTGTCAGTTCGGCAGTGCGAATGTGAACAGCGACAAACCCGCCATCGCTGCCACGTACTGCTTGCCGTTCACCGAATAGGTGATGGGATTGTTGATCATCTGCGCTCCCAGATTCTGCTTCCAGAGGAGCGTTCCGGTGCGCGCATCGATGACCTGCAAATAACCTTCTCGCCCGCCAGTGAAGATCAAGTCGCTCGCGGTGCTAATGATTCCACTATCAGTGACGTCGGTCATGCGGAAGCGCCACTTCACGGTGCCGGTGAGGGGATCGAGCGCCAGCACCGCGCCGTGGCCTCCGGCATCCGTCCAGTTATTGATCGGACCCCGCCGCAGGTTGGGAATGGTGGGCGCGTTCGGAATCGGTTTAGTAGGATCGTCGGCCCGTGGCACAAACAGCTGTAGGTTGCCGCCTCCGAAATTCAGTCCTTCTTTGTATTCGACGGGTACTCCTCCGAACATCTCTCCCTCGTCTTCCCACGCGGAAACATACATGAGCCGCGTGCGCGGGCTATACGAGGGCGAATACCAATTCGTTCCGCCCTGCACCGCCGGGTACGTGGGCATTCCCGGAGGCTGCTTCGTCTGAATCGGCTTGCCGCTGTCGTCAAAACCGCTCATCCAATTTACTTTCACGAAGGGCTTCCCCAGGAGAAACTTGCCGGTGGCGCGGTCGAGCACATAGAAAATGCCGTTGCGATTCGCCCACAGCATGGCTTTGAGCGGCGCGCCTTTCCACGTGATGTCAGCCAGCACGGGTACCTGGACGGAATCGTAATCGTACTCGTCGTGAGGCGTGAACTGATAATGCCACTTGAGCTTGCCGGTGTCGGCATCCAGCGCAACGACGGAGCAGGTATAGAGGTTGTCCCCCGGCCGCTGATCGCCGTTGTAGTCCGGACCAACATTGCCGATTCCCCAATAGATCAGGTTCAGGCTGGGATCGAACGACCCCGTGACCCAAGCCGAGCCGGCGCCGTGTTTCCAGGCTTCGGGATCGCAGTAGGCGGTAGCGGTTTTGCAGTTGCCCCACGTCTCGGAACCGGGCTCGCCGGGGGCCGGAATGGTGTAAAATTTCCAACGCTGCTTGCCGGTTTTCGCGTCGAATGCCGCAATGAAGCCACGAATGCCGTATTCTCCGCCGCCGACGCCGACGATTATTTCGTCCTTGACGGCGAGCGGCGCCATGGTGAGGGAGTAACCAGCCTTGCTATCCGCTACATCCGATTTCCAGAGGGCATGACCGCTCTTGGTGTCGATGGCCACCAGGTGCGCGTCCAGCGTGCCCATGTAGAGCGTGTCGCCCATGATCGCCAAGCCGCGGTTATTCGCGCCGCAGCAAACCGTGACTTTAGGATCGTTGTTGTAGTGATAGATCCAGAAGACGCGGCCAGTGGCGGCATCGAGAGCGACCACGTCGTTGGGACGCTGGGTCACGTACATGATTCCGTCGACCACCAGGGGGGTGGATTCCCAACTGCCTGAAACCGCCGACTGATACACCCACGAGAGACTGAGATTCTTCGCGTTCGCGGGTGTGATTTGCGTGAGTGGACTGAACCGGCTGCTGAAATAATCGCCGCCATAAATCAGATAGTTCTGCGGCTCCTTCGCGGCGTTGGAGAGGCGGTCATAAGTGACAGGAGCCTGAGCGTTCAAGGCATAGGGCAACAGCGTAAGCAGAGTGAAAGCGAATGATGCGTATCGTTTCATGGTATTTATTGCCCCTTCAGAGTCAGCAGGTACGACACCAGATCCGACATTTCAGCCGGTGTGAGCTCGCCCTTGAAGGAGGGCATGTTGGATTTCGTGGAGACCGTAAATTCGCGCAGATCCGATTTTTGGAGAGACAATAGCCGGCCCTCCTGATCGGAGACTTGAACTGTGTAAGTGTCTTCATTCACGCGTCGGCCGTCGATGGCCTTGCCGTCACGTGTGACGATGTGAACCGGTCGATTGATCGGCATCATCTGGATGTTAGGCTCCAGCAGCGAACGCTCGATGGAGCCGGCGCTGCGGACCGAACCGACGTCGCTTAGGTCGGGAGCTTTTCGCGATCCCTTGCCATTGACACGGTGGCAGTTCAGGCAGGCGCCTTTCCCTTCGAATACGGCCTGGCCCCGAGCGGCGTCACCTACCTTCAGCGATCCGCGATCCAGCGTATTCATGTTGCGAAGAAACGCGACCAAGCCTGCGAGGTCGGCGTCGTCCAGCTTAAAAGGCGGCATGCCGGCTTCTGGAAAACCGCTGGTGATTACGCCGGTTAACTGGCGGTCCGTCGTGGCGTTGCGGAATTTGCCGCTCTTGAAATCCACGCCGCTGACCCCTGTGCCATTCGGGCCATGACAGCGGTCGCAATGCTCCCCGTAGAGGCGCGCCCCGTGTTCGATATCCGCCCGCGAATAATCTTCGGGGTGGCCTTGAATGGCCTGCGCGGCGAGGAGTCCGGCTGAAAGCAGAAGGCCCCCCGCGGCAAGCAAGGCTGGGTTTTTAAAGAAAGCTTTTGATGTCATGCCAACTTCGCATTGTAGCTCGATGTGGGATTTCGGACCACTGACTTTTGGCGATTAGTGTTCCCGCGGTTGATACAGGTGATTGCCGGCGGGATAGGGCGTCATGGCAAGACGGCACGAAAATCCCTCGCCGGCAGGTTCCGGACGATGCCACCTTTTGGCGGGCGCGTAGACGACGTCCCCCATGCCGGCGGTAAGTGGAGCAAGCCCTTCGATGGCATACGATTGCTGGCCGCGCATGATGACCCACATCTCGGCAAAGTCCGTGTGATAGTGGCCGAGATCACCCGGACGGCGCTTCACGTCGGCGCCGTAGCCGCAGATGATATTCGCGTGTGCGCGGTTCTTGCGTACGGCGAGATTGCTCCATGAACGTTTCCCCGGATGCTCTTTCTGCAACTCGTCGATATTGAAAAACAAACGATCAGGCTTGCCGTCGCTCGGCACTTCGTCGGGGTTATTGCCGGTGGATAGAGTCACGGGCTCGTATTCCATGCCCTTCTCGGCCTGCGCGGGCTTGGTTTCATAGACCGTTGTGGTGTCGGGCAGCGTGGCCTGAAATCGGATGGCCGGCTCGGTTCCGATCACTTCGAGCGAATGCAGATGCCGCTCGGGGGCGAGAACCAGGTCGCCTTTCGCGGCTTCGAAGTATTTGAACTTTCCGGGCGGATCTTCGATCTCGAAGCGAATCCGGCCCTCCTGCACTACCCAGTATTCGGGAGCGTCGGAGTGCAGGTGGCGTGGCACTTTCGATCCCGGCGCCGCCGAAATCACTTCGGCGCGATTGTTCTTGTCGTAGACCACCAGCTCGCTCCAATTCGTTTGGCCTGCATGCTTGGCCTTCAGATCCGCCAGCCGGACCAGCGGTTTCATGGGGTCGATATACGGCATGGGCTGGATGGGCTTCGGCGCATAGAATATTTTAGCCGGCTGCCGCTCGGCGCCCGCAGCGCCCGAAGACTCGGTCTGGGCCGTGGCCATGTTACTAGCCATGTTTGCGGCGAGCAATGCCGCGAAGCAGACGTGCACGCCCGAATTTCGATAAGAGCTCATATTCCGGTTCTCCCTGCCACCGTATAAAAGCTTACTACGCGCGCGTTCCGGTTAACTCACTCAACTTGGGCGCGACCCTACACAACAACTTCGACGCGGTCGAGATATGCGGCCAAGGACAAAATTTGCTTGCGGATTTCGCCCTCGTTGGCACTGCGGGCCGCCAGTTCGATGGCGGATCCGGCTTGCGCAATCTCCGGGAACCCATAACCGTGGCCGGTGCCCTTGAACTGATGTCCCAGCCGTCCCGCGATTCCGCAGTCCTGCTCACCGATGGCCGTCATCATCGTTGCCATGTCGCGGCGGATACTCGCCAGGTAGTTGGGGACCAAGCCCTCAATGCCCTCGGGCGGCGTAATGCGGATAATGCCGTGGGTGTGGCGGGCGATGGCCTCCAGCAGAGTGGTCCTCTTGATCGGCTTACTCAGGTGTTCCGAGCAACCCGCGATAAGGCTCCTCGACACCGCTTCTTGTCCGGCGTCCGCAGTCAAAGCCAGAATGGGAATAGGCCGCGTTCCAGTTCTCCCCTCGGCTTGGCGAATGGCGCGAGTGGCTTCCAGCCCATCCATCACGGGCATTTGCAGGTCCATGAGGATAAGATCGGGCCGGTTGGAAATCACCTTCTCGACGGCGATCTTGCCGTTCTCGGCTACCTCCAGATCGATGCCGGAATTCTTCAGATACGCCCGCACCAACAGCACGTTGTACTCGGAATCTTCCGCTAGAAGGACGCGGGAAATTTCCTCTGAGCCGCCAGTTTGCTGCGGCCGGATTGCCGCGGCTTCGGCGCCAGGGTTCTCAGGAATTAACATCTCGCTGCGAATGGCAAATGGCGCCGCCAGATAGAAGGTACTTCCCTTCCCCAATTCGCTAGTGCAACCGAGCTGTCCACCCATGAGCTCAGCGAAGCCCTTGCTGATAGCTAACCCCAGGCCGGTCCCACCGTACTGGCGTGTAGTTGAGGAATCGGCTTGAGTGAAGCGGTCGAAGATCATTTGCGATTGGTCCGCCGCAATTCCGATGCCGGTATCGATAACATTAAATCGCAACCAACCCGGCGCTCCCCCCGGTTCCAACTCCACGCGCAGGGTGACCGAGCCTTGTTGGGTGAATTTCAGAGCGTTGCCGATCAGATTGAGCAAAATCTGCCGCAGACGCTGGGGATCCCCTATTAACCCCGATGGCACATCCGGGAGGATCTCCAGAGTGAGCTGAAGGCCGCGATCCTGGGCCCGCGACGCCATCATCTCCATCATTTTTTCCAACAGCGCGCGCAGGTCGAAGTCAATCGATTCCAACTCAAAGCGCCCCGACTCTACCTTCGCGAGATCCAGGATATCGTTGATCAGCGCCAGCAGATTCGCTCCTGCCTTTTGGAAGATTTCAACGTATCCTCGTGGCTGCTCCTCGAGCGCGCTCTCCGATAGCAGGTCGGCCATTCCCAAGATTGCGTTCATGGGAGTTCGCATCTCATGGCTCATGGTGGTCAGGAAGTCGCTCTTGGCGCGATTCGCGGATTCGGCAGACGCCTTGGCGCGTTGCAACTCCTCCTCCGAGCGCTGGCGCTTGATCACCTGCCCTAGCTGCAAACCGATATGCCCCATCATAGTCAGCAGCTCTTCGTCAGGCTGTACGCGGTACAAAGAGTAGAATTCCAGAATCCCGATGATCTGTCCTTCGTCGGCGATAGGGAACCCAAATCCCGAACGCAGCCCTGCATCCAGCGCGGCTCTGGTCCGATCCGACAGGTTTCGATCCGGCGGCACGCCTCCATCTGCCAGATTGTCAATCCATTGGGGCTTTCCGGAAGCCAAGATAACGCCGGGCAGCCCGGTTGTACTACTGTCCGGGCGACTGGTGGCCTCACGAAAGGCCGCGAACCGTTCGCCTTCTCCCTCACACCAAATGTTTGCGGAAACGAAGCCGCCGCATGAATGTTTTGCCCTCAGGAAAACATGCCCGACCTGCCAGCCAGTGTACGCACAGATCAGGCGGAGGCAGGTCTGAGCCGTGTGTTCTATATTGGAAGACCGATTTGCAGCCACCGTCACCGAGTGGAGCAATTGAACCAGCGTCGCTTCCTTCTTGCGGGCGTCTTCCGCCAGCAGACGAATGCTGATATCGCGGACAAAGACGTTAAAGCTGCGGATGCCACCCACTTGGACTGTCCAAACAGTTGCTTCCGCCGGAAATTCGTGACCGTCGCGGTGCAACCCGATCATATCGATCGGCCGATTCAGCAGGGACCCCTCGGGAGTGCTCAGGAACTCCTCCACGCCCTTCGCATGGGCGGCGCGATAGGCCGGAGCGACCACGGTATCGCAGAGCGTGCGGCCTATGGCTTCCGCAGCTTTCCATCCGAATGTTACTTCGGCTTGAGGGTTCCACGCCGTGATGGTGCCGTCAGGCTTCATGCCGATGAAGGCGTCGTTCGCCGTTTCGAGGATCATGCGGTTGTGCTCACTCTGCTCCCGCAGCATCTCCTCGCTAGTCTTCAAAGCGGTTATATCGCGGGAGATGCCCGCGATTCCCGAAACCCCTCCCGCGCGATCGAACATCGGGACTTTGGTGGTGGAAAGCCAGCACAAACCGTCGTTCGGCCTCTTGAATCGCTCGATTTGGTCGATCTGCGGACGCCCGGACCGCAGTATTTCCTGTTCCTCGCCCTGCCAGCGCAGAGCGTCTTCGGCTTCGAAATAATCCGCATCGCATTTCCCGTTACACTCGGCGGGGCTCTTAGCCCCCACGAATTCCGCCAGGGAATGGTTCACTCGCGTATAGCGCGAAGCCGAATCCTTGAAGAAAATCAGATCGGGACTTTTTTCCATCAAGGCGCTTAGCAGTTCCCGTCCCTGCTCCGCCTCCTGGACCAGTTTGAAATGCGCCGCGGCCGCCTTGATCCGAACCTTAAGCTTGGCAGGCTCCCACGGTTTGGCGATATAGGAAAAGATCTGACCGCTATTCACCGCATCGGTGAGTGCCGTGAAGTCGGCGAATTCCGACATCAGAACGCGGGCGGCACTGGAAATCTCTCTCACGCGCTGCAGAAACTCGTGCCCGGGGACGCCGGGCATGGTCTCATCGCACAAAATTACGGCGATTTCGTGCTCCCCTGCCAGTAGCAGCGCCTGTTCCGCATCATGGGTGGTATATACCTCATAATCTTCTTCGAAGAGTTCCTGAAGTGACTTGAGGATAAGCAACTCGTCGTCCAGGACCAACAGTTTTTCCCTCATGTTGCCCTCTGCGTGCGGATTGCCCATCGTTATACAGATCGGCCGTGGTTTCTAAATGTACTAACGGAAATAGTGACCGCTGAGTGTCGCTGGGACGGGTGACTCGTTGCGAAGCGATCATTTGGAAGTTTCACCCGAGGAAGCTTATAGTGGTTCAAAGAGTACGATTTCGATAAGAGGAGCATTCAAGCATGAGGATGTTTTTACTGAGCACGGTGTTGCTGGCGGGCACTATGGGCGCTTTTGCCCAGGCCAAGAAAGCCGCGGGGCCGCCGTTCATGATCATGATTCCAGACCTGAAGGATGGCGCCGAACTGCCCGTTAAATATTCCTGTAGTAATGCGCCGTCCGGCACTTCGCCGAAGATTGAGTGGATGAACGCTCCCGCGGGAACGCAGAGCTTCGCAATTTTATTACACGATCCTGAACCGCATCCGCAGAAAAGCATCTACGACGTGACTCATTGGTTTATCTACAATATTCCAGCCACTGCTACCAGCCTTGCCGAGGGAGTCCAGAACGGCGCTATGGCCGATGGCACCAAGCACATCAAGAATATTCGCGGGTTTGACGGATACTTCGGACCCTGCGCGCCTCCGGGCTTGTACCATCACTACACTTTCGAACTGTATGCGCTCGACAGCAAACTGGATCTGAGCGCCGATGCCACACGTGCGGACGCCATGAAGGCGCTCGACGGGCATATACTCGGCAACGCGGTATTCGTTACTCTCTTCAAGAGAGCTCAATAGCACTCAATTCAACAGCGGCTCGACTGGGTTCAACGCCTAAGCCGGAAGCGGGTCCAGCGGCGTATCGATTACGTCGGGCTCGGGTTCTTCCGGTTCGGGCAGTGGCGCGGGGTCGGGCCAGGGGTCTTGTGGATCCGGATCCGGCGGCGGAAGTTTCGGGTCAGGCATAGCTTCATTATGCTGTGGGCCGCCTGGAAACTGTGAACCGCTCTGCTACATTGAAGCAATATGATCGTTGAGATCGAAGGCGTACCGCTGCATCTGGCCCACCCCGACGAGCTGTCGATTACCTGGGTGGGGCAGGAAGAAGTGATGCGCCAACTGCTGGCCGCCTGGCTGGTGATCGACGCCCAGGATCTGCCTATGAATCCGCGCCTGCTTGGCAAGCCGGGCGTGGGCAAGACTACCCTTGCGTATGCGGCGGCGAAGCGCCTGGACCGCGAAGTCTACATCATGCAGGCAACCGCCGATACCCGGCCCGAGGATCTTCTCGTCACGCCGGTGATCGAGGGTGAAGCGCGGCTGCGCTACGTCGCCTCGCCGCTGGTGACCGCAATGCTGCGCGGCGGCATCGTGATCCTGGACGAAGGGAATCGCATGAGCGAGAAGAGCTGGGCTAGTCTGGCCCCGCTGCTCGACAACCGGCGCTACGTGGAATCCATTGTCGCCGGGATCAAGATCAAGGCGCATCCTTTGTTCCGCGTGGTGGCGACTATGAACGACGACGCCAGCACCTTCGATCTTCCAGAGTATATTCACTCTCGCCTGCAGCCGATGATCCTGATCGATTTTCCGGAGCGTCATGAAGAGTTCGCGATCCTGCGCGAGAACCTGCCGTTTGGCGACGACCACATTCTCAACTACGTCACCGATTTTCTGCAGCAGGCGCATGCGGCCGATGAACGCTACACGGCGCGCGACGGCATCAACATCGCACGCTTCGCCATGAAGCTGATGCGCAGCGAGACGGATCTGGGCAACGCTCCGCTCGGCCGCGCTGAGACTCTCAAGATCGCGATCGTGCAGACCCTCGGCGAAGAGGCCCTGCGGTATGTCGCTCGAAGCTGAGATCAAATCCGGAGGCGCCGGCGGTCTGGACCGCGGCAAGGTCCGCTACTTTCCGGTGGTGCCGGGCAAGCTGGAGTTCGCGCTTGCATTGCGCAAGCTGCTGCTCGCGACGAAACCTGGCGTGGTGGCGGTGGAGCTCCCCGGATTCCTCGCGACCTCCTATCAGCGGGCACTGGCGCGGCTGCCGGAACTTTCGGTGATTCTCTATCACGATGAAGATGGCGATGATCGCGCGATCTTCGTTCCCGTCGAGCCGTGCGATCCCTTCATCGAGGCGCTGCGAACCGCGGAGGAAATCGGCGCACAGGTGATCTTTCTGGAGCCGGATTCGGCGGAGCGTCCGCATCTGCCGGATACTTATCCCGACACTTATGCAGTCCGGCGCATTGGTCTTGATCCGTATGTAGAGGCTTATCGCGTATATCCGCAGATGCGCACGGAAGAGGTGACGGCGCACGCCTCCGCCATGGCTTGGAAGCTGCAGGGCGCAGATCCCGAGGCGAGCGTGGTGGCGGTGGTCGCGCTCAACATGCTGGATCCGCTGCTGGATGCGATGGAGACTCCTCAGCCGCCGCCATCAAGAGGCAAGAAGTATGAACCGGATTTACTGAATCCGCATCCCGATTGCCTGGCCGAGATCACGCTTGAGTTTCCCTACTTGCAGGAGCGCTACGAATTCTTCCGGCTGGGCATGCGTCCCGTTCCGGATAGCGGCGCTTACGATGACAAGGTGCTCGACCGTCCGCGCGTGCAGCTCGATTTGTTGCGCGAAGCCGAGGGCAAGTACTCTTCGTCGACCGGCGAACGGCTAGCGCACTGGCAGCGCCGCATGATTGCGCGCTTCACCCGCAATCTGGCGCACATCAGCGGCGATCTGATGGCTAGCGTTTATGACCTGGCGGTGTCGGCGCGCTCGGTCGTGGATGACAACTACGGCTGGGAAGTGTGGCAGATGGCGAATCGCTATCTGGCGCAGCACGAGACTTCGGATCTCGACACGGTGCGCCTGAACGCCAGTGAAATCTGGATCAACACCAAGAGGCTGCGCATCCGCCGCCGGCTTCCCCGCCCCAAGCAGCGCCTGAAACCGGCGGGCCTCAAGCCGCGCAAGCGAGAAAAGTTCACCGGCGAATGGGCACAGCAGACCTCCGGCGAGGCGATCTGCTCCTATCCGCCCGAGGATTTAGTGATCGAAGAATACGGGCGCTTCGTCAAGCAAAAGGCCAAGGCGATCCTGTCTGAGGAGCGGGCGCGCGTGGAGCCGTTCACCACTTCGATCCTGGACGGCATCGATATTCGCGAGACCATTCGCAACTGGCACCGGCACAAAATCTTTGTCCGGACCGCGAACCGCCTGGCGGGCGAAGTGGGCTCCGTCGTGGTCATCTTCGATGAGGATCGCGACGACCGTTATACCTATCTGACCACCTGGCTGGGTGAGCATCAGAACGAATCCGACATGGCGTTTTATTCGACGCATCCGTTCGATAACATCGTCGGACCCGGCATCGGACGGGCTGAATACGGCGGACTGCTGATGACGCTGCCGCCGCGCCGGCTGTTCGATGTGTGGTCGGATCCGGATTATGAATTCGCCGAGTCAAAGCCCGAGCGGCTGTTGATGGCGGCGCTGGATTACTCCGTGGAGCGTTTCGTGGTTTATGTCGCGGCCAAGCCGCCGCGTTCGATTTTCCGGTCAATCGCGGCGCACCTCAATCGCAAAATTCTTTACGTGCCGATTGGGCAGCTATCGCCCACCAAGCTCAAGAAGCTGCGCGTGGTGCACGTGCTCGACAGCTACGCGCGGCGCGCCGAAGCCAAGGAGTATATTTGGTAGGTGGTCCGGCGTTGGCGAATTTTCGTGGTCGCGATGCTGGTAGTCTGCGGCGCGTGGAGTCTGCTGCGGGCGCAGCGGCCATTCAAGGAATACCGCGGCCGCGAGTACACGAATTTCCCGGTCCCACCGGACTGGAATCGCCCGTTTGAATGGACTCGCGCGCGGCTGCGCGTTCCCGGCATTTATGGCGGTTTCCGCGGCGGCGACTCCAACTGGACCACCGATTATCCGCGCTCCGACCGGCACCTTCTGCAAGGCATCCGGCGTCTGAGCCGTATCGACACGCGCTCGGTGGAGCAGGTGGTGGATCTCGACGGCACCGACGATGTGTACAACTGGCCGGCGATGTACGCGGTGGAAGTGGGTCATTGGGCAATCCCGGATCAACAGGCGGCGCAGCTCCGTGAATTTCTGCTGCGCGGCGGATTTCTGATGGTGGACGATTTCCACAGCACCTTTGAATGGCAGATCTTTCTCGAGGGAATTAAGAAAGTCTTCCCGGATCGCGAGATCGTTGACATCGATAACGCGGATCCGATCTTCCACACCATTTACGATCTGGACAATCGCTTCCAAGTGCCCGGCGCACAATATCTGTGGAGCGGCCGGACTTACGAGAAGGACCAGAACGGCAGGCCCGATCACTGGCGCGCGATCTATGACGACAAGGGCCGCGTGATGGTAGCGATCTGCCACAACATGGATCTGGGCGACGCCTGGGAGTGGTCCGATGATCCGCGCTACGACGAGAGGTTTGCGGGACTAGCCTATCGTGTCGCGGTCAATTACTGGATATACGATTTGACGCACTAAAGGGGAAGATGACATTTCGCGGGCTAGCCCCTTCAGACTGCCGCCAACGCCGCGGTTGCGCTGGGGGGCGCCGCTGCCGTAGGGAGCGGATCGAATTTCACGCTCACCAGTTTCGAGACGCCGGGTTCCTGCATCGTCACGCCGTAGAGCGCCTGCGCGGCTTCCATGGTTCGCTTGGCGTGCGTGATGACGATGAATTGCGTGTCGTGCGACATTTCTTTGATGAGGCGCGTGAGGCGCAAAATGTTGGGTTCGTCGAGCGGCGCGTCCACTTCGTCCAGAATACAAAACGGGCTCGGGGTGTAGCGGAAGATGGCCATCAGCAGCGCCATCGCTGTGAGCGATTTCTCGCCGCCCGAAAGCAGTGCGATATGCTGCAGGCGCTTGCCAGGGGGCGACGCCATGATGTCGATGCCGCTCTCGGCCAGGTTGGCTTCGTCGGTGAGGCGCATCTCGCCTTGGCCGCCGCCGAACAGGGTCTGGAACATCTCCTTGAAGTGCGTGTTAATGCTTTCGAATGCTTCTTTGAAACGGCGCCGCGATTCGGTGTCGAGTTCCTGGATGGCTTTCTCGGTGTCGCGGATGGAATCGAGCAGGTCTTGCCTTTGCGTGTTCAGGAACTCGTAGCGCTGTTGGGCCTCGTGATACTCCTCGAGCGCCTGCGCGTTCACCGGGCCGAGCGCTTCGATGCGGGCGCGGACTTCCTGATAGCGCTGCTCGGATTCCTCAACATTGACGGGCTCAGGGCCTTCCGCCTCGGGCTCTTGCGCCGCGGCAATCTCGCTCGCGGA
>Ga0163163_10001272_pt1 | contig 21309 bp, 17 predicted proteins | sample S65metaG_FD_119766 | JGI IMG/M metagenome (GOLD analysis project Ga0163163, IMG submission 119766) | Switchgrass rhizosphere microbial communities from Kellogg Biological Station, Michigan, USA - S6-5 metaG | ecosystem: Host-associated > Plants > Roots > Rhizosphere > Soil | place: USA...
AGGAGCTAATCGCTCCGTCAAACAGTCCTCGGCTGGATTAGTTGTGTCTTTGACGAAGCTGAGCCGTAGCAAGGCTTGATGCCCGGACCCATTAGACCATGGTGGCCCTTACGGGCTAATTTTGGAACTGTTGTTGGCAGTCTTTATTAAGTCTCGCGCTGCGTTTTTCGGCTCGTGAACGGCTGGTGACTATGCTTTGCGGGGATTAAGAAAAACCCGCTAGCTTTGTGCTAACGGGCTTTTTTTGTGGGTGATCTTGGTTTTATCGAGCTTTGTTTTTTATAATTTCTGGTTTTAATTTTGGTGGTGATAACGGATTGCGAGAAACCGTTATCACCAGATGTCTTTTTGTTTTTGAGTACTTAATTTATTCAAGTACTGAATGTATCTTATGCGCCCCTATGGGTACCTGTCAACATGTTTTTGCTTACTTTCCTGTGTATAACTCCAAACACGCTTATGTTGGCTTTTGCACAAGGGGATAAACTCTCAGCTGGCAGCGATTCTTGGCCACAATAAAGTGCCCAAGAAATGCCAAACCATAGCACTAAAAGTTTAATAAAAAGCCAAATTAATGTGTACGCTCGTGGCGCGAAGGTTTGGTGGATGATTGGCTAAAGCGAGTCCAAGGCCTAACCAAAAATGCCGCAAATTGGGCCGCCTGAGCCGTCAAAATTGGCTAGTTTTTGAACGACTTATGAACATGCTTTGGCCATGCCAGCATGGCAGTGCCCACTGCCAACAAAATGGCCGTTTTTAGCACGGACAATAGCCGCCACGGCCGCCCAGCCAGAAAATCGACTGCAACTCACTGTTTATATAAAAAAGACCGGGCGGGGCCTTAGCATAAACGCATTTCCGGCATTTTTGAGACTTGGAACCGAAAAGCTACCATTTTGGCGATTTTGACTTAGCAAACACAAATTTTGCAAAATTTGAAATTCGGCAGCGCCTAAATTGCCATAAATAAAAAAGCGAACAAAAGCTGAGAGTTGGGCCACGAGCCTTAAAAATTCAAAGCTCAAAAATTTCATAAATCGGATGCGGCAAAAGCCCGCCTAAGTATTCAATTTAGTAAGCCCGTGCGGCCGCTACTGACGGCCGGTTTAGGCCAGCCTTAGTGACCGGAAAACCATTGGCATGGTAGGGCCGAAGTAGCTCCAAAAAGGGCAGGTCAAGCAAGTTAGTTAGAAGCCGCTAGGGCCAGAATAGTAGCTCAAAAATTAGCGAACACCTGTTCGTTTTATCTGTTATTTATAACAACGTTATTAAAACTACTACAAAAACTTTTAACTATTATTACTTCTTAAGCTTATCTTTTCCACAACGATTATCCTTGACCAAGGTGTTTTTTTGGCATATATTGCGCGGGTAGGCCAAAAACAAAAAACTTACAGCAAAAACAGGTTGCCGGGAGGCAAGCCTGAGAGCGGCTAACAATAGCGCTCCCCACTCGCTAAACGAGTGCCGAGCGGTCAGTCACGGCCACGGATGGTAACTGCTATAAAATAATTTTTAAAGAGCGGATTTACCATCCAAAGCCACAAAGTTTTTTAACAAAAAGGACCTAACAAAATGCGTCAAAGATTAAAAATAAGGTGCTGAAAAAGCGAACAAAAAGATGAATAAGTTGTATCGGCAAAAGAAATTATGGATCGCGCTGCTTGGCGTGATATTTTTATGCCTCTTCATTGTGAGCACTGATCCGCGGCAACTATCCGCCGGATTACTCCTTGTGCCACCCGTACTACTGTTTGTCATTTTGTTCGCGGTTTCGCTCACTCTACTCCGTGCTTACACGGAAGTTCCTAAAGCCAGACAGCGGCTAGCCAGCGGTGTAATTGCCATTGCGCCGGTCTTGCTGCTACTAATGGCTTCGCTCGGCCAATTAACCGGCAAGGATACCTTGCTGTCGTTGCTGTTCATTGGCGGACTAGCGGCTTACTTTAGCCGCGCTGCGCTTGTGCCAGAGAAAGGGAGTCAATAGAAGTGGCCAACATCTCTAGCGCGTAGCTAAACTGGGTTAGAACCTCTAGAAAACATAGATCTTGGACTACAGATCTCTGTTAAAAAGCCGATCCGTTTGTAGGGATCGGCTTTAATTTTTGAGATTATTAACTCTAAGCCTGGGCAGGTTCTAGGATGATGCCTTTACCCACGAACATTGCATTCATGCCTATGTGAAGCGCAGTCTCGCCACCTTCGGGAGTATCGTACCTAAAGTGAAGAGCTCTGTCTGAAATATGAGGGTTAAACACACCAAACAGTGGCCTAGAAGGATCTATTTCGACAGTTTGAGCAGGGTAAGAGTAGGGATCACTGACGAAGCTGGCGACATTAATAGTATTACCAGCAAGAATTTTTTCTAGCAGATCTTCGATCCTCTCAGTTCTATGATCCCTGTTTTCTGCGGTCAAAGGAACGGTCATAACGGCTAAAATATCTGAACGTTCGCGTCTGTCGCCAGGCTTGTCCTTATGCAAGTCGCTTGAGCCAAAGCCTCTCTTGTAGTACTCGCGTGAAGCATGACAGCCAATGTCATAAGCGACACTTGCGCGCGCTTCGGACAGTAATCGGTTAATACTGAACCCATCACCTGAGTATAGGGATTGGCGTAAAGCGCTGTCTGAGCGAGCGTTTTCTGGAGCCATCTCCCTTAACTGGTACCAGTACTCAGTTAGGCTTTTAACCTTATCTTCAAAACTTAATTCAGCCTTAGCCATGAAAACTCCTTTAGTTAGATTTACTTATACTGCTTTTAGCCTCTATAGGCAAGCAGTAGCGCTTTGGCATGCTTTAATAGAGGGAATTTGCTATAATAACCGGTAATGGACCCGCAATCTCAACCTCCAGCTAAGTTTGAAGCGCCCGCAAGTCGCCCACCGGGCGATATGATTCCGCTTGTCGCCGCCAACCAAGAGGCTAGCCCTGGCGTGCCAGAGATGGCCCAAAACCCGGCTTCACAAGCGCCAAGTATGTCTTTGCCGCCTCAGCCAACTGGCCCGATGCCAGCCGCCCAAGCAATCCCAGGATTATCAGCCGCTCCAACTTCTTCGGCGCCAGTTTCAATGCATCCAGCCGCGCCAGCTATAGCCGACGATCTTGATCTGATAGAGAAAGAGTGGGTCGATAAAGCCAAGGCGATTGTGGCCCAAACCAGGAATGACCCGTATGCCCAGAACAAGGAAATTAACACCTTTAAAGCCGATTATATGAAGAAACGTTATAACAAAGACATTAAGATTGAGCCATAAGGATCACATACAATGCACATCTTGGGCCAAAACTTGCGTCAGAAAATCTCACCGTATCTTGATACGGCTCAATTTTCGTGCTCGGCTTTGACTCCAAGCTGCGCTATCGTATGTGCCCCTTATAAATCGGATAAGGGTTATTAGATGAGCTTTTTAATAATTCTTGGCGTATCACTAGTAGTATTGGCCGTTATTGGCCTGTCTATCTATTTCCACTCACGTCGCACACTGCGTGAGCAAAAGAACTACGAACGCGGCCTCAAAATGGTGCCGCTTTTAATCCATTTGCCGCCACCAAGTGACGATATCGAAACCGGCCAGCGTGACGCGCGTGACGTTACCGACGAAAATATTTCTAAGGGCCAAATCCTCTATGACATTATCGCCGACACCTTTCAGAAAGGCTTTAAAAGCAAGTTTTACGGCCAGCGCCACTTCAGCTTTGAGATTATCGGTGCCAAGGGCTTCGTGCATTTTTATGCCGCTGTACCTGTTAGCATGGTTGATGTCGTTAGCCAGGCAATCGTCAGTGCCTACCCGTCGGCCCGTCTAGAAGAGGTGGCCGAGCACAATATCTTTAGCCCAATTGGCAAGATTAGCGGCACTATCGGCGGTGAGCTGAGCCTAAAAGAGGAGTTTGCTTACCCAATCGCCACCTACCAAGACCTCAAGCGCGATTCGATGCAGACTATCTTAAACGCTTTATATAGCCTTGATAAAGAAGATGGCGCCGGTATTCAGATTATGATGCGCCCAACCGACGGCAGCTGGCGCAAAACTGCTAAAGCCTTAGCCAGCAAGAAGCGCAAAGGTGATGATCACAAAAAAGGCGCCGCTGCGGCTATGGGCGGCTTAGCCAAAACTTTCGTAACTGCTACTGTAAAACCACCAGAGCACAAGGATGGCAAAGGTGACGACAAGAAGGAACTAACTGCCCTAGAGCAATCGGTTGTAGATGCCATTGACGACAAAACACGCTACCCGGCCTTTGAGGTCTTAATACGGGTCGTAGCTAGTAGTAACATCTCTCAACGCGCTCACACCGTGCTCAATAACATCGTCGCCAGCTTCTCGCTTTTCGACAGCCCGGGCAAGAACGGCTTTAGATTTACGCCGGCTAAAGATATCGAAAGCTTCGTGACGGCCTACATCATGCGCTTTTTCCCAACCGAAAATAAACAGAACATCTTAAACGCTGTAGAACTTGCAACGATATTTCATTTCCCAGATCAAAAGAGCATTCCAACTAGCCAATTAGAGCGCCAAGCCAGCAAGCAAGTTGATGGTCCGCGCAACATTTCCGACCGTGGTTTGATGCTGGGCTACAACCTGTTCCGTGGCACCAAGAAGCGAATTAACCTAGACCCAGAAGATAGGCGCCGTCACGTTTACGCCGTTGGTCAGACTGGTACCGGTAAATCTACTTTGCTCGAAAACATGGCGCTCCAGGACATGCTTAACGGCGAGGGTTTTGCTTTTATTGACCCGCACGGTGACACCGCGGAGCGCCTGTTGGCGATGGTGCCAAAAGAGCGCACAGAGGATGTTATTTACTTTAGCCCGGCCGATATGGATTATCCGCTTGGCCTTAACCTATTTGAGTTTGATAACGAAGACCAAAAAGACTTCTTGATCCAAGAGACTATCAACATGCTCTATAAGCTGTACGACCCGCAGCACCAGGGTATTATTGGCCCGCGCTACGAAAGTTTGTTCCGTAACGCCGCTCTGACCATTATGGCCGATCCAGCTGGCGGTAGTTTTATCGACATTCCTAAACTGTTTAACGACCAGCAATACGTCCAGCAAAAGCTTCAATATGTTACCGATCCAACTGTGCGCGACTTCTGGCTGAAAGAAATGCCAGCCAGCCAAAGAAGTAACGAGTTCGGCGAAGTGAAGAGTTGGTTCGTCAGTAAGTTCGGCGCCTTCTTAAGCAACACCATGATGCGCAACATCATCGGCCAGGTAAAGAGTTCGTTCGACATGCGCGAAATCATGGACAACAAAAAGATCCTACTGGTTAACCTAAGCAAGGGTAGAACAGGGGAACTTAACTCCAAACTGCTCGGTATGATTTTTGTTATGAAGTTCCAGGCCGCCGCCATGAGCCGGGCCAGCATCCCCGAAGACCAGCGTGTCGACTTTAGTCTTTACGTTGATGAGTTCCAAAACTTTAGCACCGATTCATTCGCTACTATCTTGAGCGAGGCCCGTAAGTTCCACTTGAGCCTTATCGTCGCTAACCAGTTTACTACCCAGCTAACAGAGGAAATTCGCGACGCTGTCTTTGGTAACATTGGTACGATTATTGGATTCCGTGTTGGTACCAACGACGCCGAGTTTTTGGCCAAGTATTTTGCACCTACATTCGATAGCTCCGACCTGCAGCGCATCCCAAATCACAATGCCGTTGTCCGTATGCTCATCGGTGGCGTACCGTCTCAGCCATTCAGTATGGCCGGCCTGCCTCCGTTAGGATCAGAGAACAAGCAGCTGTTTGACGCCTTAAAACAATTATCAGCCGCCAAGTACGGCCGTCCGCGCGCTACCATTGAAGCCGAGATATTTGAACGTCTTAAAGTGAATGAGCCAGCCAAGCCTGCCTTTGGTCAAGCACCAGCTGGGTCGCCTTTTGGCCAGGCCGCCAACCCTTACGGCGCCCCTAACGCGGGCCTAGCCAGCGCCCCGGCCGCTCAGGCCGCCGCCAAGCCAGCTTCTTTCTTTGACGACTGGATGAACAAGCGTAACAGCATGCCAGCCCGGCCGGTAGCCAGCGCTAATCCGTTTGGTTCGGCTCCAGCCGCGCCACCAGCACCCCAATTTGGGGCCGCGCCAGCGCCACCAGCTCCTCAGTTTGGTAGTGCACCCAGCCAGCCTGCTTTTGGCAGTGCGCCTATGCCTCAGCCATTTGCTGCGTCACCCCAACAGCCGTCCGTGCCTTCAGCTCCAGTTATAAGTGATCCATACCCAAGTATTTCACCGGCAGTGGCTGCTAGTTCGGATAGCACACCCAAGGCTCCAGAACCTGTAGCCGCCCCCGAACCTTCCGCCCCAGAGCCAACTGTTCAGCCTAAGGCTGATAATAGCCTGGAAAACCAGCAGCCAACCACCAAAAACATCACCAGCAATGAACTAGAACAGCAGGAAATAGATAGTATCGCCGCCGAGCTAAGAAGTAGCCTGGCCGCCAAAAAAGATCAAGAAACAGCTGCAGCAACGGCCGTAAGAAGCGAGTCAGGAAACTCAACCCCGGCCCCAGACCAATTAGAGGCCGGCGACACCATCTCTATAGACCAAGAGGGGCACATTACTCTAAATGACGATTCCGCCGCTCCTGGGGCTTCCTAGGGCCCCACAGACCGCTAAACCATAAGCATCACTACGGCTAACATGTTCGGCGCGGGCCCCACGATAAAGCTGGTATCTATTCCATTAGAGTTACTAAGATTGTAAGATATATGTCTTAAAGGATTATTTATGAGCGAGACTTTGACAAATGCCAATCTGTTAGAAACCAAAATCGCCGGCTGGAACGAGCGAGACTTTAGACAAAACGCCCATTATACCGGTAATGAAAACGGGGGTGATTTTACAAGCTACCTTCGAGCTTACAGATTTGAACCAGCTTTGCCCGATCAAGCTCTAACCTCAAGCACCGAAACAGCTAAACAGCTCAGAGTTGGATCCAGTCAACCCCGTCTTATAAGACCCAGGGACTCCTATCAAGAACGAAACGCTATGTTTAGACCAGATAATGAGCTAGGCATTGAAGTAGTGTGTAGCTATGACGATAGTGCTCGCCGTGGTTTTAATGTCGTGGCTGCTACCACGTTATCCGTAAGTTGGCTGCGCAGCGAGCAAGAAACTTGGTACGATATTGATGGTGCTGATCTGAGCGAAGTTAACCTGGAGGGCGATGACTTAGTTGGCCGTACCAGAGAGCTGTCTATGTCACATGGCTCTTACTTCCACTTCGAGGAACACTTTTTAGCACCTTATATTTTTTATCATCTAGATCGGCAACTTGATGAATATTCACCAGACCAGAATAAGGACGATAGCCCCGCCCGTCTGCTAACAGATGAGGGCGGTAATACTGTAGCTATCAGATACGATGACGATGCTTTGGCGATATCTGGTCTTTTCTATCCTGCAAGTGGATCGTCGTCTCTAAAATATTGGGCCGGACCAGGGCTATCAATGGTTGATTTATGCGGCGGTGCCAGACAGGCTATGCCTGACGAACATCCATTTTTTAACTTTTACGTAAGCATGGATGGCGATGAATTAGATAGAGGTGGGGGAGTTAAATTTAGCAATGTTGATGGTTCTACATGGAATCAGCAAAAAATCAGCAGAGACTTTGCCAGGCTTGTTGCCTATTTAGAGCCTGTAGATATCCTCTAAGATCTTTAGACTGAGCGACGGCGCAAAAGCCGGAAGAGTAGTTCGACTAACAATCCAAACATAAAGCCGGCAGCAAACAGCAAGATAAAGAACAAGAAGTTGTAGGAATAGCCGTAGTGCTTGGTGATGTAGAGATAAATACTGCCACCTAAGAGAGCGGAGAACCCACCGGCTAGCACGCCTGAAGGCCTAGCAATAGTCTTGCCAGCGGCTTCGCTAGCTCTTTCTATGCCAGGGTTATGAACTACTTTACTAAAGGCTCGTTCCGGTACTGATAAATCCTTACGAACACTCTGCAGCGTGCGCTTATATTTCAGATCTTTCAGATCCTTATTAACTAATGGTGAAGACTGGGCAGGGCGCTGGTCGTGCTCGCTTTGTTTGGAGAGGGTTTCTTGGGCACTAACAGCGTGTTCTTGGCTTTCGGCCCGGATATCGTCAAGCTTCTCGGCTTTTTCGTGGCGGGCGTGTTTACCTTGCTCGATTAAATCCTTTAGCTTATCGGCGTCGTGGTTGTGGGCTTCGGCCGAATGTTGATACTCGTGACTTTGTTGTGGTACCTGTTCGCTCATCTTTAGAAGCCTCCTCCGGTTGCATACTCTGATCTAATAAGTTCAAGTTCCTTACCGAGTAATCTAGATCGAGCGAAGAAGTAGCCAACCACAATCATAATGAAGCTACCAATCAAAATACTGGTGCCTGGGCCGGTGTTTGGCAACTTGGTGGTTAAATATTCGGCGGTTTTAACAGGAGGGCAGTTGATAGGTACGGCTACTTCGGTGCCGTATTTGTTGCTGATTACGCAGTCAAAGCTGGTACTCATTGCGCTAGGTTGATTGGTTGAAGGCACCGGACTTTTAACAGTAACTCGGAACTTCTTAATCATGTCGCTGTTGGCTTTAACGGTCTGAGCCTCCCATTTTACGGTGTGAGCAGCGCTGTCGTAAGTTCCACCTTGCTGGCTTAGGAAGCTGGTATCAAGAGCGGCGTAGTCGAGCAAGTCGCCAATGTCATCGGCAATCGTGTAGTTAGCTCGATCATAGTCATAGCTGTTATGGGTTATTAGGCTATATTCAATCACGTCATCACCGTTAGCTTTGGTTTTTAAACTGTCAGCTGGGTTAAGCTTTTGAGTAATATTCTGAACCGACTTACTAGGGGTAAGTGGCTGATCTGGCTTGGTTTCTACATCGGCCGAACAGGCAACCACATGACTGGTCTTGGTGTCAGAACCAATGTGATAACTTACCAGCACCGTTGCGCTATAGTTGCCATCTTTGTAGACGTGCTTCACCGTGTCTGTTAGAGCGGTACTTTGATTGGTCTTGCTTGAGTGATCGCCAAAATCGTAAGCATAGGAAACTACGTGCGTTAACTTGTCGTTACTAGTGTTGACGGTAGTTTTAAGCGTACTTTCTTTGGTTGTGCGATTGACTTCGGCTTGGGTCAGGCTACAAACCAAAACAGGGGTAGTACAATCTTTGTCGGTTGCCGATGGTACAGAACTATCCAGGGTACAAGGGTTAATAATGTTGACACAAAGATTAGTGCCGCCGCTCTCAACTGGAGTAACGTTGCTGCCGGTTAAAGTCGCTGCATTACAGATGGTAGTACCGTTTGGCAGGCCAGCTTTGACTTTTACTGTGACGGTTCCAGCCAGCTGGAAATTGCCGTCAATATAGGGTACCGAACCCAAGCTAAAGGTTAGCTTATTGCCACTAACAGTGGCCGGGCCGCTGGTACGGACAACATCAAAGTGAGTAGTATCGAGCGTGTCGCTAATAACCACATTCTCAGCAGGAGAAGAGTTAACCACGCTATTGCGGTATTCAAAGCGGAAAGTAAATTCGTCGCCTACGTTATGGGGCGCGACTGTGCCACCGTCAATAGTTTTTCTAAACTCCATCGCCGGATTAATCGGGGTAGTAGTCGTTTTTGGGACATCAATAGTGGTCAAGTTGCCACAGTCCTTCAAAATCCAGAACTTCGAGCCGTCTGGCTTGATTCCTTCGTAAGCTTGGTAGCTGTTTGGAGACGTAACAATGTCCCACGCCATTAGCTTGCGGGCAAAAATGGTCAGTGTATCGTTGATATAAATTGGCTGTTCGGCATCAGGGCTACCGCTACCTTGTTTGTACTTAGGGTCAATTTGACCGGATTTACTAACGGCCGAAAGAGAAGTTCGGCCTGTAGTCCAAAGATTGCCGTTTTCGGCAGTGCTAACAATTGTGACCTGTTGTGACAAATTAGCGATTTCATCACGCGTAATACCAAACTTACTATAGATTTGCTGAGTGTCATGAGTAAATGGGTTGTCCCAGGCATCCAAAATCTCTTGCTTGCTAGTCCAACCATTAGGAGCAATATAATCGTTGTCATAGGCCAGTGACTTCTGGGGTGGGGCAACCACCGCAAAGATCTGGACAAACATCGCCAGAGCCATAAAAGCAAAGCCCATACGCCTGATAGAGTTCTCTTGTCGCAAACGTTTGGAGTAAAAAGCTACCGTACCAAGCAAGCTTGGGTTAAATGGTAGGTTGCTGATTAACTTCTTAAACATCTGATTTGTGTCCAGGTTTTTGGTGTTTTTGTTTAGTTAAATAAAGTGTTCGACCTCATTTAACCATAAGCGTGCATACAGATACAAGCCCATTTTGTGTGATATTTGTCGTCTTTTTTAGCCTAAGCGCTTAAATAATAAGTAATTTGTGATATAATATATAAAATTATGGCAAATTATGAACATCCTATATGGGGCGAAATGGCAGAAGGTGAGATCAAAGCTTTCTCTTATTCTGTGAATCCTTATTTTAGTAATAAAATTGCCGGAACAGTTCAGCGTTGGCCGGCGAGTTTTGAAGTCGTCTTTGACGATGGAACTAACGGTATGCAGTATGACAATGGTGTGGTAAGCGTATATCACAGAGGTGGAGCTTCAACTCACTTACACCCTGAACGCCAAATTGGTTGCTACGAACCAAACTTCGCAGCAGATCTAGCTGCCGAAAGAAAACTTAGTGACTCCTTTGCCGATGGTCACTGGCCCGAGACCGAACCTGAAGAAGAGGAATATTAGTATTTATTTAAACTCACTCTGGAGTTAATATATATCGCAATGAGTTACGAAAAAGGGCCGAAAGAGGCCGCTTTGGCCTTGCCTTGGTACGGGATGGATACTGGCGATACCGAAGGTTTTAGAGTTACAGATCCCCAAGTTACCGCTGAGGAGCCGGGCCATTTCGAAGTATCTGCTAGGCGACTAAACTTTTGCAGTGAGGTAGTTTTCCCTGGAGGTGTCATCAGCTATATCTATGACAATAAAACAGTTGAACTATTTGACGCCGAGGGTGGCAGGACGGTTTTCAACCCTATTTTGCGCAAATATGATTACGACCCAGATTGGACGAAAAACCAGGAAATGCTAAAAAGCCGTCGCCAATCCACCCAGCCTTCAGCAGAGGCTTAGTTTATTTGCCGTTGGCATCACCTTTAGATTGCTTTACAGGTAGGCAATCCAAATTAGGGAATGTCACTAGGGGTGCAACAGCCGGTTTCTAGCAGCAAAAGTAATCAGACCTTCCTCCATGCGATTTAGGAGGTCGGGACCAAGATAAGACCCTTCGTGTCTGATGTTGTATTTGAAAAATAGATCCGGCGGATAGTCGCTCACTTGATGTGCAGATGGCTTGTATACATCGGAAGGGCTTAAGTTGGTGCCAGGATCAAATTGTAAAAACTGACCCGAGTCTAAAAGGACGTCTTCGGAACCCCGGGGAGGAATGTACTCGTAAGTACCCCAGCCTCCAGCAGGATTATGATGATTAAGGACCCAGCCATGTGCCAGGGCCTTACCTCCGTTTTTTATTCGCCACAAATGCCGCAAAATGCTTTCCGGGCCTACCCCTTTAAAGGCAATTGTTATAACACGATCAAAGGGCACTGCCTTTTGCAAAGCCAATACAGCAAGTTGTCTGGCTGATTCATAGATATCTCTCTGTCTATCAAGAGACGGTTGTGGGACTCCCTGTTGTTCTAGGTTATAGGCTATTTGCATAGCCTGTTCGCGCTCCAACCTAGCTTGTTGTTGGGCGTTCATGGCCTGAAGACTTTCTCGCTCCATGACTCGTCTTGCAAATTCGTTAGAGTAGATTCCCATGTTCTTGATTAAAATAATACGCCTCTGCTTTAACGATGCAAGCTTAAGGGGATTGCCCCAATACTCAAGATATATTAAATGCATGTTGAGGCGAACAGGTTTGTAGGTACAATAATGTTATGAAAACAGTCGTTGATCCCAAGCGCTTTGGTGTTAGCTTCTCGGTTAAGCAGTGCGCTCACTTTGGCAGCGACCCAGTTAAGGTGTTACATTGGCTGATTAAAGATATGGGTTTTCGGCGTTTTCGCCTGATGAGCTACTGGGATGAAGTTGAAAAGAACAGGGGCCAGTTTGATTTTAAAGAATTGGATAGGGAAATAGCCGCTATTGAAGCTGTTGGCGGGGTTATTATTCTGGCTGTAGGTGTTAAACAGCCGCGCTACCCCGAATATCATTGGCCAGACTGGGCCTGGGAACTGTCCAAACCAGATCGAGATGAGGCGTTGTTAAAATACCTACGCTTATTGATTGAACGTTATAAAGATAACAACAATATAATTTCCTACCATCTGGAGAACGAAGCGCTGCTAACCGGCTTTGGCGAACGCATCGAAATCGACCGCCGCCGGCTGTTTAAAGAATTCACAGCCGTCAAAGAGATAGATAACAAAAAGCCAATCGTCATGAGCACTAGCGCCGCCTGGGGAATTCCCATCATCGGGCCTATCCCTGATCTTGTTGGCTTTTCTTACTACTTAATCAGGTGGAAGGACAGCAAATACACCACCACCTATCATTACGCCTGGATCCATCGCCTGCGCGCCATCCTAATCCGTCTAATCTGGTGGAAGAAGAGCTTTATCCACGAACTCCAGATGGAGCCCTGGGGGCCAAAGGACATCTGGGAGATGACCCTAGCCCAGCAAGACGAATCAATGGGGCCAAAACAGATCAAAAAGAACTTCAAACACGGCAAAGCGACAAGGCTCTACCCAATAGACCTCTGGGGCGGCGAGTGGTGGTACCAACGCGCCGTAATAGACAAAGACCAATCTGTTGCTAAGCTAGTAAAAACCAACTGCCAATAGCCTTATGCTTGCAAAGGGGAGGCAAAAGGCGTTAAATTCGCTCAACTAAACAGAGGACCAAGATCTATGCCATTCACACCTAAAATACCCCGTGACGAATTTATAGAGGCTATGGTAGAGTCCGATGTCCCTATTATAACGGAGAGAGAATTTGGTGCGGTCGCAAGACTACTAGAGAACAGATGGACTATCGCTGGGCAATACGCTATTGGGCCACGTGCCCATGTTTATGAAGGTTCTCCAGATGAAGACGCGAACGGTGAGCTGGTTGCTCGTAGAGTTTTTAGACTAGGTGGATTTATCGCCGAATCCGTTAGAGCACTCGCCTTGAATAGAATACATACCGGTAGAGCACCGGAATATCTTGATCTTTTGACTCTCGGAGAAAGGTCGCACATAACAATATTTGGTAGGGATTTTAGTCGTATAACTAACAGCTTGGACGCGGGGAGTAAGTTTGACTATCATTTTGATGCTCGGCTGGTTTTTGAAGGCGACAATGTATCACCTCCAGTTTTAACTACTAGAGAAGTAGGGCGTATTATGCAATTTGATGATTATATTGATGCCCATATCCTCAACCGTAATTTCAGCGATGAGTATGTACAAATGAAAGAGATTGGGATTGGTCTCGCTCAAGATTTTTGCTCTTCCGCCAGTCGCATGTCTCAGTCCTTGGCCGCTTTAGCGGGCCTCTAGGGCCTTTTAGGTCCCAAAACCGTGAATATACGGCTCGTTGAGCTTTGCGGCGGTTTTATTAGTTAAAAAATGGCTAAAACGGCCTGATTTTATTGCATAAAGTTGGCGAAAGGGCTATACTAATAACAGATATGTAGAGGTCTTAAAGAGGGGAAAAAGCGTTGGCTAAAGATAAAGAGTCGGATTATAGTTCTGCTGATATTCAGGTGCTTGAGGGGTTAGAGCCTGTCCGTAAGCGTCCCGGCATGTACATTGGTGGTACTGGCCATGATGGTCTGCATCACCTTATCAAAGAAATTGCCGACAACTCGATTGACGAAGCTATTGCTGGCCACGCCACAGAGGTCAAAGTTACTATGCTGGCCGATGGTGGCTGCCGCGTAGATGACGATGGCCGTGGTATCCCAGTAGATAAGATGGAGAAAACCGGCCTTAGCGCTCTAGAAACAGTGCTAACGGTGCTGCACGCTGGCGGTAAGTTTGGCGGTGGTGGCTATAAAGTATCTAGTGGTCTGCACGGTGTTGGCTCCAGTGTTGTTAACGCTCTTTCTACCAAGCTGCACGCCGAAGTCAGGCGCGACGGCTTTAGCTGGACCCAAGATTACGAACGCGGTAAGCCGCTAACCAGGATCCAAAAGGGCGAAGCTACCGACAAAACCGGTACCAGCATTACTTTTTACCCTGATCCAACCATTTTTAAAGAGTCAATTGAGCTGGAGTACGAATGGGTAGTGGACTATTTGCGCCACCAATCCTATCTGACAAAGGGCATCAAGACCACTGTTATTGACGAGCGTACCGGTGAGCGCTGCAGCTTTTACTTCGAGGGCGGTATCCAAAGCTATGTTCGCCACCTTAACATCGGCAAAGAAACCGTTGGCGACAAAGTCTTTTATGTCGAAAAACAGATTGAGGACGTCATGGTAGAAGTGGCCATGCAGTACAACGACAGCTTTAACGAAATGGTTAAGGCCTTTGCTAACAACGTCCTGACCCCTGATGGTGGTACCCACTTGATCGGTTTTCGTACGGCTTTAACCCGCGTTTTGAACGATTACGGCCGCAAGCAGGGGCTGATCAAAGAGAAGGAAGAGAACTTGAGCGGCGAGGACTGCCGTGAGGGTCTAACCGCTGTTATTTTAGTCAAAATTCCTGATCCTCAGTTTGAAGGCCAGACCAAGAACAAGCTTGGCAACCCAGAGGTAAGGGGCTATGTCGAAAAAGTCATGGGCGAATATTTCGCTTATTTCCTAGAGGAAAACCCAGCCGTTGCCAGGGGCATCATTGGCAAAGGTGTTTTGGCCGCCCGTGCTCGTAAAGCCGCCCGCGCCGCCCGTGAGAACATCTTACGCAAAGGGGTGCTGGACGGGGCATCTATGCCCGGCAAGCTATCTGATTGCAGTAGCAAAGACCCAATGAACTCAGAACTCTATCTGGTAGAGGGTGACTCGGCCGGTGGTTCAGCCAAAACTGGCCGCGATTCTAAAACTCAGGCCATTTTGCCACTACGTGGTAAGGTGTTAAATGTTGAACGCGCCCGGCTTGATAAGATGTTAGCTAACAACGAAATCTTGAGCCTAATCAAGGCCTTAGGGGTTGGCATTCAGGAGTCGTTCGACATCGCTGGCCTCCGTTACGGCCGGATTATCATCATGACCGATGCCGATGTTGACGGCAGCCACATCTCAACTCTTCTTATGACCTTTTTCTTTAGGTACATGAAAGAAGTTGTCGATGGCGGGCATGTTTATTTAGCCAAGCCACCTCTGTTTGAGCTGGTTAAGGCCGGTAGAAAGAACAGCGTGTTTATTTATGATGAAGCCGAGCTTGATAAAGAGTTAGACGCCCGCATTGCCGCCCGCAAAAAAGAGGGCACCAAGATTGATATCTCTGATGACCGCCTTAAGCAGGCTGGTTTTATAGAGCAAAAGCGCTACAAAGGTTTGGGTGAAATGGACGCCGAGCAACTGTTTGAAACCACCATGAACCCAGAGAAGCGGGTGCTGGTTCAGGTTAAGGTAGAAGACGCCGAAAAGGCCGACGCCATCTTCAACAAGCTGATGGGCTCAGAGGTTGAACCGCGCAAGGGCTTTATTCAGGCCAATGCTAAATTCGTTAAAGACCTCGATATTTAAAAGGAGAATACCGTGCAGACACTTACTACGCCACCTACCGCAGCAGCCGAAACTGGAACCCGAAACATCATTGAGGTTGGTAAGGAGTTATATCACGGTGTTTGGCCAGTAAGCAGATCAGGACTAAGGGATGTAGCGATGCAATTAGAGGTTCTGCCAGACGAAACTGTGGTTGCTCAAAGAATTCTTAGGGGTTTTGAGCCCGGTACAGGTCATGTTACAGGAACATATAGCTTTAGAGATTTTGCCCTTGGATTGGCCTATTGTGCTGGGGTGGAGATGACTGATGAGCAAGTCGACCTTCATGAGCAGGCCGTTGTTTTAGAGCATCGGAGGGAGCATTTAGATCAGTCTTATCAGTCAATGTTTCAGGCAATTGACCAAGTGCAAGTTCAATCCAAAGCTCGAGCTGAACTTTATCTAAAACTAGCAGGGGTAAGAGTCTAAGATGGACGACGATCAGAGCACCCCTATGCCAGATGAGCCTATTGAGGCCAACGAGCCTATGGAAGAAGCTCAGTTTGCCGATGTACCAATGGAAGAGATCAACAGCGACACTCCCAACAAGTACACTATGGCTGCCCGAACAGAGGTAGAGGTACTTTCTGGGATGTCCCACTCGCGTCTTGTTGAGCGCCGCACCGTGGAAGATGTTATGGAGGACAGTTACCTCCGTTATTCTATGAGCGTTATCATCGATCGCGCGTTACCAGATGTCCGCGATGGTTTAAAGCCTGTACACCGTAGAATCCTGCACACCATGAACGAATCCGGCTTGCGTAGTGGCGCCCGCCACCGTAAAAGTGCCACTGTTGTTGGTGACGTAATGGGTAAATACCACCCGCACGGCGACAGCTCAATTTATGAATCTATGGTTCGTATGGCCCAGCCCTGGGCAATGCGCTATACGCTGGTAAACGGGCAGGGTAACTTCGGTAGCATGGACGGTGACCCAGCTGCCGCCTATAGGTATACAGAGGCCAAACTAGAGCGCCTGGCGGACGAATTGCTAGAAGACATCGACAAAGAAACGGTTGATTTTAGAGATAACTACGACGGCACCCACCAGGAGCCATCTGTTTTGCCGGCCAAATTACCAAACCTGCTTTTGAACGGTCAGCTTGGTATCGCCGTTGGTATGGCTACCAATATTCCACCGCATAACCTTGGTGAATTAGTTGACGCCGAAGTAGCTTTAATTGAAAATCCAGAGGCCACGGTTGATGATTTGATGGAGTTTGTTAAGGGGCCAGACTTCCCAACCGGCGGTGTTATTTATGGCAAAGACGCTATCCGAACCGCTTACGCCACCGGCCGCGGCGGCGTGGTAACCCGTGGTATCGCAGAAGTTGTCGAAGGCGCCAAAGGCCGCAACCAGATTGTAATTTCGGAAATTCCTTATGGCCTCAACAAAGAGAGCCTGGTTATTAAAATTGCTGACTTAGTGCGCGATAAGCATTTAACAGGGATCAGCGACCTGCGAGACGAAACCGCTAGGGGCAAAGTCCGGATTGTAATCGACCTCAAGAAAGACGCTTATCCAAAGAAATTACTAAACCAGCTTTATAAACTAACGCCGCTCCAGACCACCTTCCACTTCAACATGATGGCCCTGATTGACGGCATCCAGCCAAGAGTTTTGGGGCTAATCGACATCTTAAGCGAGCACCTTAAGCACCGCCGAACAGTGGTCCGCCGCCGAACCGAATACGAACTGCGCAAGGCTAAGGAACGAGCTCATGTTCTGGAGGGCCTTAAGATTGCGCTTGATCATATCGACGAAGTTATTAAGGTGATTAGGGCCAGCGAAACTTATGACATCGCCCTAGAAGCCTTAATGACCAAGTTCAAACTGTCTGATATTCAGGGGCGCGCTATCCTAGCCATGCAGCTCCGCCGCCTAACCGGCCTTGACCGTAAGGAGATAGAGAACGAACTTGATGAGCTGACCAAGCTGATTTCTAAGCTGGAATCTATCTTGGCCGATGACAAGAAGATCCTAAAGATTGTTAAAGACGAGCTGATTGCCCTTAAAGAACAATACGGTGACGAGCGCCGAACAAAAGTTATAAAGGGCGAGCTTGGCAAGATGAGTGATGAGGATTTAATTGCAGACGAACAGGTTGTTGTAACACTTACAGCGAATAACTATATTAAGCGCTCATCTATTCAGGACTACAAGAAGCAGGGCCGAGGTGGCAAGGGACGAAGAGGAATGGCCACACGCGAAGAAGATGTTATCGAACACGTTGTAAATGCCTCAACACATGACTTCCTATTATTCTTCACAAACAAGGGAAGAGTATTTAGGCTTAAGACTTACGAAGTGCCAGCTGTGGGCCTAAACGCCAAGGGCGTGGCGATTGTTAATCTGCTTCAACTCCAACCAGAAGAAGAAGTCAGCTCTGTTATTAATGTTTCCAAGACCACTGGCGCCGCTGGCGGCAACCTGATGATGTGTACCGTTAGAGGGGTAGTTAAGAAGACGCCATTCGAACAATACCAGAACGTCCGCAACAATGGCCTGATTACCATTAACCTCGACGCAGGTGACGAACTCAAGTGGGTCCGCATGACCACTGGCGACAACGAAGTGGTAATTAGCACTTCCCAGGGGCAAGCGATCCGCTTCCACGAACGTGATGTCCGTCCAATGGGCCGCGCCAGCCGCGGTGTCCGTGGTATCCGTTTGCGAGCAGGCGATCAAGTAATTGGCATGGATATAGTCGAGGAGACAACCTCCATATTCGTTATCTCTGAATTTGGCTATGGCAAACGTACCAAGATTGCTCAGTTTACCGCCCATGCCAGAGGTGGCGTTGGTATCCGTAGCGCTGTGGTTAACAAGAAAACTGGTAACCTGAACGGGGTTAAGGCCTTAACAGAAAACGCCAACGAGGTAATAATCATCTCTACTTCTGGTCAGACTATCCGCCTGGGCCTTAAGGATATCCCAGAATTAGGCCGTGCCACCCAAGGTGTTAGAATCATGCGCCTGAACGACGGCGACAGCGTGGCATCATTAGCCCTCGTAGACAAATCGCTCGAGATTGAAGAAGGCGAAGACGACGAAGCCCTTGAAGTAATCGCCACCGAAACGACTCCATCCACCGAAGCCGCTCCAACCGAATAAGCTCATGCTTGCATCTCTTCGAATGGAGGAGTAAACATATAGCGTATGAGCGATTTTATGGCCAGATATGAAGCATCTAAGAGTAAACCCTTAGATATTCATGTCCCAGTGGATATTCCTCCAAGTACTAAGCCACCGGAGCACCAAACCAATGATTTATCGGTTGAGGAGCTTTGGCCAGACGAGCGTGGAGAGCTTTGTAGGCAGTTTCTTCACATAATGATGAGAGTTGAATCGCCAGATTCAATTGATGTTCCCTCGGGTGATGGTGTCCAAGACGGCAAAAAGAAAGCGTTTATCTTGGGAGGGCATGTAGATCCCCACGTAAAATCTTATGAAGCGCATTTTGCCGACTCAAAACCGAATCTTACCTATGTTCCCCTAAAACTTGCCGCTGCTTATGGCCCAATTATTTTACGAGCAGATGGGATTGTATGCTATCCACGAGGAATCCCGTTGCGAACTAAGGAATTTGTTGTAGGCAGATTGCACGATGGTGAAGCGGTAGGGCCCATATATAAGACAGAAAAATACACTGCATATACTCCATCTCTAACGCTACAACTTGATGACTATGGTGGAACTAGCGAAGTAACTTACCCCGGGAAGCCATTTGCGGCAGAACGACAGGTGCAAGTAGGATACGATCACTCTATGAAGCTCAACTCATTTAAAAGAATAATGCCGACGCCGCTCGATACCCTTCTTTTTTTGTATGCTCAAAAAGCAGGGCTTTAATAGTCAATAGGCTCATGCTTGCTATCCAGGGGTGATGATAGGACAATAGCTCTATAACTAACGGAGGCTCAGATATGGCAGTTGCGGCTAGTGAACAGGGAATAGTTACCCGTGAACAATTAGAGCTCGATCAACGGGCTTTCTTCGATAGAATATCTGACATACATATTGCATTGGTTGGCCTAGAAGATCAGAGTAAGCCGCAGCCAGGTTTAGGCGGCTCGGGTCATATCACAAGAGTCTATGTCACTCCTGATAACATGCCTTTATATCTGTATAACCATACTGGAGAGTGGGAAGAAGTTGATGATTTTAGTTTTCCAGAACAAGAAGGCGAGATCAGACGAGCGGTATTTAATAACCAACAGGCTTTTCCTGTGAGATCGATTCAAGCTGAAATAATGCATCGTGGAATGGGGTCTTACTACTTCCGTCATCCTGGCAATCCTTGCTTAAGCCACCGTGTTAGGCATTCAGATTTAGCTAAATACACTGTAACTGCTTATCAACGGCCAATCGTCTTAAGCGGGTCTGACGAAGAGCATAATGTTGTGCCTAGACCGGTTTCTGACGCGCAATAAGCTCATGCTTGCATCTGTTAGGTGATGGGCGGATGATAAGCATATGAGTGATGTAAGCGAAGGTTCACCAGAGATAACTAAGATCGGGATTGATACCGCCAAGAAGCAGTTTCTAGTAGACCTAGTGCTGCTTGAGCAGGTTCAAACCGACCTGCATTCCAATACTTTTGTGAGCTCAAGGCAATACGGGCAATATGAGCTACCTATATCAGCTCAGCTTGGATACTTTGCCGTTTATCCTAACGATCACCATGCGGAGGTACTTCGCAATGGTAGGTTTACTCATCCACCGCATCCAGAGATCCATTTGCTTCAGTATACTGAGGCCAATCCATTCAAAGCCGTTAGTATCGCTGCCGTGCTATGTAGAGACTCCGGTAAAGTCGCCGTCACGTTCGTTTCAGCCCAAGAGAATGGCGCCCATAGCTCTATTAACCTGAGCCAAGCCTCAAGTTTGTCTAACTTTCAGATAGTTACGCATATGAATCAAACGCCTTTTGTGGACGCTCGGATAAATGTTTAATATCATTATCACAACAATAATTGCCATAAACACCCTTGACTAAGGAGTAGGGAAGCTGTACTATTCAATGAGCTTTTTGGAGCCTCTGTATAGTTGTCTCTTTTAAAGTCCCTTAAAAATTTAGATAGTGCAATTTGGTAGCCCGTACAGGCTGCCAAGAGTTCATCCCCTCACCGGGGTGAACTATCAACGTCAGTTTTTGATCTACCCTCCCCGGGTGGATCAGTATATGTTTTGAATGAGAATTTCGAACATCCAGTTCGCTGCAAAGCGAATTTTTTGGAGAGTTTGATCCTGGCTCAGGATGAACGCTGGCGGCGTGCTTAATACATGCAAGTCGAGCGGTAAGGTTCTGCACTTATTATTTAATCGTTGGAGTTTACTCCGTAGATTATCCCTGGCTAGGGGTAATTAGATTGAATACTGAGTGTAGAATACACGAGCGGCGGACGGGTGAGTAACGCGTAGGAATGTACCCCAAAGTGAGGAATAATTCCGGGAAACCGGGACTAATGCCGCATGTGCTCTTCGGAGTAAAGCTTTATGCGCTTTGGGAACAGCCTGCGTCTGATTAGCTAGTTGGTAAGGTAACGGCTTACCAAGGCGATGATCTGTAGCCGGCCTGAGAGGGCGGTCGGCCACACTGACACTG
>Ga0163163_10001273_pt1 | contig 21307 bp, 23 predicted proteins | sample S65metaG_FD_119766 | JGI IMG/M metagenome (GOLD analysis project Ga0163163, IMG submission 119766) | Switchgrass rhizosphere microbial communities from Kellogg Biological Station, Michigan, USA - S6-5 metaG | ecosystem: Host-associated > Plants > Roots > Rhizosphere > Soil | place: USA...
GGTCGTCATGAGGGCCGCGATGCCAGCGGCGCCGACGCGTCCTCTGGCTTCCTCGGCAAACTGTTGCTTCCAGGACTCGAAGCCCGCCCCCGAGTGGCCACATTGCGCCGCGCTTGCCGCTCCGCCCGCCCACGGAACCGTTGAGGCTATGATCGCGACCGTCTTGAACCAGCTCGCCATGCAATTCTCTTTTCGACCGCGCATGAGAGACAAAACGCTGCCCTGTCATTCCAGTCAAAATGAGGCATGCCGACCGTCGTCGTAAACCGCATCCCGGCAATGCCGGAACCCGGCTCGTAGCTGATTGTTGAGGGGTAAAGCCAAGCCTGACGCGCGACGTCTCGGAGAGGATCACCTCGAATGCAGCCCACCAAGCTCCTTCTACTCTCGTCCTTAGCGTTCGCGAGCGCGCTCCTGCCGGCGCAGGCCAATGTCCTCATCAATATAGATCAGAGCGCTCAGCGCATGACGGTCATGGTCGACGGGGAGCAGCGCTTCTCTTGGCCGGTTGCGACCGGCAGGGCCGGCTACGGCACCCCGAACGGCAGCTTCCGGCCCAACAGAATGGAAGAGGAGCATTTTTCCGACGAATACGACAGCGCGCCCATGCCGCACTCGATCTTTTTCGACGAGCACGGGCACGCGATCCACGGCAGCTCGGAGCGGCTCGGCGGGCCGGCCTCGCATGGGTGCGTGCGCCTATCCACCGCGAATGCCGCCGCGCTTTATGCGCTCGTGGAAAAGCAGGGAATGGCAAAAACCCGGGTGGAGATCGAGGGCGCCCCACCGACGCGAACGGCGCGTGAGCAGGTCCGCGAACAGCCTGCCAGAAGCCCGCGCCCGAAGGTGGTCAGACAAATCGACCAGGGCGAGACGGGTTACGATGCGGAGCCGCCGGTCAGGACCTATGGTGGGGGCTATGCCGGCCAGGGATATTACGGCCAGGGATATTACGGCGGGCAAGGGTATTACAGCCAGCCGTATGGCGGCTCGCCTTATTATTACGGCCGATAGCAGCGCGCGCCGCGAGCCTCAAATCCGGAGTTTAGGCTACGTCGCGCCGCGTCGATTAACTCCGAGGTAATTGGAAGGGCGATCGCGGCGGCGCTATTCTGCCGTGATGCAAACCGCAGTGCGGCCGCTCGGTGAACACCTGCGTGAGTGGCGCCAGCGCCGGCGCTTGAGCCAGCTCGATCTCGCGCTGGAAGCCGAAATTTCAACCAAGCATCTGAGCTTTCTTGAGACGGGCCGCGCGACGCCCTCGCGCGACATGGTGCTGCGTCTCGCCGAGCGGCTCGAAGTGCCGTTGCGCGAGCGCAACGTGCTGTTATTATCGGCCGGCTACGCCCCGGCTTTTTCCGAACGCTCGCTGCAAGACCCGGCACTCGGCGCCGCGCGTAAGGCTGTCGACCTCGTGCTTGCCGGACACGAGCCCTATCCGGCGCTGGCGGTCGACAGGCATTGGACGCTAGTGACGGCGAACCGGGCCGTGGTGCCATTGCTCGCGAGCATCGATGCTTCTTTGCTGAAGCCGCCGGTCAATGTACTGCGTCTGAGCCTGCACCCCAATGGATTGGCGCCGCACATCGTCAACTTGCAGGAATGGCGCACGCATTTGCTGGATCGGCTTCGCCATCAGATCGATGTGAGCGCCGACTCGGTTCTGGTCGACCTGCTCGCGGAATTGCGCGGCTTTCCTGCGCCTCAGGTGCGTGCCGGCGTCAAGCCAGACAAGGCTGAGGACTATGCCGGTGTCGCCGTACCGTTTCGGCTGGCGACGGAGAACGGCGTACTTTCCTTCTTCAGCACGACGACCGTGTTCGGCACGCCGGTCGACATCACGCTATCGGAATTGGCGCTGGAAAGCTTCTTTCCCGCCGACGCCGCGACGGCGGAAAGACTGCGCCGTAGCCAGGCGGCTTAAAGCTGCGCCTCGCTCTTCAATCTTTGGACCAAAGCCGGCGTGATAAAACCATCCGCAGGCTGAATGCCGGCTTTGATCTGATAGGCATGCACGGCGTCACGTGTCGCCGGCCCGATCTTGCCGTCGGCATTGCCTTGATAGAGCCCGAGCTTCGTCAGCGCTTGTTGCACCGTCCGGCCATCGGCAATCGAGAGCGGCTTCAAATCTTTCGGCCAAGGCGTATGAATCCCGCCTTCGCCGGCGATTTGCTGTGCCAACATCCCGACCGAAATCGCGTAAGCGTCGGACGTGTTGTACTGCTTGATGACAAAGAAATTGTCGGTGATCAGCCAGGCCGGACCCTTCGCACCAGCCGGAATGAACAACAGCGCATCGCCCACCTTCGGCAGCGGCTTGCCGGAGGCGGTGCGAAAGCCTTGCGCCTGCCAATCGGCGAATGAATTGCGAAGCGAAGCGAAATTAAATGAATCGGGGATAATGACTTCGACGCCCCACGGCAGGCCGGCGACCCAGCCGGATTTTTGCAGGAAGTTGGCGATCGATGCGAGCGAGTCGGTCTTGGACGACCAGATATCGGCTGGGTGCGCTCCTTCGTAGGCAATTGCATATTTCAAGTAAGCGGAGGGCAGGAATTGCGGCTGTCCCATTGCGCCGGCCCAGGAGCCGACCAGATGGCCGCGCGTCACGTAACCCTTCTCCAGCATGATTAAGCCGGCGACGAATTCGTCGAGAAACAAGCTGCCCCGGTGCTGCTTGTAGGCGAGCGTCGCAAGCACGCGCAAGATATCGCTGCCGCCGCCGCTCGGCCCGTAATTGCTTTCGATCCCCAGGATCGCGACCAGGATTTCCGAGGGCACGCCGCTGCGCGCCTGGATTTTCTCGAGCGGGCCGGCAAGCTCGGCGGCGACATTGCGGCCTTGCGTTACGCGTTTCGGCGTGACGGATTGCGCCAGATATTGTGCGACAGTGATTGTGAATTCCGCCTGTTTCGCCGGTTTTGTCAGGATCGCCTGATCGGGCGTGAGGCCGCTGATCGCGCTATCGAAAGTCGCGCGGGAAACGCCGGCTGCTTCCGCTCTGGGCCAGATCGACTCCAAGAATTGCTGGAACTCCCCGGCTTGAGAACTTGCTGCATCCCGGGATTCGGCGGGCGCGAGCTTCGGCGCGGCAGTCGCAGAAACTGCGATGAGCGCCGCTACGCCTGCAATCATCGCGCGCTTCGCGAAAGCCATCATGCGAAGTGACACGACACTGATCCGTAAACACCGTAATCGGCGTGAAATGTGTCGCCTTTCCGCACGTCGACGGGCCGCGTGAACGAGCCGGAGAGAACGATTGCGCCTGCTTCGAGCCGCTCGCCGCGGAGCGCGAGGCGGTTCGCCAGCCAAGCGACGCCCTGCGCCGGATTGTTGAGCACGCCCGCCGCGACGCCGGTCTCCTCAATCTGTCCGTTGCGGATGAGCAGCGCCGATATCCAGCGCAAATCAACGTCTTGTGGCCAGAACGGCCGTCCGCCGGTGACGATCGCCGCATTTGAGGCGTTGTCGGCGATCGTATCGGTGACTTTGCGCGTGGCCTTCGTCTCGGGATCCAGTCGGTGTATGCGCGATTCCAGGATTTCGAGCGCCGGCGTCACATAGGATGTGGAGTCGAGCACATCGAAAATTGTGCAGTCGGGGCCGGCAAGCGGTTTTGCGAGCACGAAAGCAAGTTCCATTTCGATTCGTGCGGACAGGTATTTCTCGAACGGAATCACCGCGCCGTCGTTCCAGAACATATCGGTGTACAGCACGCCATAATCCGGCTCGTCAATCCCAACCGCGCTCTGCATCGCGCGCGGCGTGAGGCCGATCTTGTGGCCTTTCACCACGCGCCCCTTTGCTGAGTTTGATCGCCGTCCAGGCGCGCGGGATCGCATAGGCGTCCTCGACGGTCATGTCCGGATGCTCGAGCGAAAACATGCGGATGAACTGCTTCTCGTCTTCCGCTCTCTGCAGGCGCTGCGCCAATTCGGCGCGTACTATCGTCGAGCATCAAAATTCCTCGTCGACGACGGTGTTGCGCAGAATGCCAAGCGACGGCGATTCGACCTCGACAACATCCTCGGGCTTGAGCCATTTCGGCGGATCGAAGCGCGCCCCGGCGCCCGTAGGCGTGCCGGTGGCGATGAGGTCACCGGGCATCAACGTTGCAAACGTGGAGAGATATTCGATCAGGAAATCGAACGGGAACATCATGCGGTCGGTCGAATCATGCTGGCGCATCTCGCCGTTGACGCGCGTCACGATTTCGAGCGGCTCGGCTGGAGAAACCTCGTCCGACGTGACTATCCATGGGCCGACCGAACCGGAGCGGTCGAAATTCTTGCCCTGTGTCACGTTGAATTTGCCGTGCCGCAGCCAATCGCGCACGGAGCCCTCGTTGCACAGCGTCAGTCCGAAAATGTGCTTATAGGCGCGCTCGCGCCGAATCCGCCGCCCGCCTCTTCCGATGACGATGACGATCTCGCCTTCATAATCGAGCTGTTCCGATACGCGCGGACGCACGATCGGCTGATCGTGGCCGACGATGGATGTCGGTGCGCGCACGAACAAGCTTGGATATTTCGGCAGGTCGGACGCCTCTCTATATTCCTCGTTGCGGTCCTTGTAGTTGACGCCGATGCACCAGAGCTTTTGCGGATCGGGGATCGGCGACAAAAACGTCACGTCGCTGAACGCGAGATCGGGCCGGTGCGCCGCTGCAACATCCATAGCGCGGGCATGGCCATCGTGCTCGATCAGGTCCTTCAGCGTCGGAAAATCCTCACCGATGTGCGGCGTCAGATCGACGATCCCATGTCCAACAACAGCGCCGTAATGAGGCCGTCCTTCGAGGAAATAAGTGGCGAGCCGCATCGTTCCGCTCCGCTCTCTTCAATCAAGCCGTGGCGCGCGCGTCGCGAATTGCTCGTCCTGCGGCGTCGCCGGCAGCTCGCCCTCATCGCGCGCATGGCGCACCACCTCCATGATAAGGCGCAAGCCGAGGGGCGCTAGCGCGCGTTCCCAGAGTTCGCGCGCACTTTCGCCATTCTTTACGAAAATCCAGTCCTGCGCGGCGATCGGCCCCGCATCGAGCTTGTCGGCGAGGTGATAAATGGTGCCGCCGGCAACGGGATCGCCCTCTTTGACCGTCCATTCGACTGCCGCCATGCCGCGATGGCGCGGCAGCAGCGAGGGATGATAACCGATGCCGCCAAGCCGCGCGCTTGCGACCGCATCGTGGGCGACACGGGCGTGACTATGTGCGGTCACAATGAGGTCTGTCTCCGGCGCGATGGTTTCGAGCGGCACGATATGCGGGTTCTCGTGCACATAGACGTCGATACCGGCGGCGCGTGCGCCGTCCGCGAGCCGGTCGTCGGCGGTCGGAACCGCGACGCGGGCTACCTCGATTCCCGGCTCTTTCAGAAGCAGATCGAGGACCGCGCGGCCGAAATATCGCGAACCGACAAGCGTGATCTTCATGAAATGGGAGACTCTGGCGCGAGTTGACCGGGACGGTCACACTTACGCAAGATTAGCGTACGAAGGTCAAGACCGTCCGGCGATCGCGGACGTCATGCAACCGGAGGGGCTATGCCGCGACAAATCATCGACATTTCCGTGCCGCTCGCCAACAAAATTCCCGCCGATCCGCCGGGAATGGAAGTCTCGATCACTTATCTCGATCATATCAAGAGCTTTCCGCATATCGCAGCGTTTTTCCCCGGACTGAAGATCGAGGACATGCCGGACAAAGCCGGATATGCCGCGGTCGAGACGGTGACGATCTCGACGCATAACGGCACGCATCTCGATGCGCCCTACCATTATCATCCCACGATGAATCATGGTGAGCGCTCGTGGACGATCGACGAAGTGCCGCTCGAATGGTGCTTTCAACCGGGCGTCAAGCTCGATTTCCGCCATTTCGCCGACGGCTATCTGGTGCAGCCCGCCGATATCGAAGCCGAATTGAAGCGCATCGGCCATGAATTGCAGCCGCTCGAAATCGTCGTCGTGAATACGAGCGCCGGCAAGAAATACGGCGTGTCCGATTATGTTGCTTCCGGCTGCGGCATGGGCTACGCCGCGACGATGTATCTACTCGAACGCGGTGTGCGGCTGACCGGCACTGATGGATGGAGCTGGGACGCGCCGTTTGTGCATACGGCCAAGAAATATGCCGCAACGCACGACGCCTCGCTCGTGTGGGAGGGCCACAAGGCCGGCCGGCATATCGGCTATTGCCATCTCGAAAAGCTGCACAACCTCGAGGCGCTGCCTGCGACTGGCTTCACGATCGCTTGTTTCCCGGTGAAAATTCAGGCGGCTTCGGCGGGATGGACGCGCGCGGTCGCGATCCTCGACTGAAGGTGCACGGGCACGGCCGTTGACAGCGGCAGGGTCTGCCCGCACAAACACCAACAAAACCGGCGTCCTGGGAGGGAAGAATGGCGGCAACGCGCAAGGTCGTAATCACCTGCGCGGTCACGGGGGCGATTCACACGCCCTCGATGTCGCCGCATCTGCCGGTCACGCCGGATGAGATCATCGCCGATTCGCTCGCCGCCGCGGAAGCTGGCGCCGCGATCCTACACCTGCATGCGCGCAATCCCGAGAACGGCCGGCCCGATCAGACACCCGAAGCTTTCGCGCGCTTTCTACCGCGCATCAAGCAGCAGACCAACGCTGTCATCAACATCACATCGGGCGGCAGCCCTTTCATGCAGGTTGAGGAGCGGGTGAAGCCGGCCGAGGTCTTCAAGCCGGAAGTCGCCTCACTCAATATGGGCTCGATCAATTTCGCGCTGTTTCATCTGCTCGATCGCTACAAGAACTTCAAACATTCATGGGAACCGGAATTTTTGGAGTCGACCCGCGATCTCGTCTTCCGCAACTCGTTCAAGGATATCGAGTACATTCTGAAGACGTGTTCCGGCAACGACACGCGATTCGAATTCGAGTGCTACGACATCGCACACCTCTATAATCTGAAGCACTTTCTCGATCGCGGCCTGGTGAAGCCACCGCTCTTCGTGCAATCCGTGTTCGGCATCCTCGGCGGCATCGGCACGCATGCCGAGGATGTGATGCAGATGAAGCGGACCGCCGACCGCCTCTTTGGCGATCAATATCGCTGGTCGGTGCTGGGCGCCGGCTCGGCGCAGATGCGCATTGCGGCGATGGCGGCGGCGATGGGTGGGAATGTGCGCGTCGGCTTGGAGGATTCGCTCTGGGCCGGCCCGGGCCGGCTTGCGACCTCCAATGCCGAGCAGGTGCGGATCGCCCGCTCGATCATCGAGGGGCTCGGGCTTGCGGTCGCGACGCCCGACGAGGCGCGCGGAATCTTGGCCCTCAAAGGGGCGGATCAAGTTGCGTTCTGATTCGCCTCCGGATTCCGGCGAAGCGCGGCGGTCACGCCGATGCTGAATTGGGATCTCTTATCGAACGCGCTCGTTTCCGGCGTGCTGCTTGGCGGCTTTTATTGCGCGGTTGCGGTTGGCATCACGATCGCCTTCGGGATGCTCGACATCGTCAATATCGCGCATCCCGCTTTTATCATGATGGGTGCGTTCATCGCCTATTTTTTCAATACGAGCTACGGTGTCGATCCGCTTCTCGCCTGCGTGATTGCCGCGCCGTTCGCCTATATCGGCGGGCGGCTCATGTATCGGCTCTACTATCTCGCCTTCGAGAGGCACGGCGAAGAATCGCTGCAGGGCCTGGCGTTTTTCTTCGGACTTTTGTTCATCATCGAGGTCGGTCTGTTGTTGATCTTCGGCGTCGATTATCGCTTCGTCGAAGCGCGCTATATTGGCCCCGGCATTGAAATCGGCTTCGTCTCGATCCCATGGCGCATGCTGATCGGCCTCATCGTCGGGTTGGCCATGGTCGGCGGCGTTGCATTGTTCAACGCCAAGACCTTCACCGGCCGCGCCATTCTCGCTGTCTCGCAAGATCCCGGCGCGTTGCGGCTCGTTGGCGGCGATCCGGTTCACGTCAAGGAAATTGCCTTCGGCATTTCCATCGCCACCGCCATCATTGCCGGCGCGCTGTTGATCATCATCCAGCCGGTCGAGCCGTCGATCGGCCGTGATTTCATCGGCCGCGTCTTCGCCATTTGCGTGCTCGGCGGCATGACCAGCCTGCCCGGCACCGTCATCGCCGCGATGCTGCTTGGCATCGCCGAAGCTTTGACGACCACTTATCTCGGCCCGTCCTGGGCGCCAGCGGTTTCGTTCGGCATCCTGCTGTTAACGCTAGGCGTCCGTCCCTCCGGGATTCTCGGGCGATGACTCTCCCCCACGCTAGCGACAGCGCGGTCGGCGAAAACCGCGCACGTCTGCGCGCAAGGGCGCTTCTGCCGCTCGCCGGCATGGCGATCGTCCTCGCGCTGGTGTTTTTCGCGCTGGATTGGGTCGGTACAGATTACGCCTATCTCGCCGCCTACACCGTCTTGCAGTACGTCGTGCTCGCGACCGCCTGGAACATACTCGGCGGCTATGCCGGTTACGTGAACTTCGCCTCCGCCGCTTTCTTTGCCGTCGGCGTCTATACGAGCGTCATCGTCTACAAGACGGTGAAACTGCCGCTGATCGCGACCATGCCGCTGGCGGCCGTCGCCGCCGGCCTGCTCGGCTTGGGCGTCGGTTATCTCACGTTGCGGCTGCGCGGCACGTTCTTCTCGATCGCGACGCTGGCGTTGTCCGTTGTCATGAGCACGCTCGTCGTCAATTGGGCTTATGTCGGCGGCTCACGCGGCGTCTACGTGCTGCGGCCGCAGACGATCGATTTCTTCGGGCCCTACACCCGCTATCTCTGCATCGTCATGCTGATCATGGCGATCCTCTCGATCGTCATTGCGCGCGCCGTCGAACGATCTTGGTTCGGGCGCGGATTGGCGGCGCTCAAGGACGACGAAATCGCCGCTGAATGCGCCGGCGTCCCGTCGCTGCGATTGAAGCTGGCGGCGACCGCCCTGAGCGGCGCGCTGATGGGCGCTGCCGGCGCGCCATTTCCGTTCTTCGTCACCTATGTCGATCCGGCGACAGCCTTCGGTCTGTCGATCGCGGTGAACACGATCGCGATGCCGCTGATCGGCGGCACCTCGACTTGGATCGGGCCGGTGATCGGCGCGGTGCTGCTCGGCAGCCTGCAGCAGATCGCCACCGTCACGATCTCGTCGGCGCTCAACCTGCTCATCGTCGGGGTGCTGATGGTGATCTTCATCACGCTCGCGCCGAACGGCATTGTCGGGTTGGTGCAAAAAATTCGGGAGAGGCGCGCATGAGCGGAGCTTCCGTCCTCTCCTCACGTGGGGTCGTCAAACGCTTCGGGGGTTTCACCGCGCTCAGCGGTATCGATTTCGATCTCGGCCCGAACGAGCGCGTCGGACTCATCGGGCCGAACGGTTCGGGCAAGAGCACGTTCGTCAATTGCCTGACGGGTGCGCTGCCCTGCGATGCGGGAAAAATCGATTTCGGCGGCACCGATATCACCGACATGGCGGCTTGGCGGCGTGCGCGGCTCGGATTGGCGCGCAGCTTCCAAATCCCGCGCCCGTTCCGCGGCCTCACGGTCCGCCGCAACATCGAAGTGCCGCTGGCTTTCGCCGCCGGTCTCTCGGATCAGGCGCAGATCGAAGCGGAAGCGGAGGAAGTTCTCGTGCGCGTCGGCCTTGCCGCCAAATCACGCAAAGCGCCCCGCAGTCTCAGCCAGGTCGAGTTGCGTAAGCTCGAGCTCGGTCGCGCCCTTGCCGCGCGGCCGAAAGTGCTGATCGCCGATGAAGCGATGGCCGGTCTCTCCGACAGCGAGGTCGATGAAATCTTAGTGCTGCTCATGCAGCTCAACGACAGCGGCATCGCCATCGTTTTGATCGAGCATATCATGCGCGCCGTCGTACGTTTTTCCCAGCGCGTCATCGTGCTCGTCGCCGGCGCCAAGATCGCCGAAGGCACGTCGCAGGACGTCATGTCGCATCCCGAGGTCGTGAGGGCCTACCTTGGGCAGTAGTCTGCACATCGAGAATATCGACGCGGGCTACGGCGCGGTCACCGTTCTGTCGAACGTCGCTGTCGACGTGCGCGACGGGGAGACCGTCGTCATGCTTGGCACGAACGGAAACGGCAAATCGACGTTGATGCGCTGTATCACTGGAGAAGTCGTGCCGACGAAGGGCCGCATCACTGCGGAAATCGACGGCGTCACGCACGATCTTGTCGGCCGCGCGACGGAAGCGATCGTCGATCTCGGGATTTGTCTCGTGCCAGAAGGCCGCCGGCTGTTTCCGAAGCTGACCGTCGAGGAGAACCTGCTGCTCGGCGCGTTTCGCAAGGCGGCGCGACCGAAAATCGCTGACAATCTCTCCTATTGCTTCGACACATTCCCGCGTCTTGCCGAACGCAAGCGCCAGCTCGCGGGATCGATGAGCGGCGGCGAGCAGCAGATGCTGGCGCTCGCCCGCGCGCTGATGGCAAGCCCGCGCATTCTGCTGATCGACGAGCCCTCGGTCGGCCTCGCGCCTATTCTCGTTGCGCGCATGATCGATAAGATCGCGGAACTTAAGGCCGCGCTCGGTCTCACCGTGTTGATGGCGGAACAGAATTTCGAGCAGGCGACGCGCATCGCCGATCGCGGCTATGTGCTCGTCCACGGCCAGGTGGCGCTCGCCGCCAATAACATCGCGGACCTGCGCGAAAGCGACGTCGTGCGCAAGCTGTATCTGGGGCTGGACTAACGCAAGCAGAGTCGAACGGAAGCAAGGTCATGGATATCAAAGTCGGCCGCGCGGCCATTGCCGAAGCCAGCAAAAAACTCTCGAATTGGGGCCGCTGGGGCAAAGACGACCAAATCGGCACGCTGAACCATGTCGCGGCGGCGCAGGTCTATAACGCCGCGAAACTCGTGAAGAAGGGCCGCGTCTTCGGCATGGGCATCCCGCTCGATTCACACGGGCCGCAGAGTGGTCTCTTCGGCGGACGCTGGAATCCGATCCACACCATGCTCGCGACCGGCACCGACTCGATCGCAGGCCGCTTCGGCGGGCGCCTCGAATATGCCGATGATGCGCTGAACATGCCGGTCCAGGCGGCGACGCATTGGGATTCGCTCGGCCACATCTTCTATGACGGCAAGACCTATAACGGCCACAGCGCAGCGCGCGTCGATGGCGGCGGCGTCAACGTGCTCGGCATCGAGCATACGCGCGACAAGATGGTCGGCCGCGGCGTGCTGCTCGACGTCGCGCGCACCAAAGGCGTCGATTGGCTCGAGGACGGTTATGGCATTTCGAATGACGAACTCGACGCCACCGCCGAGAAGCAGGGCGTGCGCGTCGAGGCGGGCGACTTCGTCATTCTTCGCACCGGCCAGATGGAGCGCTGCCTTACCGAGAAGAAATGGGGCGGCTATGCCGGCGGCGATGCGCCGGGCGTAAAATTCGAGAATTGCTATTGGTGCCAGGAAAAGCAGATCGCGGCGATCTGCTCCGACACGTGGGGCGTCGAGGTCCGGCCGAACGAGACCGACGAGGTGAACCAGCCCTGGCATTGGGTAGTCATCCCCGCTTTAGGGCTCACCATGGGCGAGATGTTTTTTGTCAAAGAGCTCGCCGAGGATTGTGCCGCCGACGGCACTTACGATTTCATGTTCTGCGGGCCGCCGCTGGTCATCACCGGTGGCACCGGCTCTCCGATCAATCCGCTGGCGATCAAGTAGCCACATTCCCGGCCTCGCGAAGCGAGAGCCGGGATCCAGGGGCAACCGGCTCCATGTGGAGCGTTTGCCCTGGACCCCGGATGCGGCTACGCCGCTTCGGGGAGGTGGCAGGGTCCCGGCCAAGCTTCACGGCTTCTCTGCAATGGCCTCTTAAGCACCTTCCGCTCTAATGCCGCCCCATGCGGGTCCTCGGCGCCTTCCTCTTCAACACGCTGTGCAATTTCGGCATCGGCCTGATCGTCGCCAAGTTTTTGGGGCCGGCCGAATATGGCCGCTTCGCCTTGGCGCTCGTGCGCCGCCTTTCTGTTCGCGTCGGCGCCCATGGCACTGATCGGCGGCATCTTGAGCCTCGCCGGCTCCATCCTGACCGCCTGGGCGGCCATGGCCGACCAAGGCGCCGAGACCTCACAGGCGCGCCTTTCGACCGCGCAACAATTGCTCGCCTACAGCCTGCCGATCGTCGCCGCGAACCTGCTCTACACGGCGATCCCGCTCGCCAATCGCGCGCTGATCACGCACCTCTACGGTTTTGCCGAGACCGGACAATTCTCCCTCGCTTACGATCTCGGATTGCGGGCGGTTCTCGCCCTCGGCTCCGCCATGGACGTGCTCCTCTTCCAGATGGCGGTGCGGGCGCATGAGACGCACGGGCTCGATCGCGCCAAGGCGCAGATCGCGCGCAACATGATCGCCGTGCTCGTGCTAGCCTGCGCCGGCATTTGGGCGACCTTGCCAAGCATCGAGCAGCTGATCGTGCCGTTGCAATATCGCGGGCCCTTCGCGCACTTCTTGGCGCTTCTGCTGCCGGGGCTTTGCGCGACCGGCATGATCCATTTCGCCGTCAATCCGATTTTTCAGATCGGCAAGAAGATGGCGCCCGTGATCGGCGCCGCCTTGATCGGCGGCGCCATGAACGGCGTGTTGGTGCTGTTGCTCGCCGGCGGCGCCGATGCGTCGGGCTTTGCGATCGCGCAGAGCGGCGCTGGGATCGCCTCGCTTGCTGCGCTGCTTGCATTCGCGGCGCGGACACGGCCGCACTGGCCGGTTTTGCGCGATCTCGCGGCAATCGCGATCAGCACGGGTGCAATGGTTCTGGTTCTCCTGCCGCTGCACAAGGCCACACCCGGTATGCTGACGCTCGCAGCCGAAATCGTGGTCGGTATTGCGGTGTTTGCAACGCTGACGCTGGCTTTCGATGCGATCGGACTGCGGCAGCTGCTCATCGCCCGTCTGTTCGCGAAGCCCGCCGAAGCGCGCTGATACTAATCAGCCCGAATATCCGAATTCGATCGCAAGAAGCGGAGCGCATTTGCTCATGCGCATCCCTATTCTCTCCGTCAAGAATTCAAATACGGGCGACGGAGCGATTTACGATGCACGTGACCAGCGAACCGGCGATCCTCTATCTCGGCACACCGGTCGTGTTGATCAGCACGACCAACGCAGACGGATCGTACAATTTGGCGCCGATGTCATCGGCGTTCTGGCTCGGCTGGCGCTGCATGCTGGGCCTGGCGGCGGAGTCGAAGACGACGGAAAACATGAAGCGCACCGGCGAGTGCGTGCTCAATCTGCCCTCGGTCGATCTCGTTGCCGCGGTCGATCGGCTGGCGCGCACTACCGGCTCGAACCCGGTGCCCGCCCGAAAAATTCAACGCGGCTATCGCTTCGAGCGGGATAAATTCAGCATCGCCGGATTGACTCCAATGGAGTCGGAGACGGTTTGGCCGCCGCGCGTGAAGGAATGCCAAGTGCAGTTCGAGGCAGTGGTGGAGGCGGTGCATCACTTGGCCGAAGATGATCCCAAACTGAAAGGCCGCACCAACATTGTCGAGGTTCGCATTCAGCGCGTGCATGTCGAGGAGTCGATCCTGGCGGCAGGCGAGCGGAACCGCATCGATCCCGACAAATGGCGGCCGCTGATCATGAGTTTCCAGAAATTCTACGGACTTGGCACGGAAGTGCACGCCTCAACGCTCGCACAGATTCCCGAGGCGCTGTACCGCAGTCCCGACGTCGACCGCGCCCGGCAAGCGGTGTCCTACCCGCAAAAAAGTGTGCGTGATCAATGCACCAATTCCCGCATGGCGCCGTCGAGCCCTTCGAGCGTCAGCGGGAACATACGGTTGGAAAACAGCCGCTGCACTAGTCGGATCGACTGCGTGTAATCCCACTGGTTCTGCGGCACGGGATTGAGCCAGACGCTGTGCGGATAAGTACGCGTGACGCGCTCGAGCCACACTGCGCCCGGCTCCTCGTTCATATGCTCGACCGAGCCGCCGGGCATGGTGATCTCGTACGGCGACATCGATGCGTCACCGACGAAGATCACTTTGTAATCGTGCGGATAGGTGTGCAGGATGTCCCAGGTCGGCGAGCGATCGGTGAAGCGGCGGCGGTTCTCCTTCCACACGCCTTCGTAGAGGCAATTGTGGAAGTAGAAATGCTCCATGTGCTTGAACTCGCTCTTCGCCGCCGAGAACAACTCCTCGACCTGCTGGATGTGCCAATCCATCGAGCCGCCGATGTCGAAGAAAAGCAGCACTTTCACCGCGTTGCGGCGCTCAGGCCGCATCTTCACGTCGAGATAGCCCTGCCGCGCGGTCTCTTTGATCGTCGTGTCGAGATCGAGCTCGTCCGGCGCGCCGGTGCGCGCGAATTTACGCAGGCGGCGTAATGCCAGTTTGATGTTGCGAATGCCGAGCTCAGTCTCGCCGTCGAGATCCCTGAACTCGCGCTTGTCCCAGACCTTCACGGCGCGGAAATTGCGGTTGCCGTCCTGGCCGATGCGGATGCCTTCGGGATTGTAGCCGTAGGCGCCGTAGGGCGAGGTGCCGGCGGTGCCGATCCATTTGCTGCCGCCCTGGTGTCGACCTTTCTGCTCCTTCAGCCGCTCGCGCAACGTTTCCATGAGCTTGTCCCAGCCCATCGCCTCGATCTGCTGCTTTTCTTCGTCGGTGAGGTATTTTTCGGCGAGTTTTTTCAGCCATTCAGCGGGAATTTCGGCGGTCTCCATCGCCTGGAGCAGGCTTTCGAGACCTTGGAACGTCGCGCCGAAGACGCGGTCGAACTTGTCGAGGTTACGCTCGTCCTTCACCAGCGTCGTGCGCGCGAGATAGTAGAAATCGTCGACCGACGTGCCGGCGAGATCGGAATCGAGCGCTTCCATGAGCGTCAGGTATTCGCGCAGCGTGACCGGGACCTGCGCCTCGCGCAGTGCGGTGAAGAAGTTGAGGAACATGTTTCTTGATGTCGCGCCTGCCGCCGCGGGCGTCAAGCCGCCGCCAGCGTCCCCCAAACCCGACCCCGCGATCCTAGGCCGGCGCGGCGGGACTGCCGAAGATGCCGAGCGGAAGCCGCACTTTCCACTGCAGCCACTTCACGCGCCACCCGCGTTTCCAGAAAAGCCAGCGCAGGCTGAAATCGTCCTTCGGCAGGTAAGCCATGGCGCGTTCGGCCATCTCGTAGACGACCACGTCCGGCCGCGCCCGCTCGATGTAACGCCAATCGAGATCGTACGACCATATGAACTCGACCCCCCTGGCGGTCTCGGCGAGCATGGCGGTCAAGGACTCGACGCCCTGCGAAGAGAAAGAATCTCCAAAGATCAAAATCTTTTTGTCAGCGACCGCTGGATTTCTATTCTTGAAGGCGACATGAGAGCCGCCAAATGTCGCCGGAGTACCGGTCAGCCCCTCCAGATATTGCGTAATCGAATTGCGGTAATAACGGGTGGCGTTCTTTGTAAAATCGTAGAACTTGAACCATTCGCCGAGCGGCGGATCAAGCTTTGCGCCCAAATCGAATACGGCGTGATAATCGACGTGCTTGCGCGAAAGCATATCGAGATCGGGATTGAGGCCGATCCGCTCGCACAGAAGCTTGTAGCCCAGAAACGCCCCTTCGGGGTTCCAATGCGAATCAGTCTTGCCGTATAGTTGGCGGTCATCGCGCGCGGCATGCAAGGCGGGGATAATATCCAACCAAACATGCGCATAAGGCGAGCGCTGCAACAGCTCTCCCAAGCGCAAGGCGGGTGAAAGCCGCCAATCCGCGACCGGCGCATTTAGCTCGTTATCATAGATCGTCAGCTTTTCCGGAGCCGGCATGTGCACGTATTGGATGCCCATCTGTTCCAGACGAGCGGCCCGCGTCTCGATCACGCTCACCCACTGCCGCAATTTGGCGTCCGGAAGCGAAGTGGAGTTGCAACCATAAAGCGTGACAAGCGCGCCGGTGAGAAACAGCCAGCCGTTCTTGCCTTCGTGAACATCGCTATCCATTCAATCTCAGCCCGAAAACGCTTCCGCTGCGGACCGACGCCGCCCGCGGCTTGCGTCAAGACCGAAGGTCCTCCGTGGCAAAGCGCTCCTGTAGGCGCCGTGGACTCCTCCCCGCGCGCCTTCGCTCTTGTTTGAAGCGGATGATGCGCTGCTCCGCTCTTCCATAACGGACATAATGCAAAAGCGGATCAAGCCCGGTCGGCAACACGTCCCAATAGAGATGGGTATAGAACTGCGCGTCAAACTGCTTCTTGGAAAGGCGACGTACTTCCAGATTTTCGGCGATCGACGACAGAAATCGCGTGCGGCGATTTATGGCCCAGCCGATCAGAGGCGACGTCGTGTGGCGATCCCTGATCATGCGCCGCACGCGAGACGCCAATTTGGGATGCCGTCTTTGACGCAAATGCTCGGCGACGATGGCGAGATATTGCCGCGATTGCTTGCGGTTCTTTCTTAGCTCTGAGCGCTGAAGTGGATTGCCAGTCAGCGCGTTCAGGCTGACTTGCTTCAGCAGGCCGACTTCCAGCAGATAGAAAACCACGGCGTGGCCGGCATAGGACAAAAGAATCTCGACGTAACGCTCGGCCGGTATGATCGACCTCAATCTTTCCGCATGCATTTTGTCGTACAAATCCCTGTTGTCGTAAACAACGAAGAATTTGCATGCGTCGGCGATTGTTTCGGCGGAAATCGGGTACACCCATTCGACGTTTTCGACGTGACCGGCAAATCGCGGATCGGACTGGATGGTGATTTCGTTTTGCGGGGAATAGGCAAGCGCCGTGTCACATCGCAGATATTTGGAAAAGGCGATCGCCGCGTATCCCCCCATCGAGGAACCCATTGCGACCCGCTGCTCTTAAATCCTGAGCGCTATCGATCTTCGCTATGGCGGCAAAGACGTCCGCGGGGACGCTCTGAAACCAATCATTTCTGCTCGAGTTGAAATTGATGACGTCGAAGCCGTTCTCGATCAGATAATCTCCGCCGTTTATGTTTTGATTTAAAATCTTGCTGCCGAGCGAGCTGAATACAAAGGCAAGACGTTTGTTTTGCCGTTCCGGCGTGTAGTAATATTCGATCCACAGCGTGTCGGACCGATACAACGCTTCACTCAAAACCATCGCGCGCGCACCTGAAACGCTTCCAACGCTGTAACAATGCCTTGATAAGGTTTAGAAATCGCAATCGATTGTGTTATCTAAGGAGGCTTGGCTGCGGCCGCGCCGCCGCAGCGAAGAGGATGCTCACGGGGCGGCCTGCGCCGCGCGCATCGCCGCCCGGATCTTGCGGTAGATGACGGCGCGGAACATGAGATACTGCACGCCGAAGGCGAGGACCTTGGCGCCGACGGCGCCGACCGAGATGAACCACGCCCACAATTGCATGTCGCCGGTGGCGGCGATCGCGATATTGGCAAGGCCGAGCGCCACCATCAGCGCCGCCCAACAATAGCCTGCCGCGATGACGGCGTTTGCCGATACGTTCTCCTTCACGATGGGCGGCAGGTAGCGCAGCATCCAGCCGCGCCGCAGCATCACCGCGGCGATGGCGAAATGCGCAATGCTCGGCTTCATCATGACGAAGCGCGGATCGTGGGTGAGGATGGTGGCGCCGCCGAGCACCAGGACGAGCCCGAGGCTTGCCCAGTTCATCACGTCGAGCGTCCGGCCTTGGTGGCGCGCCAGGATGAACTGACCGATCGCGCCGACGATCGCCACGCCCGTTGCGGCGTAGATGTTGCCGGTGGTCAGGTAGATCGCGAGGAAGACGATGGTGGAAAAGAAATCGGCGAAGAGCTGTTTGAAAACGTCGCGCATGTCGTCACCGGTGGTACGGGCCGATATGTAAAGAGGATTAACATCGCCGCGGCGCGCCTGACAAGCCGCCTCGCCTTGAAGGGGCGCCCGCCCGCCGCTAGCTTCGCGCGCGATGCGAAACCGAGATCGAGGGCCGAAAACGCCCGCCGCCGACGCGACCCGCGTGTGGTTTCGCCTCCTCAGGCTCGAGAGCCGGATCAGCACGGCGCTCGGCTCGCGCCTGCGAGCGCTCGGCCTCACCGCCCCGCAATGCGACGTGCTGACGACCTTGACCGAACGCGAGGGGGTGAGCCAGCAGGAGCTCGCCGAGCGCCTCTACGTCACCAAAGGCAATATTTCCGGCCTGATCGACCGGCTGGTCTCTGGCGGCCTCGTCAAGCGCCGCACCATTGCCGGCGACCGGCGCTCGCATGCGATCTACCTGACGCCGGCCGGGGCGCGCCGTGCGCAGGAGGCGATCGCCATGCAGCGCGAATTCGTCGCCCAAACCTTCGGCCAGCTGCCGCCGGAGAAGCTCATCGCCTTCGAGGAATTGTTGATCCTCACCCGCGACCTCGTTCGCGCCCAGGCGAGCGAAGCGAATCCCGCCGAAGAGGCGCTCGAAACGGCCGCAGCGCTGGAATCCTCGACCGCATGAAGGCTCGAGCCGCGGTTGGTTTGGCGCTCGGCGGGCTCGTTCTGTCGCTATCCTCGGTGCCAAACCTTTCCGCGGCGGCGCGCGTATACCGTTCCTTCGATGACTCGCAACGGGCGCAATCGGCGCGCTCGCGCCAGGGAGTCGGCCGCATCAGCCGCGCGCTTCGCCCCGTGCCGGCGAAGGTCCCCTTGCCGCCACATCGCCCGCCGGAATTGGCCGCGCCTAAGGAGCCGGGCGGAGAAGCCGCTCCGATTGAAGCGGCGGCGCCGCCACCTCCTGGCGACGACGTGGAAACCTGCGCAGCAATTCTCGCCAGCGGAAACGTCGTTGCGGAGCGCCAGCCGCCGATCCATTCCGGCTTTTGCCGCATCGAAAATCCGCTGATGCTCGAGGCGATCGTCCTCGGCGACAAAAAACACATTCCGCTCGAGCCGCCCGTCGCGATGCGCTGCCGCCTCGCTGGCGCGATTGCGCAATGGATCATCGAGGATGTCGCCCCGGCGGTTGCCGCGTCAGGCCAGCCGCTCGCGGCGCTCAGCGGCGTCGGCGGCTATGAATGCCGCGGCCGCAATGGCGTTGCCGGGGCGAAGCTCAGCGAACACGCAATCGGCAACGCCATGGAGATAGCCGGTCTGAAGCTCGCCGATGGAAAGATCATCAACGTGCAACAGAACGACATGCCCATTTTATTCGAGAAAATCCGGACTAGCGCCTGCGCGCGTTTCGCGACCGTGCTCGGCCCCGGCGCCGACGCCTCGCACAAGACGCACCTGCATGTCGACCTGCAAGAACGGCGGCACGGCTACAAAATGTGTCAATGGGACGTTGCGCCGTCGAAAGCGGCGCCGGCGACATCCGCAAAGAAAAACTGATTTGCAGAATGCGTGGCTCGCGCGCCTCTGCTAAGGAACGATACGCATGAAACCCGCCGCCTTCTCGCTTCTGACCATCTGCGGCATCGAAGAGCTCGAGACGCACGCCGAGCGCCGCGTCACCGACGTGCTGTCTCTGCTCGATCCCGGCGCGCCGGAGCCGAGTGCATTCGATGCCTATAACGAGCATCATCGCGTCACGTTGCGCTTCCACGATATCATCGGCCCGCAGCTCGGGCTCACCCCGCCCGAGCGAAAGGACGTCGAGACGATCCTCAAATTCGGCAAAGAGCTCGAAGGCCAGGAAGTCTATAGCGGCGAACGCCATCTGCTCATCCATTGTCACATGGGCATTTCCCGCTCGACCGCGGCCATGGCAATGCTGCTCGCGCAGGCGCATCCCGAGCAGGAGGAAGAAGCGATCGCGCAACGTCTCACATCCATACGGCCGAAAGCATGGCCGAACTCACGGATGATCGCGTTCGCCGATGAGATTCTGGGACGTGAGGGCCGCCTGACGCTCGCCGCGCGAAAAATGTACGGCCGCCTGCTCGCGCTGCAGCCGCATCTCGCGGATGTCATGCGCCGGCTCGGTCGCGACCGCGAAGTGGAGGCGGCGATCACGCCCTTAGTGCGAGATCAAATCTCGATCTCCGCGCCCATCTCGACGACGAGCAGCGGCGGGATGCCGAAATAGGTGGCGGAGCGCTCGGAATTGCGCTGAATGAAGGCGAAAAGCGTTTCCCGCCAGCGTGGCATGCGCCCCGGGCGCGCCGCGGGAATGACCGTCTTGCGGCCGATATAATAGGAGAATTCGTAAAGCTTGAGATCGGTGCCAAGCTTGCCCTGCCGGATGGCAAGCGCAATCGCGTCGGGCACGTTCGGCCGCTCGGTGAAGCCATAGTGGACGATGATGCGGGTTATGCCGTCGACGAGCGGGATGATCTCGACGCGTTTTTCCCTGGGAACGTGCGGCGTTTCCTTGAACTCGACGGTGAGAAGAAACACACGCTCGTGAAGTGCGTGATTGTGCCGCAGGAAGTTCGACAGCGGCAACGGCACGCCGTTTCGCGACGAGCTTAGGAATATCGCGGTGCCCGGCAGACGGATCGGGGGATTGGTAACGAGCTTTTGTAGAAGCTTCTCTTCCGGGCTCCGCATCCCTGCGCGGACCTTTTCGAGCAGTATCTGTCCGCGGCGCCAGGTGAGCATGATGAAGGCCATGACGAAGGCAAGCAGCAGCGGGAACCACCCACCTTCGAAAAACTTCAGCGAATTAGCCGCGAAGAAAATGAGGTCGATTGCCAGAAAGAAGCCGTTTACAGCAAAGACGGCGATCGGATTGTAGCCCCACTGCAAGGCGACGAGCGCCGCGAGCAGCGTGGTAATGGCCATCAAGAGCGAAACGGCGATGCCATAAGCGCCGGCGAGCGCATCGGATGAGCCGAAAGCAATGACCGCCGCGATGGTGGCGATGGCAAGCAGCCAATTGACGGTCGGCATGTAGATCTGCCCGATCGACGAGCTCGCCGTGTGCTTGACCTGCATGCGCGGCAGGAAATCGAGCTGCATCGCTTGCTGCGTCAGGGAATAGGCGCCGGAAATGATCGCCTGCGACGCGATGATGGTCGCAAGCGTCGCGAATACGACAAGCGGATAATGCGCCCAATCGGGCGAAAGCTGATAGAACGGATTTTCGATCGCGGCCGGATGGGTGATCAACAGCGCGCCCTGGCCGAAATAGTTCAATGCCAGACTCGGCAGGACGATCGCGAACCAGGCGATACGGATCGGCCAGCGGCCGAAATGACCGAGATCGGCATACATCGCCTCGCCGCCGGTCACGGAAAGAAATGCCGCGCCAAGCATAAGAAAGCCGAGATGCAGTCCCGCATGCATGCCTTTGCTGAGCAAATATGTGATCGCGGCGAATGGATTGAGCGCGGCGAGAATTTGCGGCGCGAGCAGGATGCCTTTGATGCCGAGAATTGCGAGCGCGAGGAACCACAGCACCATGACCGGACCGAA